>Ga0209830_10001793_pt1 | contig 18266 bp, 17 predicted proteins | sample ArcticOcean_MG_C_12_FD_187439 | JGI IMG/M metagenome (GOLD analysis project Ga0209830, IMG submission 187439) | Marine microbial communities from western Arctic Ocean - ArcticOcean_MG_CB8_130 (SPAdes) (version 2) | ecosystem: Environmental > Aquatic > Marine > Oceanic | place: Arctic Ocean...
AATTTTTCTAACAACAAACATCACCTTATCTTCATTTTTTAATTTTGTTTGGTTTAATCCAAGACTTCTTAGCCATTCAGTTCTTGCTCTCTCCATAAATTTAAGATAATTGGCATGATAGACAACGCTTCCACTATCTGTATCTTCGAAATATACTCTTGTATTCCACTGAAACATTACTCTTTCCATAAATCATCTTTTAATTTGTCTATGGACTGCTTTAAACCAAAATGTTCATACACTTTTGGGGTCGCAATCCTCCCTCTTGGCGTTCTCATTAAATAACCTTGTTGAATCAAATAAGGCTCAATCACATCTTCAATAGTTTCTTTCTCTTCCCCAATTGCAGCTGCAATATTATCAAGACCTACAGGACCGCCAGAGAATTTTTCGATAATTGCAAGTAAAAAACTTCTATCCATCAAGTCTAAGCCAATCAAATCTACATCAAGCATTTTTAATGCATCGTCAGCTATTACTTTGTTAATTTTCCCATCAGACTTTACCTCAGCAAAATCTCGAACACGTCTTAAAAGTCGATTTGCAATTCTTGGAGTCCCTCTGGATCGATTTGCAATCTCATTTGCACCTTCTTTATCAATTTCAACTTCTAATAGGCCTGCAGATCTGCTAACAATTTTAGTAAGCTCCTCTCTCGTATAGAATTCTAATCGTGACACAATACCAAATCTATCTCTAAGCGGGTTAGTGAGCATACCAGCTCTTGTTGTTGCTCCAATTAAAGTAAATGGAGGTAATTCTAACTTTACCGAACGAGCCGATGGCCCCTCACCAATCATAATGTCTAAACGATAATCCTCCATTGCTGGATAAAGAATCTCCTCAATAACTGGAGATAATCTATGAATTTCATCAATAAATAAAACGTCGTTTTCATCTAAATTTGATAATAAAGCTGCTAAATCACCTGTCTTTTCTAGGACTGGGCCTGAAGTTTGACGCAAATTCACACCCATCTCTTTCGCAATAATATTAGCTAAAGTGGTCTTACCGAGACCAGGGGGGCCAAACAATAAAACATGATCTAAAGCTTCATTCCTTTTTTTAGCTGCATCAATGAAAATTTCAAGCTGCTCTCTAATTTTTTCTTGACCAACATACTCATCAAGCTTCTTTGGTCTCAAAGCATGCTCAAGAGTCTCTTCTTCAACATCAGAAGGTATGGGGTTTACAAATCTATCTGGCTCAATCATTTTATAAAATCACTATAAGTTTTTAGACAATAATTTTAATGCTTGTCTGATTCCATCATTTAACGAAATATCTGGAGCTAATTCTTTAGTAACAGTAATTACATCTTTTGAACTATAACCTAGTGCAATTAATGCATTTTGAATGTCGTCAAGTACTGTTGGTTCTTTATTTGATGTAATTTTTATTTGGTCTGCATTAAATTTATCTTTTAACTCCAAAACTAATCTCTCTGCTGTCTTTTTACCTATACCGGGTATTTTGATTAATAAATCAGGCTCTTGATTGGTAATTGCTGTCATAAGCTCATGAACTGTCATGCCCCCAAGAATAGATAATCCAACTTTTGCACCAATACCATTAACTTTAATTAACAATCTAAATAATTTTCGTTCCTGAGTAGAGGCAAATCCAAATAATAGTTGAGCATCCTCACGAACAATAAAATGAGTAAGTAATTTAATTTCTGTACCTATTTCGGGTAAATCATAGAATGTTGGCATAGAAACCTGAATTTCATAACCGACACCATTACAATCCAATAAAATCATAGGCGGGGTTTTTTCTAGCAAGCGTCCTTGAATTCTACCTATCATATTATTCTTCCAGATTTCATTCGGTTTCCAGTTCCAAACTTAGCAAGAGTTTCACTAATATTAGCATGACAAATGCCACAAGCTAAAGCATCTGCTGAGTCTGGACTGGGTATTGACGGAAGGTTAAGTAGTCTTTGGACCATTAGCTGTACTTGAGATTTACTTGCGTGACCCATTCCTACAACTGATTTTTTGACTTGTAATGCAGTGTATTCGTAAACATCAAGGTTTTTAATCACTGCTGCACTAATTGCTGCACCTCTTGCTTGGCCTAGCAATAAAGTAGATTGTGGATTTGTATTAACAAAGACTTTCTCAATTGCAACACAGTCAGGTCTAAATTGGTTGATTACCTCTTCTAGCCCTATAAGAATTATTTTAATACGTGAAGCCAAATCTGTATCTTGATTAGTTGTCTTAATAATACCACTGGATTCATATCGAATAGTACCTGACGAATTAAATATTACACCATACCCCGTGACCCTTAACCCCGGATCTATTCCAAGAATTTTATTGACAGTTTTAATTTAATCATCCTCTATTACAACATTTGTATAAACCTCTTGGACATCATCTAAATCCTCAAGAAAATCTAGAATTTTTCTCATTTTCTCCCCATCAGATCCTTTTAATTCAGTTTCAGCTTCAGCTTTCATTGTTAATTCAGCAAATTCATATTTAAAATCTGCTTTATCCAATCCTTCTTTTATATTTAAAAAATCATTTGGGGGGGTTACAATCTCAATACTTCCATCCTCATTATTAATAATATCCTCCGCACCTAAATCAATTGCAACTTCTGCTAACTCTTCAGAATTTACCCCCGGTGCAAAAAATATATTTCCACAATGTTTAAATAGGTATGAGACGCAACCATCAGTCCCTAAATTGCCACCATTTTTACTCAAAGCTAGCCTAACATCTGCAACTGCACGTTGCTTATTATCAGTCAAACAATCAATAATAATTGCTGCTCCATTTACTCCATAACCTTCATACCGAATCTCTTCATAATTAACACCTTCTAACTCACCAGTTCCTCTTTTTATAGCTCTAGTAATATTTTCTGCAGGCATACTTTCTTCTTTAGCGCCAGAAACGGCAGTTCTTAATCTTGGGTTAAAATTTACATCTCCACCACCCATTCGAGCAGCAACTGTAATTTCTTTAACTAATTTTGTGAAAATTTTTCCACGCTTCGCATCTTGCCTACCTTTTCGATGCTGAATATTTGCCCATTTTGAATGACCTGCCATACGCGTTAATACTCCTAAATATTTATCCCTATTATTAGGCTAACTACTCTCCAATGATTTTTACAAGAACCCGTTTTTTTCTTTTGCCATCAAATTCCCCGTAAAATATTTGCTCCCATGGTCCAAAATCTAGCTGACCATTTGTTATAGCAACTACAACCTCACGGCCCATAACTTGTCGCTTCATATGTGCATCCGCATTGTCTTCACCTGTATCGTTATGCCTGTAGCCACTAACAGGTTCATGTGGTGCAAGATGTTCTAGCCATTTTTTATAATCATGATGTAATCCAGATTCGTCATCATTAATAAATACACTTGCTGTGATATGCATAGCATTCACTAAAATAAAACCTTCTTCAATATTGCTTTCATCTAAGCAAGATTTAATCTCAGAGGTAATATTGATAAAGTACATCCTCTCAGGGGCATTAAACCATAACTCCTTACGATAACTTTTCATAAGCTATTCCTCCATACCATCATTTGAACGACCAAAGTGATTTAACCATATATCTGCCATCTCTGTATCTCTATAATCCTTAAAGCAGGGAGTCCCTAAAGTGTAATGAATTATTTTAGCCTGCTCATTGCTGGGGTATTCAGTTGCTAACCAATTCCACTCTTTTGATAGCCCTCCAATTTCATCATCTTCAAGCCATGAGAACCTATGCAAATATTTTCCTGTTTGATTTGATATAAAATCTGGGGTTAAAATTTTATGTTTAGGGTGTGCACAATTCCATAAAATTACGCTAGACCAATTCTTTCTTGGGTAATCTTGATTGATGTTTCCTAAATATTTTTGATGCGCTTTTGTTTGATAGTCATGTTTAACGACTTGTAAGGCTTTTGAATCATCTCTCAAATCTAGTAATTCTTTAATATCTGTCTGACATACCATATCGCCATCAGCGAAAATTGCCCAGCCTTCGAAATCATTTAAAAATGGTGTTAAAAAACGTGAGTATACAAAATCATTACTTTTGTCTTTATGTCTTTCTTCATAAGTATTTAAATTTTTAACCGCAAGCGGTGTTATTTGTAATGGAATTGATGCATTCTCGATTAAACTTTGAACAAAGGTATGATATGCGACTGACTCTCTTTGATCAAAACCTATATATATTTTTACTTTTTGATTATCAGACATTTTATGCCCTTAATTTAGTTTCACAAAAAATTAATTCAATTCCATTCCCAGCTGGGTCCTTAAAAAATATTTGTTCAGTTCCTATTTCAGGGACTTCCCGTAAATAATATTCTATATCTTGTTTTCTTAAAATCTTTATATACTCATCTTTATTTTCTGCGCTAAAAGCCATATGATCAAAAGTATTTTTTGTATTAGCAGGATTGTTGCCATTTTTTTTTGCTTCACTCAGGTGCAAAATATCTTTACCACCAACATTTAACCAATACCCATTACTTTGGAATGGCGGTCTAACTCCTAATTTGAGACCAACAATTTCTATATAAAAATTTTTTAAGACCTCCATCATCTTAGCTTCAGACCTAAGATTATAATGATTGAGTCCGTTAATCATTCTTTTGCTCAATATTTGAAGCTCTTATCTTGATATGTAATTCTTTTAACTGCTTTTCATCAACTTTGTTTGGTGATTCTGTCATTAAACACTGAGCTTTTTGTGTCTTTGGAAAGGCTATAACATCTCTGATAGAATCAGAACCTGCTAGTAAAGTAACTATCCTATCTAAACCAAAGGCTACTCCACCGTGAGGTGGAGCTCCATACTGTAAAGCATTTAATAAAAATCCAAATTTATCTTTCGCATCTTCATCGGAAATTCCTAGCGCTTTAAATACTTTAGATTGTAGGTCTGATTTGTGAATACGAATTGATCCACCGCCCATCTCCCAACCATTTATAACCATGTCATATGCCTTTGATAAGCATTTTTCAGGATCTGATTCAAGATACTCTTCATGCCCATCTTGCGGCGCAGTAAACGGATGATGAAGAGCATTCCAAGTCTTTGATGTTTCATCATAATCAAACATTGGAAAATCAACTACCCATAATGCTGCCCATTCTTTATCGTTAAGATGATTCTTTTCATGGCCAATCTTTACTCTTAATGCTCCTATAGCTTCATTAACTATCTTTGCTTTATCTGCGCCAAAAAAGATTAAATCCCCATTTTCTGAATTAGTTTTTTCAATAATTGCTTCTAGTGCCTTAGTATGTATATTTTTCACAATCGGACTTTGAAGGCCTTCTTCATTTAAAAGAGATTTGTCTTTAATTTTAATATAAGCCAAGCCTTTAGCTCCATAAATTTTTACAAATTCAGTGTAAGCATCGATTTCTGAACGAGATAAATCTGCTCCACCGGGAACTCGAAGAGCAGCGACTCTTCCATTTTCTATATTTGCAGCAGAAGAAAATACTTTAAAATCAACATCTTGCATTTCTTTAGTTATTTCAGTTAATTCAAGAGTTACTCTTAAATCAGGCTTATCAGAGCCATATCGACTCATCGCTTCCTTATACGATATTTTAGGGAACGAATCATCAGATAAATTAATTTTTAAGACTTCTGAATATACTTTTTTAATCATTTTTTCAGAAATTTCAATAATTTTTTCTTCATCAATAAATGATGCTTCGATGTCAATTTGAGTAAATTCAGGTTGACGATCAGCCCGCAAGTCTTCATCTCTAAAACATTTAGCAATCTGATAATATCGGTCAAAACCAGATACCATTAGTATTTGTTTAAACAGTTGGGGGGATTGCGGTAAAGCAAAAAATTCACCGTGGTGAACTCTTGATGGTACCAAATAATCTCGAGCTCCTTCAGGAGTACTTCGATTTAATATTGGAGTTTCTAATTCAATAAATCCTTCTTGATCTAAAAAATTTCTTACACTTTTTGAAGTACTGTTTCTTAATTTAAGATTTTTTTGCATCACATCACGTCTTAAATCAATAAAGCGATATTCAAGCCGAACAGCTTCTGAAATTTTATCGTCATCTAACATAAATGGTGGGGTAAGAGACTCATTTAGAATCTCGACCTTGGAAGCTAACATTTCTATTTCTCCCGAAGGTAAGTTTGAGTTAATCGTTCCCTCAGGTCTCAGTCGAACCTTACATGTAACCTTTAATACAAATTCACTTCTAATTTTTTCAGCAATACTAAAAGCTTCAGGAGTATCGGGATCAATAACTATCTGAGCTAATCCTTCTTTATCTCTTAAATCAATAAAAATTACACCTCCATGATCTCTTCTTCTGTGAGCCCAGCCGCAAAGGACTACCTCTTTATTTTCATGTTTTTTATTTAATTCACCACAATAATGCGTTCTCATCTAAATTTTCTTCCAAAAGTAATTATTTTTTTTGATTAAGTTTCTTGCCTGTAGGAACCACGCCCATTGAGATAACATATTTAAGCACTTGGTCTACACTAATATCTAACTCGACAACTTTATTTTTCGGCACCATTAATGTATATCCAGATGTTGGATTAGGTGTCGTTGGTACGTAGACATTCACATACTCACCTTTTATATCCTTTGTTATTATCTCATCTGGCTCTCCAGTTATAAATGCAAAAGTATACGTACCAGCGATTGGAAATTCAATTAAAACTGCTTTACTAAATGCCTCCCCTGAGCTTGAAAGTAAAGTGTCTGAAACCTGTTTAATACTCTTATAAATTGACTTAACAAAAGGAAGTCGATTAAGGAGTACTTCATACAAGCCAATAAGTTTTTTACCAAAAAAGTTATTGGCGATTATGCCGGTAACTACAATTATAATAAACGTTAGAACCACACCAAAACCAAAGACTTCAGTTCCTAGAAGATAATCTGGCCTAAGAGTTTCTGGTAGTAAAAATAATATTTGATCTAAAAACTTAATCAAAGAAAACAGAACCCAAAATGTTAAAATGAGGGGAATTAAAACCAACAAGCCTGTTAAAAAGTTTTTCTTAATCATTATTTTTTTGAAGTTTCAGTTTTAGTTTTAGTTTTATCATTATTGATTTTAACACTCTCCGGCTTAGGTTTATTTTTGAAGTCTGTTTCGTACCACCCTGATCCTTTAAGCTTAAAGTGAGGAGCAGAAACTTGCTTCTGAAATGTTTTATTATTACAAGCAGGGCAGTTTAGCAAAGGTTCGACTGACGATTTTCCGAGGATATCATCTTGATGCTCACAATTAGAACATAGGTATTCGTATAAAGGCATTTTATAAAACTCTTACTAAAATGGAATATCATCGTCAGGAAGTTCAAGAGTAGGCTCACTAGATGGGCTTGCATTTACATCATTTTTATTTGCTCTTGCTGGCTCCTGGTTAAAATCATCGCCCGAATTACTTGACTCACTAACTCGACTATCTCTGCCTCCTAACATTTGCATAGTATCTGCAACAACTTCTGTCGTATATCTATCTTGACCTTCTTTAGTCTGCCACTTTCTTGTTTGAAGGCTGCCTTCAACAAAAATTGAGCTACCTTTTTTTAAGTACTCGCCAGCAATCTCGGCCAATTTTCTATACATCACAATATTATGCCAGTCTGTTTTTTCTTTTTTTTCTCCTGAAGCCTTATCTTTCCATGAAGTACTTGTAGCAATACTAAAATTACATACTGAGTCTCCATTAGGAAAGGTTCTTACTTCCGGATCTCTCCCTAAGTTACCTAGTAACATTACTTTATTAACTGACGGCATATTTTCTCCTATTCATTATCTAAATAATTACTACTTTCCCATATCTAATTGACTTAATATTTTCCTAGATGGCATTTTCATAGATATAAATAAAAACAACCAAAGTTATTATAAGTAGACTACAAAATAAAAAAGCACCTTGATAACTATAAAAACTTGCGATCAATCCGCCAAGTGATCCACCAACAAAAATACCTATAAAATGTAAGTATATTATACACCCCTAATGCTAAACCTCTCCTTTGAATTGGTACCAACTTACTAACTAAACTTGGTTTCTGATGGCAATATTCGCTTATATAGATACAGTCAAAAATAAAACTTTAGTTTCTAAATTTAAGATTATAAAATATAATATCAGGTTGCTCCCTAAAAAAGATAAGATTAAATGGATTACATAAAAATTAAAGGGGCCCGTACCCATAACTTAAAAAATATTTCACTAGACCTCCCTAGAAATAAACTAATAGTTATTACAGGTCTATCTGGATCTGGAAAGTCGTCACTAGCTTTCGATACGCTCTACGCTGAAGGCCAAAGAAGGTATGTTGAGTCCTTGTCTGCATACGCTAGGCAATTCTTGGACCGAATGAATAAGCCTGATGTGGATATGATTGAAGGGTTGTCTCCTGCAATATCAATTGAGCAAAAATCAACTTCACACAATCCAAGATCAACAGTTGGAACGGTGACTGAAATTCATGATTACTTACGCTTGCTATATGCTCGAGCTGGAGACCCATACTGTCCCAATCATAAAATAAAACTTGAAGCACAAACCGTTTCACAAATAGTTGATCAACTTTTATCCCTCCCAGAAGATTCAAAAATTATGATTCTTGCGCCTGTGGTAAACAATCGCAAAGGTAGTCACATAGATTTAATTGATGAGTTAAGAGCACAAGGATTTATAAGGATTCGGTTAGATGGGACTATCTACGAGATAGACAATATTCCAACAATTCAAAAAAATACAAAACATCAATTAGATGTTGTAATTGATAGAATCAAGATTCATCATGATATTAAACAACGTATAACTGAATCGGTCGAGACAGGTCTAAAAATAGCTGATGGTAAAATTGTTTCTGTCAATATGGATAGTGAAGAAACTCAGCTATTTTCTGCAAAATTTTCATGTCCTCATTGTGACTATGCGTTAACAGAGTTAGAGCCAAGATTATTTTCTTTCAATAACCCAATGGGGGCATGTCCCGACTGTGACGGATTAGGAAATAAAAACTTTTTTGATGCAACTCGTGTTGTAGCTTTTCCTCAACTTCCTTTATCATCTGGTGCCATTAAAGGTTGGGATAAGCGTAATCAATTTTATTATCAAATGTTAAGTAGCCTCGCACAACATTATGATTTTGACCTTGAAATACCTTATCAAGATTTGCCAGATAACATCCAAAAAATTATCTTATTTGGAAGTGATAAAGAACAAATAGAGTTTAGTTATTTCAACGAACACGGATCTATAAATCAAAGGAAACATCCTTTTGAAGGAATAATAAATAACTTCAAAAGGCGCTACCAGGAAACTGATTCGAGTGCTGTTCGTGATGAACTTGCAAAGTATTTAAGTAATCAAGAGTGTCCTTCGTGCAAAGGGACTCGTTTAAGAATTGAGGCAAGGAATGTACTCGTTGGCGATTTAAATCTTCATGAAATTTGTCAGTTTCCCCTTAAAAAATCATTAGAGTTTTTTAATAATATTAAATTAGCAGGTTTCCGTGCTCAAGTCGCCAGTAAAATAATCCTGGAAATACAAAATAGACTAAATTTCTTAATAGATGTTGGCCTCGACTATTTATCTCTTTCAAGATCGGCGGAGACTCTGTCGGGGGGTGAAGCGCAAAGAATAAGATTAGCCTCCCAAATTGGCAGTGGTTTAACAGGGGTAATGTATGTTTTAGATGAGCCTTCTATTGGGCTACATCAAAAAGATAATGACAAACTGCTTCAGACCCTTAGAAACCTTAGGGATATTGGAAATACTGTGATTGTGGTTGAACATGATTATGATGCAATTATGGCTGCTGATTATGTCGTAGATATTGGGCCTGGTGCTGGAATTCATGGAGGTGAGATTGTTGGGCAGGGAACGCCTGAACAGATTTCAAAAAATACAACTTCTCTAACAGGGCAATATGTAAGTGGTCAAAAGAAGATTTCAGTTCCAAATAAAATAAAGGTTCCTACTGAATCTTTCTTTAAAATAACAAAAGCTGCTGGTAACAATTTAAAAAATATTAATTTAAACCTGCCCATTGGTCTTTTTACTTGTGTTACTGGAGTTTCTGGGAGTGGGAAATCTACACTTATTAATGATACGCTTTATAAAGCTGTTGCTAAGCATCTATATCGAAGTAATTCAGAACCTGCAAGCTATGAAGATATTCATGGATTTGATTTTTTTGACAAAGTTGTAGATGTGAATCAAAGCCCAATTGGAAGAACACCAAGATCTAATCCAGCTACATATACAGGCATGTTTACTCCAATTAGAGATCTATTTTCCAAAGTTCAAGAAAGTCGGACAAGAGGATACAATCCAGGAAGATTTTCATTTAATGTCAAAGGTGGTAGGTGTGAATCATGTGAAGGGGATGGTGTTATTAAAGTTGCTATGCATTTCTTACCAGATGTATATGTTGAATGTGATGTTTGCTATGGGCATAGGTACAATCGAGAAACACTCGAAATATATTACAAAGGCAAAAATATTCATGATATTTTAAGCTTTACTGTTGAAGAAGGGCATCAGTTTTTTATGGCAGTTCCAACAATAGAGCGAAAGCTTAAAACTCTTTTAGATGTAGGGCTCGGCTATATTAAGCTAGGTCAAAATGCAACAACTCTTTCTGGTGGAGAAGCTCAAAGAGTAAAGTTGGCATTAGAGCTTTCAAAAAGGGATACTGGCAGAACGCTTTATATTCTTGATGAGCCAACAACTGGCTTACATTTCGCTGATATCCAATTATTATTAAATGTACTTCACCAGTTAAGAGAGAATGGAAATACATTAGTAGTAATTGAGCATAATCTTGATGTAATTAAAACTGCTGACTGGATTATAGATTTAGGTCCTGAGGGTGGCGATGGTGGTGGTGAAATTATTGCGGAAGGTCCACCTGAAAAAATCGTAACGAATAAAAAAAGCTTTACTGGTAAATACTTAAAAAAATACTTATAAACTTTTTAATAATTCTCCAACTTTTCTTGTTGTTGGCTTTACTTGATGCCAAATATGAAAGCTGACTGCTGCCTGCTCTATCAACATCCCCAGGCCATTATAAACTGAATCGGTTTTCTTCGAAGCACATCTCATAAATGGAGTTTCAGTGCCGTACATCATGTCATAACAAGCGCCTTCAATATTTAGAAAATTAAAAGTAGCGGCTGTTATAGGTGAATTATTTGATGTTATTGATGCAGATGTAGCATTTATAATTAAATCAATATTAATCTTGTGAGAATATTTTAACTCTATAGATTCTATAATAACCCTGTGTTTATCTGAAAATTTCTTCCAATAATCTTTCATTTTAATTGCTTTAATAAAAGTTCTATTAGTTAATAATATTTTTTTTGGTTTACCTTGCACAAGGTCATAAATTACACCATTTGCAGCTCCGCCTGCACCAACTAACAGAATATTTTTATCTTTTATATTGATATTTTTATTTTTTAAATCACTCACTAAACCCCTACCATCAGTTGAATCTCCTAAAATTTTGTTATTAGAAAATATTATTGTATTAACTGACTTACATAAAGATGCCCTTTCAGAAACTTCGTCACAGATCTGAAAAGCATTATTTTTTAATGGGAGAGTGATATTTAGGCCGGCGTAACCCTCTCTCTCTAAGCGCTTAATACTGTCTACAAAATTATCTTGGTTAATATCAAATTTTTGATATTCCAAGTCAATAGAAAATTCTTTTGCAAATAAAGAATGTATCTTAGGTGAAAGAGAATGTGAGATTGGGTGTCCAAGAACTGCAAATTTTTTTATTTTGTTTTTCATTAATTTAATATTATAAACATAAAAAAATTATGGAGATAAATATTTAATGCGTTACAAAAGTGCTTATACTTATTTAAAAATGCACTATTATAGTGCATATATTATATATTTAATGTATTTTACAAGTAAATACAGTATTTTAAAGAAATAAATATTGGTATAGATTCCACTTTATATATCATATATAACAAAGTAATTAATTTTTAAGGAGTTTTAGTATGGCCGTCGCTGATGTAATGAAAAAAATTAAACAACAGGAGATTAAATTCATTGATCTTCGTTTTACTGATACTAGAGGAAAGGAGCAGCATGTAACTGTTCCGACATCCGCTTTTGATGAAAGTAAATTCACTGAGGGACATGCTTTTGACGGCTCATCTATTGCTGGTTGGAAGGGGATTAATGCATCAGATATGTTACTTTTTCCTGACGCAAATACAGCTAATATTGATCCATTTATGGAAGAAAGAACACTCATACTAACCTGTAATGTTGTAGATCCGACAGATGGAAAAGGATATGATCGGGACCCTAGAACAATTGCTGATCGAGCTGAAAAGTATCTCAAAACAACTGGCATTGGTGACACTATTTATTTTGGACCTGAGCCTGAGTTTTTTGTATTTGACTCAATCACATGGAGTTCTGGAATGAGTGGTTCATCAGTCAATATTGGATCTGAAGAAGCGGAATGGGAGTCTAACAATGACTATGATGGTGCAGGGAATCTTGGTCATCGGCCTAGGGTTAAAGGAGGTTACTTTCCAGTTCCACCTGTTGACTCTTTACAAGATCTTCGATCACAAATGTGCCTAACACTTGAAGCAATGGGCGTGCCTGTTGAGGTTCATCATCACGAAGTTGCAGGAGCAGGTCAAAATGAAATTGGTACTAGATTTTCATCACTAACTCAGAGGGCTGATTGGACTCAGATACTTAAATATGTTGTCATGAATGAGGCTCATAAATATGGCAAGACAGCGACCTTCATGCCAAAACCAATATTAAATGATAATGGAACAGGGATGCACGTTCACCAATCGATCTGGAAGGATGGAAAAAATATGTTTGCGGGAGATAAATATGCAAATTTAAGTGACACGGCTCTTTATTACATCGGTGGAATTATTAAACATGGTAAAGCATTAAACGCGATCACTAATCCATCAACAAATTCGTACAAACGTCTAGTTCCTGGCTTTGAAGCACCAGTAATGCTTGCATATTCTGCAAAGAATAGATCTGCTGCAATCCGTATCCCTTATGTATCAACTGATAAAGCTAGGCGTATTGAGGTTCGGTTCCCAGACCCAATGGCAAATCCATATTTAGCCTTCAGTGCCTTAATGATGGCTGGCCTAGATGGTATTCAAAACAAAATTCACCCGGGTGAAGCTGAATCAAGAGATTTGTACGATCTTTCAGCTAAAGAAGAAGCAAAAATACCTCAGGTTGCCGCGACATTACCAGAAGCTCTAGAGGCATTAAAAGTTGATAGAGAATTTTTAACTAGGGGTGGGGTATTCTCTGATGACTTTATTGATAGCTTTATTGATTTAAAAATGGAAGAGGTCACACGCTTAAGAATGACTCCTCATCCAATTGAATATGATATGTATTATAGTTTATAAGTTTTAATTGGAAGGGCAGATTTGAATCTGCTCTTTTTTTAACTAAAAAAAATATGCACTGATATTGTGCATGCTAGACAATAAAGTCAAAGTAACACTGTAATGGGCCTAATGAAATAGAATATTAAATTCTGGACTCATTCTTGCTTTATAAAGTATATGGGAGTTAAAAAATGATATCAGGATCAATGAAAAAATATTTGAAAGGCATGGAATATCTAGCTACGGCTATTTTTGTTTGCGATAAAGATTTAATCATTCAGTATATAAACCCAAGTGCGGAAGTTTTGTTCGAACTAAGTCATGACCAAGTAGTTAATGAAAGTATTAGTTTATTTTTTGAAGATATTCAATTTTTCAAGGATGCCCTAAGTAGATCGAAGTCCAAACAAAGCTCTTATCGTGAGCATGAATATTTTATCAAGACCAAACAAAATAAAACTATCTGTGTAAGTTTTACAATCACGCCAATTGAATATGAAAAATTTGATTTTTTAGTTGAATTTATTCAAATGGATCAGCAATTAAGAGTAGCTCGTGAAGAAAGAATGTTTATCCAGCAACAAGCTAATTCAGAGCTTTTAAGAAATCTTGCTCATGAAATTAGAAATCCCCTAGGTGGCTTAAGAGGGGCGGCCCAACTGCTAGAAAAAGAATTAAATGAAAGGTCTTTAAAAGAATATACACAAATCATAATCAATGAAGCAGATCGACTTCAAAATCTTATGAATAAATTATTAACCCCGCACCAGCTACCTGTTTACAAAAAAACTAATATTCATGAGGTTTTAGAAAGGGTCCGAAGCTTAATATTGTCAGAATTTCCCCTAAAATTAGAGCTCATAAGAGATTATGATGTGAGCCTGCCTGAATTCATTGGGGACAGGGAAAAGCTAATCCAAGCTGTTTTAAATGTTGCTAGAAATGGTGTTCAAGCAATGCTCAGCGAGAACCCTGCAGAAAGTATGAGATTAGAATTTATTACCCGAGCAGAAAGTCAAATTGTATTTCACAAAAAAAAGCATACAACTGCAATACGTTTAGATATTATTGATAATGGACCAGGAATTAAGAATGAATTTTTAGATAAGATATTCTATCCATTAGTGTCTGGCAAAGAATCCGGTTCTGGCTTAGGTCTCTCATTAGCTCAAAACTTCATAACCCAACACAATGGAATGATTGATTGTTCTAGCTCCCCAGGGAAAACAAAATTTTCGGTCATCCTTCCTATCGAGAATAATTTAAAAATAAATGAGGTTATTAAATGAAAAAAGTATGGATTCTCGATGATGATAAGTCTATCAGGTGGGTTTTTGAAAAAGCACTATCAAGGGCTAAACTTCCTTTCCAGTCTTTTAGTAATACTAATGAAGCAATTAACCAATTCAATCATGAACTTCCGTCTGTTATTATCAGTGATATTCGTATGCCTGGAGAATCAGGCATTGATTTTTTAACTAAAGTAAAAGAGAAATTTCCTCAAATACCAATTATTATCATGACAGCTTATTCTGACCTTGACACTGCAGTTTCTGCATTTCAACAAGGTGCTTTCGAATATATTGCTAAGCCTTTTGATATTGATAAGGTTTTAGAAATTATAAATCAAGCTTTAGAACAAACTACAACAGCTGTTAATAATTCTAGTTCGCAGGATATCAAACTCCCAGAAATTATAGGTCAAGCACAGTCTATGCAAGAAGTGTTTCGCGCAATTGGGAGGCTAAGTAAATCAAATGCCACCGTCCTACTCAACGGTGAGTCTGGATCAGGTAAAGAATTAGTTGCAAATGCGATTCACAAAAATAGCAATAGAAATAGCTCTCCTTTTATTGCTATTAATACCGCAGCTATTCCGAAGGATCTTCTTGAAGCAGAGCTATTTGGTCACGAAAAAGGATCATTTACTGGTGCTCAAAACCTTAGAAAAGGAAGGTTTGAACAATCTGATGGTGGAACATTATTTTTAGATGAGATTGGCGATATGCCAATGGAGCTTCAAACTAGATTATTACGAGTTTTAAGTGATGGTAAGTTCTATAGAATAGGTGGTCAGGATTCTATTCAGGTCGACGTAAGGGTTATCGCTGCAACGCACCAAGATTTAGAAGAGTCTGTAAAAGATGGAAAATTTAGAGAAGATTTGTTTCATAGATTAAACGTAATAAGAATTACAGTTCCACCTTTAAGAAAAAGGGTTGAGGATATACCGACTTTATCTCAATATTTTTTAACTAAAAGTGCTAACCAATTAAAGGTAGCACCTAAATCCTTATCTAAAGAAGTTTTGGAATATTTCAACCATCTTCAATGGAGAGGAAACGTGAGGCAACTCGAAAATGTATGTCATTGGTTGACCGTAATGTCTCCTGGCAATCAAATTATCGTTAGTGATTTACCGTCTGAACTTAAAGATGAGCCAGTTAATTTTAATAGCAGTTCAGCTGAGTGGCAAGAAAATTTAGCTAGAGATTTATCTAAACATTTATTAGATGGAAAGCCAGAGTTATATAAATTTTTTATAGGACAAGTTGAAAAAATTATAATTGAAAAAACTCTAGTCCATACAAAAAATAGGAAATTAGATGCTGCTAGGATATTAGGGATTGGAAGAAATACTATAACAAGAAAAATTAAAGAATGTATGATCTCAAAAGCTTAAGTCATTTCCTGTACAATTTCTTTAGCAATTTTTTCAAATATGTCTCCCCATTCACCAGGTGATTCTGCTCTGAATACCCTAATACTTGGGTACCAAATACTAACACCGTTATTTTCATGCCAATACCAAAGCCTTCCTCGTGAAAAAGGAACAAATAAATAAGTTTTTACGCCGAGTCCCCCAGCTAAATGAGCTGTTACATTGCTCGTGGTCACAATAATATCGCAACTAGATATCAATGAAGATAACCCATCAATATCCATAAATTTATCTATACCTTGATATTCTTCAATTACAATATTGTTATTATTTTTTATATTTTCTTTTTCTATAGTAGTTTGACCTAAATTTCTTTCAGTTTCATACTGTAAGTCTAAAAATTTAATGCCTTTAGTTGACAAAATAGGAACTAAACTTTCAAGTTCAGTACTTTTATGAGCCCCTTCAGCCGCAGAACTTTTCCATGAAATTCCACATACAATCTTTTTATCCTTTTTTAATTTATTTTTTATTTTATTTATATTATTAGTTTCTGCCTTTAAGAAGCCTGCAGGCTTTTGCGGAAAACTCTCTACATCTTGACGAACGTATTTACCCAGGCTCAGCCAATAAATGGCTTTATCAAACTGATTGAAGTTATGTTTAATTAATATCTCATGATTATGAATATTAATTGGATAAAATTGAATATCTGGAAAAGATCTTTTAGCCAGGCTAATTAATCTAGAGTCGACTTCTGCACTTATGTTGCTATATTTTTTATGGAATTCTTTCAACATACTGAAGCCAAGAATTACATCGCCAAGTCCACCGTCCAATAAAATTAATATCTTGTCACTAGTCTTTAAGCTCTTGCTGTTTACATCAATATCAAGATATTTCTTAATCATCTCAAATCTTTCTGACTTATCTACACTATTCCTAATATACAATCTGGCATCATAGTATTTCCATCCTTCTGAAAATTTTTTCTTATGAAGATAAAGGAAGCTTAGACTCAATTTTACTTCATGGCTTTCTGGGTTTTGTATTAATATCTCTGTAAGTATTTTTTCCGCCTCATCATAGTGTCCTTCGTACATCAAATTTGATGAAAAATTTATCCTTGGTGTTAGTGCCTCTGGAACCAATCCCATCAATTTTTTGTAAACAATTTTAGCTTCTTTATACTCGCCATTGGCACTCAAACACGATGCCAACCTGTTATTACATTCAATATGATTTGGTTTAATTACAACAGCTTCGGCCAATAGACTCAATGCGTCTATAAAGTTTCCAAGATATTCTAGTACCACGCCTAAATCATATAATTGATCGAATCTTTTAGGGGATAGATCTAATGCATGCTTATAGGATTCAAATGCTCCGTGATAGTCAACGATCTCCATTTGTACATCGCCTAACAATTTATATACATCTGTAATTTTTGGATCGATTTTAATAATCTTTTTATACGAATCTATTGCGTTTTTATAATCTTTTAATTCTGCATAAGCAGTCGCTAAATTTTGATAATCACTTATTTCTGGCTTTACTACCTTAAACGATTTATTTATCATAGCTACCGCTTCTTTAAAGCGTTTCTTCATTATGTACATTATCGGTAAGTGAGTCAGCGCTTTAATATTTACATCATCAATTTCTAGTATTGCTTCATATACAGGTATTGCTTCATCGAATTCTTTTGCCTTAATTAAGGCTGCGGCTTGAATTAATAGTTCGTTTAGATTGTTATTGTTTTTCATATTTTAAAGATTTTATTTTTTCTATTATTTCATATGATCATTAAATAAAGAAATAAAAAAAACGGCATCCGAAGATGCCGTTTTTATTTATTCTACTACTTGTCAAACTTCTACTAAGAATTAATTCCTAGAAGAATAAGATCGCACCCAGAGATAATGAATCATTCTCTGATTGGTTAGCCGATGATTGACCAGTTGATTCTGTTGAATTGTACTCAGCAACTAAATTTAGATGCTTAGTTAATGGATGGTATGCACCCACTGTCCAACGTTCGTTCTCTTCAACTAATGTAGCGTTTGTTTCACCAGATGCTACGTCAAGGTTTGAAACACCATAAGCAACACCAAGTTTAGTACCTGTTGGTATTACGTATGTAGCTTGAACATATCCACCGTCTGAATCACGTTCTTTACCTGC
>Ga0209830_10001798_pt1 | contig 18239 bp, 17 predicted proteins | sample ArcticOcean_MG_C_12_FD_187439 | JGI IMG/M metagenome (GOLD analysis project Ga0209830, IMG submission 187439) | Marine microbial communities from western Arctic Ocean - ArcticOcean_MG_CB8_130 (SPAdes) (version 2) | ecosystem: Environmental > Aquatic > Marine > Oceanic | place: Arctic Ocean...
ATTTCACAAACACTTTGTACCCATTTTTTTCAGTTTTTTTATCACTTTCAATTCCATTTTTAGCCGCTTTGAGTGTTATGTTTTGGCTAATTATTGCACCCTTAGATATTTTATATAAGAAATTATCATCTAACCCAATAGTAAAAGTTTTTTATGGTCTATTTTTAATTACACCAATGCTACTTTCTCTAATGTCTATCTTTGTTATAAATAAAAATATATTGCTATTAATTATTTTAATGATTTGGCTTGCTGATATCGGTGCATATTTTTCTGGAAAAAGGTTTGGTAGGATTAAAATCGCAAAAAAAATTAGCCCAGGAAAAACAATTGAAGGGTTATTTGGTGGATTTTTATCTAATTTAATTTTTATATTTTTTCTTTATATCTCTGGGTTTTTAAATATATTTGATGGCATCTTGCTTGCTTTTTTAATCACTACTCTGAGTTTGTATGGTGATATCTACGAATCATTTTTGAAAAGAATGGCAAAAGTTAAAGATAGTAGTAATTTAATTCCCGGACATGGAGGATTTTTAGATAGGCTAGATAGTTTTTGTCCTACAATCCCAATTCTTTTCGTTTTGTTAAGAACCTTTGGCTACCTATAAATGAAAACAATTTCAATACTTGGATCAACTGGGAGCATTGGTCGAAGCGCCTTAGATGTGATCAGACTTCACCCCGATAAATTCAATATTTTTGCTTTGTCATGTTATGAAAATGAAGATTTACTTCTGCAGCAAGCTATTGAATTTCGGCCAATGTATATTGTTACTAAGGATGAGCAATCTCAATCTAGATTATTATTATTATTAAAAGAAAATAGTTTAAAAATTGAAGTACTTTTTGGATCCATGGGCTATGAGTTTATTGCAAGTCATGATGATGTATCAATAGTCCTAGCAGCTATTACTGGTGCGGCAGGCTTACGATCAACATTCGCAGCAGCCGTTAATGGAAAAAGAATTCTTTTAGCTAACAAAGAGTCGATGGTTATGGCAGGTAACTTATTGTCTGAGGTTTGCTCTAAAAATAACGGCATTATTATCCCGGTAGATAGTGAACATAACGCAATATTTCAGGTTATACACGACCAAAAAAATCCAGAAGAAATTAATAAATTAATCTTAACAGCATCTGGCGGCCCTTTTAGAGAAACAAAGTTAAATAAATTAGAAGATGTAACTGTTGAGGATGCTTTGAATCATCCCAATTGGGATATGGGAAGGAAGGTGACTATCGATTCTGCAACTATGATGAATAAGGGATTGGAAGTGATTGAAGCCGCTTTTCTGTTTAAAATTAATTACAAAAAAATTGAAGTTCTTATTCATCCACAAAGCATTATTCATTCACTTGTTGAGTTTGTTGATGGAAGTACCCTTACTCAACTTGGAACTCCTGACATGAAAGTTCCTATAGCTTACGCATTAAGCTTTCCTGAAAGGTGGAGTTCAGGTGTGAATGGGATTGATCTTTCATTGGCCCAAGATTTACAATTTGAATTACCAGACCTAGAAAAATTCAAATGTCTTAGTTTGGCTTATTCTTGTCTAGAGCTTGGCGGAAGTTACCCAATCGAAATTAATGCAATTAACGAAATAGCAGTAGATGCATTTTTAAATAAACAATTAAAATTTACACAAATTTCTGAGTTGATTGAATTAGGATTAACTAATGCTAAAAACTCAAATATTGACACAATCGAAGATATTTTAGAAGTTGATGGGGAAGCAAGAATTAAAGCGACAAATCTTCTTAAAGGAATAAAGTTTGCATAGTGCTTTATCTTTTATAGTAACAATATCACTTGTGGTGGTTGTTCATGAACTTGGTCATTTTGGTATGGCGAAGTTTTTTAAAGTCGGTGTTGAAAAATTTTCTATTGGGTTTGGAAGAATCTTATTAAGAAAAAAAATAGGGCTAACTGAATTCAGTATTAGATTGATTCCGCTTGGTGGATTTGTAATGTTTTATCAAAATTCTAAATTAAAAAATATAAATTTATTCGACAAAGTTTCTTTATTTAAAAGATCTCTTATTGTTTTAGCGGGACCTTTGATTAATTTCATATTTGCTTTCTTTTTATTATTATTTTTAAATCAAGGAGAGCAGTACAACATTCTTCCTAAGATAACTGCTATCGATTCTCAAAGCATTACCGCTGAAGTTGGTTTTAAAATTGGTGATATTGTTTTATCTATTAATGATAAAAAGATTAATTCCCTAAATGACCATAAAAAAGCTCTTATTGAGTTTGCGAATAAAGATTTAAAGTATTTGATTATAAGAGACAATGAAGAATTTATAATGAATATAGATCGTAATGAGCGTTTAGATCTTAAAAGAGATCAATCAAGCTCCAATGGCTTATATTTTTTTCCTTCGGGACGTAATTCTTTACTCATAAGCGAGGTTACTGATAACTCGCCAGCTTATTTATCAAACATAAAGAAGGGTGACCAGATTATAAGTGTCGATAATAATATGGTCTATAGCACTGCTGATTTATTAGGCTTTATTAAAAATAAGGCAGGAGAGGAGTTACTTATTAAGGTACTTCGTGATACGGCCCAATTATCAATCCCGATTATTCCCAGACTAAGTGACCCTAGCGGCAGTGGAAATGCTGTAATTGGCGTAAAGTTAAAGCCAAATCTAATTAATAAAGATGATTACATTTATTATTATAAAAACAATGGTTTAACGATTGTATCTAAATCATTTTATGATGTTATTAATGGTTTGGAAATGGTGTATAAATCTTTCTTGAACATAGTTACTGGGAACATTGATTGGAGAATGCTTTCTGGACCAATCTCTATTGCTGAAGTGTCTTCAGAGACTTTATCAATGGGTGTTGTTACTTATTTTAGTTTTTTAGTATTTTTAAACATTAACGTAGGGTTTCTCAATTTATTGCCAATACCAACTTTAGATGGGGGCCAATTGTTTTTTTATGCCATTGAGGGAATTTTAGGAAAGCCTTTAAATAAGAAAAAAATGATTATCTGTCAACGACTTGGAGTGATTTTATTATTTCTTGTATTCACATTAGCAGTATATAATGACGTTTTTAATTTTATATTTTATCGATGAAAAATTTTTTAATTATTATATTTTTAATACTATCAAGTTTTTCTGCGTATTCAGCAGAAAATAGCTTAATTAGTGATATCAAAATTGAAGGGCTTCAGAGGGTTGAGCCGGGTTTGGTTTTTAGCAACTTACCATTCGAGGTGAACGACCCGGTGGAAGATGTCGATGTAAGCTCTGTAATCAAACTTTTATATAGAACGGGTCAATTCAAAGATATCTCGCTCGAGCTTGAAGGCAGTAAGATTATTATTATTGTTAATGAAAAATCAGTTATCTCAGAATTAAATTTTTATGGTGTTAAGGCATTTCAAGATGATAAATTAAAAATTGGTTTAAGCCAGATGAATGTCGCAGCTGGACTTGTTTTTGATAAAACTGATTTAAAGAGAGTGGAGCAAGAAATAGCTAATCAATATTTGTCTCTTGGTAAATATACCGCATCAGTTAAAGCTGAGGCTATTCCTTTACAAAGAAATAGAACTCAAGTAAATATATATGTTGAAGAGGGAACTGTTTCAAGAATTAAGGAAATCAATATTGTTGGGAATAGAATTTATAAAAAAGATGATTTACTAGAGCCATTCAACCTCAAAGTGACTAATCTTCTATCTTGGTGGCATAAGGATGACAGATACTCAAAGATGGTTCTTAATGGAGATCTAGAAAAATTAAGAACATTTTATATGAATAGAGGATATCTTGATTTTAAAATTAATTCTTCCATAATTAGAATTTCTGAAAGTAAGAAATCTGTATTTATTGATATATCGATAACAGAAGGCGAGAAATATTATATAGGTGGAAGTGAGCTATCAGGAAAATTTGAAAATGTTCCTAAACTTGAGTTGCAGGCGCAAATTACAACGTTCAAAGGTCAAGTTTTCAATAGAGGTGAAGTAACCGGAACTACCGCTAGACTAAATCAAATATTAGGGGAGTATGGATACGCTTTTTCTAATGCAAACGCAATACCAGATGTCAATAAAGAGGAGAGAACTGTAAGCTTCAATTATTTTATTGATCCTGGTAAGAAAGTTTATGTTCGAAGAATTAATTTTTTCGGTAACGAAAAAACAAAAGACAAAGTTGTTAGAAGGGAGTTAAGACAATTTGAGTCTTCATGGTACTCAAAGTCAAGAGTTGATCGGTCGCAAGCGCGACTTTCGAACACGCAGTATTTTGATTCTATTGATATTAAAACAGCCAATGTTCCTGGTGTAACTGATCAAATCGATCTTAATATTTTTTTAAAGGAAAGAAATACAGGAAAGCTAATGTTGGGAGCTGGGGTTAGTTCAGGAGAAGGCCTTGTTGGAACTTTTACTGTAAGCCAATCTAATTTCATGGGAACTGGGAACACGGTGAGCGCCTCAGTTAGTACTGGTGAGGTAAATAAAACATATGCCTTAAACTATACAGACCCTTATTTTACTGATGATGGAGTATCTAGGAGTATAGGTGCTTATAGAAAAGATGTTAATACCAATGATTTAGCAACTGCTACATATAATACATATTCTTATGGTGCTAATGTTGGCTTTGGTCTTCCTTTGTCAGAATATGATGCTATTGGGGTTCACGCGACCTTAGATGTAACTGATATTGAATTGGGAGTTAATGCAAGTGAGGAGTATTTAGATTACTGTAGAAATATAAGTGGTAGCACTTCAACTAGTGGCTGTAACAGTGACTCATTCACTGTTGACTCTGTTTTTAAAACAGATACTCGTAATAATGCACAATTTCCAACTAGCGGTTACACCTGGAAAGCGACGGGTGAGATTTCTATGCCAGTTTTTGATATGAGATTTTATAAGTTTATAGCTTCAGGAGAGAGATACTTTCCTTTAAGCAATGATTTGACTTTCAAGGTAAGAGGTCAAGCTGGCATCGCAGATAGTTACGGAGATACAAAATACCCGTTCTTTAAAAACTTTTATATGGGAGGTCCAAAAAGTGTAAGAGGTTATGATCAGGCCTCTATTGGTAAAAAAACACTTAATTCTATAACTGGGGAATATGAAACAACGGGTGGTAAGCATTCTGCTTTTGCTAGTGCTGAGTTATTCTTTCCACCTCCAGGGTTAAAAAATGTTAAAAGCTTTAGATTAAGTACTTTCTTGGAGGGTGGCGGTGTTTTTAAGAATGATTTTGATGGTGATGAGATGAGATTTTCGGCAGGTGTTGGTGCTTTATGGTTATCGCCATTTGGACCATTAACAATTTCATACGCTAAACCTTTAAACGAAGGTACAAATGATGAGGTAAGTACGTTACAATTTGGTATGGGCGGTGCATTTTAAATAATAAAAAGAGGTGTTTACATGAAAAAATACATAGCATTAATTACATTAGTAATATTCAACATAAATTTCGCATATGCTGAGGTTAAAATCGGTTTCGTTGAGGTGCAGAAAATTCTCAAAAATGCACCACAGACAGTCGCAGCGAACAAGAAGTTAGAAAAAGAGTTTACTAAAAGAACAGCTAAATTGAAAAAAGTAGTCAAAAAAATTAAAGATCAAGAAAGTGCTTTTAGAAAAAATAGTATGACTATGTCAGATAGTGAAAGATCAAAAAAGCAGAAAGAAATACAGTCATTAAAGATTGATGCACAAAGAACTGAACGAGAAGTAAGAGAAGATATAGATTTACGTAGAAGAGAAGAAATTGCAAAAGTACAAGCCCAAGTTAATGTTGCCGTTGAAAAAGTTGCAAAAGAACAGGGGTATGATCTAGTTCTTTATCAAGGTGTTGCTTATGCAGGAAAAAAAGTTGACATTACTGCAATTGTTATTAAGGCTTTAGGTAAAATTAAATAATCAATTGACTATATAGGCTTTAGACAATGGAGGACATTACATCTGAAAAATTGTCACTTATTATTGATGGAAAATGCTCAAACAACGATGTTGTAATTGATAATTTTTCATCACTTAAGTCTTCAAATAATTCATCAATTACATTTTTTACTGATCGAAAGCTAATTGATGACCTAAGAAAAACTAAAGCTAAAGTAGTCATTTTAAAACACGAGGACCGTGAACTAAGAATTGGGGATTGGATAGTGGTTGATGACCCCTACTTAGCATTCTCCAAAGTAGCAGATTTTTTTCTTAAAAAAAATGTATTTAAATCCTCAATAGATCCTAATACAAAAATAGGTATAAATACCAAAGTCTCTCCAGGTTGTTATATTGGACCATTTAATTCAGTTGGTAATAATTCAATAATTAACCATCGAGTTTTTATCCATTCAAATGTTTCTATTGGAAACAATGTAACGATTGGTGAAGGTTCAAAACTACACCCTAACGTAACAATTGGGGATGATGTATTAATCGGTAAAAATTGTGAAATATTTGCAGGAGCCTCTATTGGAACTGATGGATTTGGTTATGCTCAAGATGCTGATGGAGCATGGAATAAGATTCCTCAAATAGGATCTGTAGTTATCCATAATAATGTTGATATAGGATCAAATACAACTATAGATAGGGGTGCTATAGACAATACAATTATTAAATCAGGTGTTAAAATTGATAACCAAGTTCAAGTTGGTCATAATTGTTATATTGATGAAAATACAATAATAGCTGGCTGTGTAGGTGTTGCAGGTAGCACTATAATTGGAAAAAACTGTAAGATTGGGGGTGCAGCGATGATTCTAGGCCACTTAGAAATAAGTGACAGTATAACGATTTCACCAGGGACAATGATTACAAAGTCTTTAAAAAAATCGAACAATAAATATACTGCTATTATGCCGTTCATGGAACATAAGGAATGGCTTAAGATGGCAACAAAATTAAAAGAAAAGGGAAAATAAAATGGCAGATGATAAATTATCGATGAATATTCATGAGATTTTAGACCATTTGCCTCATAGATATCCATTTGTTCTTGTAGATAAAGTTATCTCAATGAAGCTGGGTAAAGAAATAACTGCTATAAAAAATGTAACCATCAATGAGCCTTATTTCCCTGGTCATTTCCCATACCATCCAGTTATGCCAGGAGTGCTTATTGTAGAAGCTCTTGCTCAAGCAGCTGCATTACTATCCTTTAAAACAATGGATACAAAGCCAACAGAAGATTCAGTTTATTATTTTGCTGGTATAGATAATGCCCGATTTAAGAAACCTGTAAATCCAGGTGATCAAATAATATTACATGTAAAAATTGATAGGATTCTAAAGGGTATATGGAAGTATTCTGGAACGGCTACTGTTGACGGTGAAGTTGTTGCAGAAGCTAATATGATGTGTATCTTAAAAGAAATAGCTAAGTAACTTTATGGAATTCGAACAACAAATTCATCCAACAGCTTTAATTCATCCCGACTCAAAATTACATCCAAGCGTTAAAGTAGGAGCACACTCTGTAATTGGAATAGGTGTAGAAATTGATAAAGATTCTGAAATTGGTAATTTTGTCACCATAACTGGTAATACTATTATTGGTAAAAATAACAAAATTTATCATTACTGTTCTTTAGGTGAAGCTCCACAGGATAAAAAATATAATAAAGAAAAAACTTTTTTAAAAATTGGTGATGGTAATACTATCCGTGAGTTCTGTACTTTTAACATAGGTACTGTCGGTGGCAGTGGTGTAACTCAGATTGGTAATAATAATTGGTTAATGGCTTATGTTCATATTGCCCATGATTGTAAATTAGGTAATGAGATTGTTTTAGCGAACAACTCATCGCTTGCAGGACATGTAGAGATTGATGATTTTGCAATTCTAGGTGGATTCACGCTTGTGCACCAGTTCTGTAAGCTTGGAGCACATATCATGACTGCGGTTGGCACTGTCATATTTAAAGATGTTCCACCATATATAATAGCTGCTGGTTACAATGCTAAGCCAAATGGTATTAACAGCGAGGGGTTGAAGAGAAGAGACTTTACTATCGAGACGATATCAAATATTAAAAAAGCTTACAAAATAATATACAGAGAAGGCAATACGTTAGATATAGCCAAAGTATTACTAACATCTCTTGCTAAAGAAAGTGATAACCAAGGTTCTAATTGGGTAGGTTTGTACATTGACTTTATAAAAAAATCAAATAGAGGTCTAATAAGGTAAATGCCAAAGATTGCAATTTTGGCTGGTGAAGCTTCAGGTGATTTAATCGGAGGCCAGTTAATGAAGTATCTTAACTCCAGAATTAAAAATCTAGAATTTATTGGCGTTGGTGGGCCAATAATGAAAAAAAATGGCTTAAATTCATATTTTGATTATAGTGAATTAAGTGTTCATGGTTACTTTGATGCATTAAAAAAAATATTTAGGTTATTATTCTTGAGGAATAATATTATCAATTATTTTCTACATCAAAAACCAGATATATTTATTGGTATTGATGCTCCAGATTTTAATTTTGTAATAGAAAAAGAATTAAAATTAAATCACATTCCAACTTTTCATTATGTAGCTCCATCAGTTTGGGCATGGAGAAAGTGGAGGTTAGATACTATTAAGGACAATATTGATCATTTATTTTCAGTCTTTCCACATGAGCCAAAAATATTTAGAAATGCAAAAGTTCCAGTTACTTTTGTAGGCCACCCATTAGCTAATAAGATACCTCTTAATCCAAGTATGAAAATGGGAAGAGATTTATTAAGACTAGATGAACATAAAAAAATAATTGCTCTTTTACCAGGGAGTAGATCAAGTGAGATCAAGCATCATCTTGATTTAATGATTAATACAGCAATTTTAATTAATATAGAGTTTATAAGCTTAAAACTAAAAGCTCCAGATTTTATTATCCCCTTAAACACAAAAGATAATCATATTTATGCTGCTCAATACCTTAGTACCTATAGTGATAAGATTGATAATATTAGACTAGTTTATGGCCATTCACATGATGTAATTTGTTCTTCAAATTTGATTATTGCAGTATCAGGTACAGCTACACTTGAGGCTGCACTATTTAAAAAGCCTATGATTATTGTTTATAAAACATCTGCATTGTCCTGGTTGATTTTTAAAAGTATGTTGTTAATACCCCATATAGGACTACCAAATATTTTATTGAAAAAATGTGTAGTCCCTGAATTTCTGCAAGATAAAGCAAGTCCTGAGAACATCTCAAAAAAAGCTATCAGTATCCTTGCTGATAAAAAACTACAAAATGAATTAAAATCAATGTTCCGAATGCTCCATATAAAATTAAAAAAAAATAGTTCAGAGATTATTTATAAGAAAATAATCAGATATTTAAAATGACACTTATTTGTGGAATAGATGAAGCTGGTAGGGGACCTCTTTGTGGCCCTGTTTTTGCCTCTGCAGTTATTTTAGATAGCACCATAGTTTTTAATGGTCTAAAAGATTCAAAAAAACTATCTGAAAATAATAGAGATCTTTTATATAAAGAAATAAAAGAAAAAGCTATTGAGTACTCATTTGCAACAGCTTCCGTTGAGGAAATTGATAATCTTAATATCTTACAAGCATCTTTATTAGCAATGGAAAGGGCATTTAGTCTGCTTAAAAAAAGAGCTAATTTTATTTATATTGACGGAATATACTGCCCTAATATCAAAAAGCCAATGCAAGCAGTCATAAAAGGGGACTCATTGATTACAGCTATTTCAGCTGCATCGATTGTTGCTAAAGTTGAGCGCGATGAATACATGAAAAAACTTGATGAGAAATATCCTCAATATAATTTAAAGAAACACAAAGGCTATCCTACAAAAGAACATTTAGTTTTGCTCAATCAATATGGTGTTAATGAAATTTATAGGCGAACTTTTAAACCAGTACAAAAGTTAATTAATAAGAAAAATACATAACTGTTTATCAATATCAACTTTTGTCTTTAACTTCCAATTTTCTACCGTATCTGAAATTATTTTTTCTTTACTACTAGTCATGTTTATTGCAAGGCAAAGCCTAATTTTATTATCTAGTATTTCTAGTAGATCTTTTAGTAGCTTTTCATTCCTATATGGTGTCTCGATGAAAATCTGTGTTTCACCTTCTTCTTGTACGGATAACATCATTTTTTTAATATGACGTTCTTTATCTATTTTTTCGATTGGTATATACCCATGAAATTTAAATTTTTGTCCGTTAAAGCCTGACGACATTAAGCTTAGGATAATAGATGATGGACCTACTAAAGGTACAATTTTTATATTATTTAAGTGAGCATACTCCACAATTTTACTTCCAGGGTCCGCTATACATGGACTACCAGAATCAGAAAGTAACCCAACATCATTTCCTTCTAGGATGGGTTTAAAGTATTCTTTTATATCCTTATTAGTAGGCATTTTAGTTTGTTTATAAATTTCTATTGATTGTAATTTGCTATTTAAATTTAATTCTTTAATGGTCTTTCTAGCTATTTTTTCATTTTCAACGATAAAATTTTTTAAATTATGAAGTAATTTCTTTTGCTCATCCAGCAAGAAGCTAACATTTTCATTTTGTTCAATTGATGATGGTATTATATAAAGAACCCCTACATGTTCTATTTTTTGCATTATGTAATTCTCATTCCAGCTTTATTAAGCATACTTATTAGTGTGATTAAAGGTAATCCAATCACTGCTGTAGGGTCATTACTATTGATTTCTTCTAAAATAGTTATCCCTAATCCTTCAGACTTAACACTTCCTACACAGTCGAAAGGTTTTTCTTTTTCAAGGTAATTCTTAATTTGAGAGAGTGTTATTTTTTTGTACTTTACATCAAAACTTACAACTTTTTTTTCTATAATATTTATTTTTCTTTGATACAAACAAATAGCACTATGGAAATTTACTCTTTTCCCACTTAATTCTGTTAGTTGAGATATAGCCGATTTGTAATTTAGAGGTTTTTGAATTTGTATATTGTTACATTCAGCTGTTTGGTCGCATCCAATTACAATTGCTTCTTGAAATTCATTTGAAACTTTTCTTGCCTTTTCTTCAGCAAGTCGATCTGCTGTTTCATATGCTGTTTCTTTTTCTATTATAACTTCATCCATTTCTGGATTTACGATTTTAAAATCAACCATTAGCCTTTCAAGCAACAATTTTCTATAAATTGATGACGATGCAAGAATAAGTTGTACCATTTTAAAAGTATTTAGGCCTGAATTTCAAGCAAGGTTTCATTTGGTGAAACTTCATCACCTTTACTTATATTAACTGCGATTACTATTCCCGATATTGCTGCTTGAATTTCATTTTCCATTTTCATTGCTTCAATAACAACAACACTATCACCCGCTTTAACTTTATCACCAACACTGACTTTGATATCAACAATTTTCCCTGGCATTGCTGTAGCAACACAGCCATCATGGGTTGGTTTAGACCTTGAGTTATCCTCCCTGGTTGTTTTTTTTCTTTCTAAACTAGTCGAAGATGTTGTTGGCTTACTTACCAAAACTTCATCTAATGTCTCAACTAAAACTTCTTCGGAAATTCCATCAACTGATACATAGAAAGGTCTTTCTGATTCGCTAGGGTCGCCTGACCCGGTTAAGTTAATATGGTAAGTCTCACCATGCAACGTGATATTAAATTCGGTAGGCGCATAATGATCTCCTTTCTGTTTTTCGTCATCTTCATTCAGAAGGACTTCTGGTTCTAATGCGCCAGCATTTCTTTCTTGTAGAAAAGTTGTGCCTACATCCGGAAACATTGCATAAGTCAGAATATCTTCATCAGTCTTGGCGAAAGATTCTGATTTAGCTTTGAGATTGGCTACTTCTGGCTTTAGCACATCTGCTGGTCTTGATGTGATTTCTTTTTGGTCTCCAATAGCTTTTTTCTTTATATCAATATTCAATTTTCCTGGAGCCATACCATATTGACCTAGAAAATAATTTCTAACTTCGGTAGTTATTGTTTTATATCTCTCCCCAGTAATAACATTAAGTGCTGCTTGAGTGCCTACAATTTGAGAGGTTGGAGTTACTAATGGTGGGTATCCTAAATCTTTTCTTACCTCAGGAATTTCCTTTAAAACCTCAGCCATTTTATCTAATGCCCCTTGGTCTTTTAGTTGATTGGATAGGTTTGAAATCATCCCTCCAGGGACTTGATTAATTAAAACTTTCGGGTCTAAGCCGGTAAATTTAGATTCAAACTGCCAATATTTTTTTCTATTTTCCTTTAAGTAGTCTGTTATTTCATCCATCTTTGATAAATCTATATCAGTTTTATAGCCCATACCTTCAAGTGCAATAATCGTTGATTCTGTCGTTGGGTGGCTAGCCCCTTCTGAGTAACTTGAATTACATGTATCAATTATTGTTGCTCCCGCTTCCACTGCGGATACTAGGTTTAGTGTAGCAAGTCCCGAGGTAGCATGACAATGCATATGTATCGGTAGGCTTATATTTTTCACAAGCGATTCAACCAGTTCTTTTGTAACATTAGGAGTCAACAAACCTGCCATGTCTTTTATTGCAAGTGAATCACAACCAAGTTCTTCTATTTTTTTAGCTAGTGCTACAAAGTATTCAATATTATGAACAGGGGAGGTTGTGTAACTAATAGTTCCTTCAGCATGTTTTTTGTATTTTTTTACTGCCTTTATTGAAACCTCAATATTTCTAACGTCATTGAGCGCATCGAATACTCTAAAAATATCTACACCATTATCAACTGATTTTTTTACAAACATATCTACAACGTCGTCAGAATAATGCCTGTAACCCAACAGATTTTGACCTCTTAATAACATTTGAATTTTACTATTTGGGAGTGCTTTTCTAAGCTTAGTTAATCGCTCCCACGGATCTTCTTTAAGGTAGCGAAGACATGTGTCAAAGGTTGCTCCACCCCAAGCTTCAATGGACCAAAAATTTAATTTATCAAGTATTGGACATACTGGCAGCATATCTTCAGTTCTAAGTCTTGTTGCTATATGGCACTGATGGCCATCTCGTAAAACTAGTTCTGTTATATTAATCTTCTTCATATATTCTATATTCCCTCATGTGAAGCAATTGCAGCGCCTATCGCTGCAGCAATAACTTCTGGCGGTAGTTCATCTTCGTAATCCGTCAACTCTGGATGCATATCTACAAAACTAGTATTGAACTCAGCGTCAATAAAATTTTCATTTTTAAGTATTTCAAGATAATAAGGTATGGTTGTTTTAATTCCAAATACGCCAATATCACCTAAAGCTCTCCTACCTCTGTGAATTGCATCAGACCAAGTCATTGCCCATATTGTTAGTTTTGCGCACATTGAGTCATAATAGGGCGGTATTATGTAACCTGTATAAATTGATGCATCTGTTCGAACTCCGGGCCCCCCAGCAGCATAGTACCTTGTTATTTTACCAAAAGATGGTAGAAAGTCTTGCTTTGGATCTTCGGCATTAATTCTAAACTCAATAGCAAAGCCCCTATAAGAAATTTCTTCTTGTTTGTATCTTAATTTTTCACCACTCGCTATTTTTATCTGTTCTTGAACTATGTCGACACCTGTGATGGCTTCTGAAATAGTATGCTCAACTTGAAGTCTGGTATTCATCTCCATAAAATAAAAATTGTTATCGGTGCCAAGTAAAAATTCTATAGTACCTGCATTCTCATAGCCAACAGCTTTTGCTGCTTTAACTGCCAAAGCACCAATATAATTTCTTTGATCTTCACTTAATTGAGGCGAAGGTGCAATTTCAATAAGTTTTTGATTTCGTCTTTGAATAGAACAATCTCTTTCATAGAGGTGTATAGAGTTACCATGGCTATCAGACAATATTTGGACTTCTATATGTTTTGGTGTTACAACACATTTTTCCATAAATACTTCTGGTTTACCAAAAGCTTTAGTTGCTTCTGATATAACTCGATCATAATTAGAATTTAATTCATTATCATCATCACACCTTCTAATCCCTCTTCCGCCACCACCATTTGTTGCTTTAAGCATAATTGGGTATCCAATATTATTTGCAAGAATAATAGCTTCGTTCAAACTGGTTACATTACCCTCACTACCAGGAATAACTGGTATACCAGCATCAATCATTGCTTCCCTGGCTTTAATTTTATCTCCCATACGTTTTATTAACGAAGAGCCTGGGCCAATAAATTTAATATTTCTTCGTTCACAAATTTCTGCTAATTCTGGGTTCTCAGATAGAAAACCATACCCAGGATGAATGGCATCGCATCTTGCAGTAACAGCAAGATTAACAATTCTATAGGGGCTTAAATACCCAGATAATGGATCGGAGCCGATGAAGTAAGATTCGTCTGCTTTTTTAACATGAAGTGAGTGCCTATCTGCTTCCGAGAAAATGGCTACACTTGTTATACCCATTTCCTTGCAGGCTCGGATTATGCGGACTGCAATTTCACCGCGATTGGCTATTAAAATTTTTTCAATCAAAAATAGAGTTCCTTGAATTTGTTACAGGTTCTTACTGAGTTTTTGTTAAAATATTCATTTAGCATTATAACATGTGAGTTATTGTAATTATTACACCTATTATAAAATAGTAATTATTTTGAATTATTTAAATAATTAATGATTATATGCTAAAATCTCGCTTTAAATTTGAGCAAAACTTCTTAACTTCCAAGTAGTTAGGTTTTTAAAGTTCATTATTATATTTAGGAGTTGTTATGGCTGTTCAGAAAAGTAAAAAATCGCCTTCAAAGGTACGTATGCGTCGGTCTCATGATAGTCTGTCAGCGCCTGCTCTGGCGATAGAGCAAACAACTGGCGAAACTCATTTACGCCACCATGTTAGTGCTTCTGGCTTTTATAAAGGGAAAAGAGTTATAGCTACTAAAGGTGAATAAACCAATTTTAGTTTATTAAAAATTATGCAACATTCAATTGCTATTGATGTAATGGGCGGTGACCATGGAATTAAGGTTACAGTCCCTGCATCGATACAAATCCTAAGTCAGTTTCCAAATATCAAAGTGATTCTTGTAGGCAAAGAAATCGATATAAAAAAGTCACTTGTAAAACATAAGTCGATCAACCACCCCAGAATTGAAATTCTTGATGCAACTCAGTCTGTCGAGATGGATGAATCACCTCAATCTGCCTTGAAGAATAAAAAAAAATCTTCTATGAGATTGGCCATTAACTTACTTAAAATAAAAAAAGCATCTGCTTGTGTTAGTGCAGGCAACACCGGTGCTTTGATGGCAACATCTCGATTTGTTTTGAAAATGTTACCTGGTATCGATAGACCAGCTATTGCTTCAAACCTTCCTAACGAAAATGGATCTACATGCATGCTGGATTTAGGAGCCAATACTGACAGCTCCCCCGAACAACTTCTGCAATTTGCTTTAATGGGTGCCATGCTCACAAGTGCATTAACTAAAAAGAAAAATCCATCAGTTGGTCTTTTAAATATTGGGTCAGAGGATATCAAGGGTAATGAGGTTGTAAAAAAAGCCTCTATATTGATTAAAGAGAGTCATTTAAATTTTTACGGTAATGTAGAGGGTGATGATATCTTCAAAGGAACTACTGATGTGGTTGTGTGTGATGGTTTTGTTGGGAATGTCGCATTAAAAACTACTGAGGGAGCAATTAAAATGTTTGGTAAATTTTTAACTGCTGAATACAAGAAAAATTGGTTCACAAAAATTGTAGCTTTAATTTCAATGCCACTCTTAAGAGCTTTTAAAAAAAGACTTGACCCTAGAAGGTATAATGGTGCTTCTTTTTTAGGCCTTAATGGTATTGTAATTAAAAGTCATGGTGGTGCTGATATTCTAGCGTTTAAGACTGCAATTATTACAGCTATAGAAGAATCTGAAAATAGAATCCTTGAAAAAATAAAAAAACAAATTAAAATTGAGACCCAATAAATAAATCTAAAACAATATGAAATTTTCTAAAATAACAGGTGTTGGTAGTTATCTTCCAAAAAAAATCTTAACGAATAATGACCTTGAAAAAAGTTTAGATACAACTGATGCATGGATAACTTCAAGAACTGGCATTAAAGAAAGACATATTGTTAGCCAAAATGAGTTAACTAGCGACTTGGCTTATGAAGCAGCTAAGAATGCAATCAACAATGCTGGGATAGAAGAAAGTAGTATTGATCTTATAATTGTTGCTACAACAACTCCTGATAAAATTTTCCCAAGTACTGCATGTATCGTTCAAACAAAATTAGGAATTAAAAATTGCCCAGCTTTTGATATTCAAGCAGTATGCAGTGGTTTTATATACGCTCTAGCAATTGCTGATAATTTTATCAAAACAAATTCGGCTAATAATGTGTTGGTTATTGGTGCTGATTCTATGTCAAAAATTACAGACTATTCAGATAGAAGTAACGCGATCTTGTGGGGTGATGGGGGAGGTGCTGTTATTGTCTCATCATCAAATGAAAAAGGTATCCTGTCCACGCATCTTCATGCCGATGGTCAGCATGAAGAACTACTTCATGTTCCAAAAAAGAATATTGGTAATAAAATTCAACAGACAATTGAGATGCAAGGAAGTCAGGTTTTTAAAATTGCAGTCAATACACTAGATAAAATTGTAGATGAGACGCTACTAGCAAACCAGCTAGAGAAGAAAGATATTGACTGGCTTGTTCCTCACCAAGCAAACATAAGAATTCTTGAAGCTACTGCTAGAAAGTTAGAAATGAGCATGGATAAAGTTATTGTAACAATTGACCGACATGGGAACACGTCTGCAGCATCAATCCCTCTAGCGCTGGATGATGGAATAAAAAATAATAAGATAAAGCCCGGGCATCTCTTGTTAATGGAAGCTTTTGGTGGAGGTTTTACATGGGGTTCGGCATTAATAAGATTCTAAATGATTAAATATGCCGTTACATTTCCTGGTCAAGGTTCTCAGTCAATTGGAATGATGGATAATATTGCTCATGCTCCAATTATTAAAAAAACATTTATTGAAGCTTCAGATATTCTTGGAAAAGATTTTTGGAGTATGGTTACGACCGAAAATGAAATAATTAATCAAACAATAAATACTCAACCCTTAATGCTTACTGCAGGTGTTGCAACCTGGAGATATCTTCAAGAAAATAATTTGGATTCACCTAGTTTTCTCGCAGGACATAGTTTAGGTGAGTTCACAGCATTAGTTGCTGCTGAATCATTATCTTTTGAAAGTGCTTTAAATATTGTTACAAAAAGAGCAGAATTAATGCAAAATGCTGTGCCTAAAAACGAAGGTGCAATGGCCGCAATTATTGGCTTAGATGATGAAAAGGTAGTAGATATATGTAGTCTTAAAAAAGAAAATGGTATATTAGAAGCCGTTAATTTTAACTCTCCGGGCCAAGTTGTTATTGCTGGATCAAAAGTCATTCTAGAAGAGTCATTACAGAGTTTTAAAGATGAGGGTGCTAAAAGAGCTATTTTACTTCCTGTTAGTGTTCCTTCTCATTGCAAGTTAATGGAGCCAGCATCAATTTTGTTCAATGATTATTTAAAGGGAATTAATTTTAATCCCCCAGAATTTCCTATCATTCAAAACTTCGAAACAATCCACTATAATAATATTGATAAAATTAAATTAGCTCTTGTGTCTCAACTATTCAATCCTGTTAGATGGACAAAAACTATTGATTTTATTTCCTCTAAGGGGGTTGGTATATTCATCGAAGCAGGTCCTGGTAAAGTGTTAACTGGTTTAAATAAAAGAATTAATAAAGAAGCTTCTCATTTTTCAGTTACAAATGAAGAGGCCATAACTGAAATATTATCACAATTGAAGGGGTAACTAATGAACGAGCAAAAAATTGCACTTGTCACAGGCGCTAGTAGGGGTATTGGAGCCGAAATTGCATTAGAGCTGTCTAAAAATGGCATGTTTGTTATCGGAACGGCTACTTCAGATGGGGGAGCTAAATCCATAGAGGAAAACTTTCAAACTAACCAACAAAAAGGAATTGGATTAGTTTTAAATGTTAACGACAATAAATCGATTGAATCATTAATGCGAAATATTGAAGAAAGTTATGGAAGTATTAACATTCTAGTAAATAATGCAGGGATTACCAAAGACACGCTCTTGATGAAAATGAAAGATGAAGATTGGGATGATGTTATTAATACAAATTTGAAATCTGTTTTCAAATTAAGCCAATCTGTAATTAGAAAGATGATGAAAAATAGATACGGGCGCATCATC
>Ga0209830_10001800_pt1 | contig 18224 bp, 23 predicted proteins | sample ArcticOcean_MG_C_12_FD_187439 | JGI IMG/M metagenome (GOLD analysis project Ga0209830, IMG submission 187439) | Marine microbial communities from western Arctic Ocean - ArcticOcean_MG_CB8_130 (SPAdes) (version 2) | ecosystem: Environmental > Aquatic > Marine > Oceanic | place: Arctic Ocean...
AAACATGACTAACAAAGTTAACATAGAATTTTTAAGAGAACAGTTAGAAAAAACTTTAATAGATGTTGAAAACTTAAAAGATAAAGTTAGAAAAAATGGTAATGGAGTACACTAATGATTCAAACTGTTGTAGTTTTATTAATGTTTGTGGGTGCTGAAATTAAGGAACATAGAATACAACCATCTATGTCTGAATGTTTAAAAGGCAAACGTCATGCCAGTCGTAATATTTCTGATAATGTAGAGTTTAAATGTATTAAATCTAAAGCAGAATTAGAAACTAATATTGATGGTAGTCTAAGTATTAAAAGTCTTATATTAAATCCATAATGAAATTTGAATTAATAATGATAATATGTTCTGCACTATTTGGTCAATGTAGTACACCTACAAAACAAACACCATTGTTCATAAGCCATTATGAGTGTGCAACAGTAGGTTATTTAAGATCATTAAAGACATTAGACAGTATGGGTGCAGACCTAGTTAACAATAATAAAATCATTATTAGTTTTAAATGTAATGATATTATAATATCTTAATACAATTTATGGTTATATAAAATGACAGACGCATCTAAAGAGATTATTATAGAATATAAAGATCAAGTTAGACTTCTAAGAGAAGAAAATTCAGAATTAATGGACGGTGGAAAAACTAAAGACGCATCAACTAAAAGATGTTTACAAAAACTAGAGAACCTTAATGAAGATCTAGTCAGAGCAAATAAAGAAATACAAGAGTTAAAAGATAAACTAAAAGACTTAAAAGAACCTGAAAAAGTATTAAAAGAATAATCTATGTACTGTATCGTTCTAGCGAAAGAAGAAGAACCTTTTTGGCAAGTATTCACAAATGAAGTATGGGCTACTAGAAAAGAAGCTGAAGAATATGCTATAAGAAATAAGTTTAAAAAATCAGTTATATGGAAAGTCATTTGGTACGATAAGAAGTATCACGTTTAATTTATATGAAAATTACATTAACAAAACCACAACATGAAGTCAGTACGTGTAAGAAAAGATTCAGAGTCTTAATCTCAGGCAGAAGATTCGGCAAGACTTATCTATGTATTACTGAGATGATGAAGTACGCAACTAAACCTAATCAGAAAATATGGTATGTAGCACCTACTTTTAAAATGGCTAAAGAGATAGCTTGGTCTAATCTAAAGGAAATGCTTAATAAGTTTAATTGGATTGAAGATATAAACGAAACAACTTTAACAATTAGAATAAGAAAATCTAATAGTATTATTTCATTAAAAGGTGCAGATCACTATGACGCATTAAGAGGTACAGGATTAAATTTCTTAATCTTAGATGAATTTGCAGATATAGATAAACGTACTTGGTTCGAAGTATTAAGGGCTTCTGTTTCTGATACACTTGGAGATGTACTGATGTGTGGTACTCCAAAAGGTTACGGAAACTGGAGTTATGAAATGTATCTTAAAGGCAAACAAGACGATCATTGGGGAAGCTATCAATATACTACTGTTCAAGGTGGTATGGTTTCTAAAGAAGAAATAGAACAAGCTAAAACAGATATAGATATTAGAACTTTTAGACAAGAGTTCGAGGGTACATTTGAGAACTATGCTGGTTCTGTTTATTATAATTTCCACCCAGTAGAGTCTGTAATAGACAAACAAATAGATTGGGAGAAACCTTTACATATTGGAATGGACTTTAACGTAGACCCTATGTCAGCTTGCGTAACACAAATAGAAAAAGAAAAAATATATGCAGTAGATGAAGTTATAATTTATTCAAGTAATACTGATGAAATGTGCCAAGAGATAAGAGATAGGTATGGTTCTAAGATACCAATATTTATTTACCCTGACCCAGCTTCAAGACAACGCAAGACTTCTGCTGGTGGTAGAACTGATTTAAGTATTTTACAAAATGCTGGATTCAAAGTTAAAGTAAAACATAAACACCCATCTATTAGAGATAGAGTTAATGCTGTAAACAGTAAACTTAAAGATTCTAAAGGCCAAAGATATATTTTTGTTTCAAAATCTTGTAAAACAATGATAAAAGGTTTACAAAGACAGATATACAAGGAGAATACAAATATTCCTGATAAAGAACAAGGATACGATCACATGAATGATGCACTAGGTTATTTAATAGATTATATCAAGCCACTTACCAGCAATATTGAATTTTCAAAACCTACAAGATGGGCAATTAAATAATGGCATACACAAAAGAACAAACATCAGCACTCCACATAGACTACCAACAAACAGTTAAGAATTGGGAGTATTACATTCGTTCTTATAATGGTGGATATGATTATATGGTTGGTCAATATCTAAGCAGATATAATCTTGAATTAGATAATGAATTTAATCAAAGATTAGCTAACACTCCTTGCGACAATCATTGTAAAAACGTAATTCAAATTTATTCTTCATTTCTTTTTAGAGTTAAACCATCAAGAGACTTTGGTTCATTAGCAGATGAACAAAGTTTAGAATACTTTACTAAAGATGCTGACTTAGAGGGAAACAGTTTAAGTAACGTAGTTAAACAAGCACAGAACTATGCTTCAATCTATGGCCATTGTTTTATGCTATTAGATAAACCGAATGTTACAACAAACACTAGAGCAGAAGAATTACAACAAGACATAAGACCTTATGTATCAATCGTAACACCTGAGAATGTTTTAGATTGGAATTATAAAAGACAACCTAATGGCAAGTATGAATTAGACTTCTTAAAAATTAGAGAAGAAGTAGATAAAGATGGTGGAACGTATATGAAGTTTTGGTATTTAGATAGAGTTGATACTGTTTATATACCTAAGATGGAAGAACCACGATTAATAGATACTGCCGAAAATCAGATTGGCAAAATACCAGCAGTTGTTTTGTACAATTCCAAATCACACAAAAGAGGAATTGGTCAATCTGACCTTACAGATATAGCTGATCTTCAAAAATCAATTTATAATGAATATTCTGAGATGGAACAATTAATTAGATTAACGAACCACCCATCATTAGTTAAGACTCCAAGTGTTAATGCAAGTGCTGGTGCTGGTGCAATAATTGAGATGCCTGACGAATTAGAACCAAATTTAAAACCTTATTTACTACAACCATCAGGTTCTAGTTTAACTTCAATAATGAATTCAATAGAAAACAAAGTAAGTTCAATAAATAGAATTGCTCACATTGGTGCAGTAAGAACTACTAAGTCAGGAATATCAAGTGGTGTAGCTTTACAAACCGAATTTGAATTGTTAAATGCTAGACTATCTGAAAAAGCTGATAACTTAGAAATAGCAGAAGAACAATTATTTAGATTATATGGCCTGTTCCAAGAAGTTCCATTTGACGGAGAAATTAATTACCCTGATTCATTTAACATAAGAGATTACGCAACTGATCTAATGTTCTACCAACAAGCAAAAGCAATAGGAGTTCAATCGCCAAGTTTATCTAAAGAAATTGATAAAGAGATTGCAAGAGCAATAGTAGATGATGATGAAAAACTAAATGTTATATTTGATGAAATAGATACTAAATCAGAAGTCGGAGAATTTACACAAGACGAAGTTGAACAGGAAACAGTAGCAGAAGAAGTAATACAATAGATGAATGGCAGATATAATAAAAGATTTAACCAATTATCGAATTAGTGGCATTGAAAAAGCCGAAATAGAATATTACAAACAATTAACAAGAACACTAGATAAGATAGAAGCACAGATAGTGTCTTTAGTTGACACATCACTTCCTAGAACTGCTGGTCAATTAATTGATCTACAAAGTGCAGTAGCAATAAGACCAAAAATAAAAGCAATACTTGATAAAGAATATTTACCATTTGCAGATAGAGTAGTTAGAAAAGGTTTTGGAGAACAAGCTAAACGAGTTGAAAGACAGTTTAAAACTATTGGACTTATACCACCTGAATTTCAAGAACTTACAAAAGGAGATTTGACCTTAGTTAAGAATTTAAAACAACAATACTATACGCAGTTTAAAGATGTATCTAATAAATTTACAAGAGTATTATCAGACAAGGTTTATCAAAACACATTAGTTGGAACTGAATTTACAGTATTAGAAAAAGAATTAAGAGAATCAATTAATGGAATCTATGCTACATCAAGCGACCCAGCAGTAAATAGGTTGGTTGATTATGTTAAGAACAATAAAGATAACCCAGCATTAAAATCAAAAGTAGATGACGCAATTAAGATACTTCAAACTAAATACGCAAGTACAAGAGTTGGAGAAAACATGAAGCGATATGCTGGTCAGATATTAAACGACTCATTAAGAGACTTTGATGCTACTTTAAATCTAAATAAAGCTAAAGATGCTGGACTTACTTATGTTAAATACTATGGAGACGTAATCCCTACAACAAGATCATTATGTAGAAACATGATTGGTGGAGTCTATGATAGAAGTGGAAAAGGTATTTATACTATTGATGATATAACTAGAATATGGAATAGCAATTCATGGAGTGGTAAAAAAGCTGGTACACCAATGGTTAATAGAGGTGGTTATAATTGCAGACACCAATTCTCTTATGTTAATCCTGATTGGTATGAGGAAGATGGAGAGCAATCAAATATATTAAAGGAAAGAACTCCAATAATTAAAAAAGAAAAAGGTATTAATGTATCAAGCTTTACTAATCCAATTTTATTTAGCAACATAAGATCAGTTCCAATTAAAGAATCAAAAGCTAGAATAAACAAAACAATACAAGCTGGTTCTGCTGATGCAAGATACGGAAGAAATGCAGATGGTAGTTTCAAAAATAGATTTAGAGGTGGTGCTAAATATGGAGATAAATTAACTGTTGGTGGTGCATCAGAAAAAGAACTTACTGTTGTTTCTGTATTATTAGATGAATTAAATGATTTGGCTATAAAATATAATATACCAAAATTAAGAGGAGTCAGAATTAGCAAATCAAAAGCATACAATATGGCTATGGGAGATGGTGTTCTATACATTGAAAAAGATTATTTAAAACGACAAGTGGCTAGAAGCGAAGCTAAAGTAACAGGAAATGCTGTTAGCACTTGGAAGTATGGAGATGATATTGCAAAAAGACCACGTGGAAGTTCACAATATTATAAAGATAATTTAGATGTTACTCGAAATGTTATGTATCACGAATTTGGACACCATGTTCATCAAATGAAATATGTAACAGCAACATATAAAGATAAGCTGAGAAGAATACGTGGAGATCGTGGTTTTACTCCTGAAGTAGAAGAAAAGATAAAAAAAATTCTACAAGAGGAAAGAAAAAAATTACCATTTAATAAACCTTTACAGATTGGAAATACTGAATATGGAGATACAAATGGAACTGAATGGTTTGCAGAACAATTTGCAGTATATTCAATGGGTAAATTAGATTCAATACACCCAGCATTTATTAAACTTATAAAGGAGATAGAAGATGAAGTGGGAAGATAGAATAAAAGAATTATTAGCAAAAGACTCTATAAATCAAAAAGAATATGACGAGTTTATTGCTATTGGTAATGAATTAAAATCCGAAACAGATATTGATATATACAAACAATATGGAGAGGGTATCTATTTATTATTAGCACCTGAAGTAAAAACAGAAGATTTTTAAATTTGCCAATTTTTAAACAATATGTTAAGACCAAAATAGACAATACGATTGATAATAATTATCAATACAGTTATTTCATTAGTTGAAATATCGGCATAACCCAAAAGGAGTACAAAATGTCAAACGAAACAAAACAAGCAGAACAATCAGAAAAAGTAGAAGAAACTTCAACACCTGTTGAAACAAACGAAACACCAATTAAAGCAGAACCTAAAAGCTTTAATCAAGAACAATTAGATAACATAGTTCAATCTCGTATTATGGCAGAACGAAGAAAATATGAGAAAAAAATAGAAGAAGAAACAAAAGAAAAAGTTGAACTTCTAAAACAAAAAGAACTAGAAGAAGCTAAAACAAAACAAGACTTGGAAAAGATAATGCAAGATAGAATCCAAGAAAAAGATAAAGAAATTAGTCAATATAAAAACAATCTTAAAAAAGAAAAGATTGATAATTCTATTTTATCTGTTGCTTCAAGTAATAGAGCAATCAATCCTCAACAAGTAGTTTCACTATTAGAAAAAGAGATTAAATTAAATGATGATGGCAGAGTAGAAATAGTTGATAATAATTCTAATATCCGTTATAACGATAAAGGAGAACTTTTAACAATACAAGATAGAGTGAAAGAGTTTTTAGATACGAACCCACACTTCCGTTCAGCAACCATACAAGGTACAGGAAGTAAAGCAAGTATCGGTGGTAATACTGTTAAACCTTTAAAATTACAGGACTTAGACCTTAATAACCCTGAAGATCGAAAAGCTTATGCTGAATATCGTAAGCAAAGAGATACAGGTGCAATTAAGATTAACTTAAACAATAAATAATAAAGGAAAAATACAATGGCAAACGAAACAACAGCAACAACACTCTCGGAACTATATACCGAGATTGTAGCAGAAGCACAATTTGTAGCTTCTGAAAAATCCATTATGAGAAACTTAGTAAAAAACTATAGTATCTCAGGTGGTGGTAAAGCAGTTGAAGTTCCTGTTTATGCAAATGTAAGTGCATCAGCAGTAGCAGAAGCAACTGATTTAGCAAATACAGCAATCAACCCTAGTTCAGTTACGATAACTGCATCTGAAGTTGGTGTTATGACAACCCTAACTGATTTAGCAAGAAACTCAGCACCTAGAAATGTTGCGAGTGATATTGGTAAATTGTTTGGCGAAGCATTAGCACGAAAACAAGATATAGATCTAACTGCTAAGTTTGATGGCTTTTCAACTGTACTAGGAGATGGCTCAACAGCTATCGCTTCAGCATCTGTTTTTAATGCTCTTTCAACTTTGAGAGAACAAGGTTTAAATTCTGATGATTGTGCAGTTGTGATACACCCTAAAATCGCCTATGACTTAAAAGCTGGTTTGACTAATACTTTTGCTAACGCAAATGGTAACGACCTTTCAAACGAAGCTTTAAGATCAGGATTTGTTGGTAGATTAGCTGGTATGCCAGTTTATGAAACTTCAAATATAGCAAATACTGGTACTGCTGGAGATTATAAAGGTGGTGCGTTCCATAAAGACGCATTAGCTATCGCTATGATGCAAGACATCAAAATCGAATCTCAAAGAGATGCTTCTCTAAGAGCAGATGAAATCGTTGCAACTTCTGTATATGGCGTTGGAGAAATCCATGACGCATATGGAGTTGAGTTGTGGTACGATTCTTCAATCCAAGCATAGTATCGTTAATTTTATATGGGCTAGAAATAGCCCATATATTACAAAAAGGAATTTATGATTAAAGTAAGATTATCATCAGAGAAAATAATAAAATTACAAAGAGGAAACAAAACAATTTCAAGATCTGAATTAGATTATGGCTCTAATAAAAAGATGTATGATTTTAGAGGTTTTAAACCAGTTCAAGATAATGTAAAAGAGGTTAAAGAGGTTCAATTTAAACAAGAAAATGTTGTTAAACTTAAACCTAAAAAAACAACAAGGAAGAAAAAAAATGAACAAGTGGTTAATATTCAAGATAAAAAAATTGATTAAGAAGATTTGGGTTAAAGCTAAAAACAATCCAATGTATTCAATACCTTTAGCTATAATAGTAATAATTATATTAGGAAGTTAATATGGCTAATTTTACTGGTGCAAATATAATAACAGCAACTGATGTAACTAAATATCAACCTGATGCTTTTCAATTTGGTATTTCCACAACTGCTACTGAAACTGTTAATTTCTTTGCACAAACAACTAATGATATTTTAAGACAGCTAAGAGTCGAATGGTGGCCTGTATATAAAACAAACATCTACACAGATATAACAGTTCTTAATACTGCTGAGATGGTAAATACTAGAGTTCAATTAGATCAATTTGAACGTGCTGGTGTTTATTTATTTTTGGGTAGATTCTTTTGTCCAGCATTATCTAAATTTAGACCTGAAACTGAAAAAGATAGATTTGAAAGAATGTCTGAAAAATATATGTCTGAATTTAATAAAGAATTTAGAATGATATTAGAAGATGGTGTTGAATACGATACTACTGATGATGCGAATATTTCTACAAACGAAAGAGAGCCACTTCACGGAGTCCGAAGATTAGTTAGATAATGGCAATATCTTTAAAGATTAAAACTAACGCAAAACAAGTAAGTAATAAAGTAAAAGGTTTTCAATCAGCACTAAGTAGAGCAATAGATAAAGGAGTCAAACAAGCTGGATTCCAAGTATTAGATATTATTAGAACTAAAACTAAAAAAGGAATAGATTTTAGAGATAGAAAATTTGCACCTTATAGTCAGGGTTATTTAAAACAATTAAATAGAGAGGGTAAAAGTACAGCAGTTGATTTATTCTATACTGGTCGAATGTTAGGTTCTTTGACACCCAATTCTACAGTTAAGTCAGTAGGAAAACATAGAGTGAGTTTAGCTTTTAGTAGAGCAGAAGAACGAAAAAAAGCATTATTTAATCAAGTTCTTGGCAATCCAAAAAGAGAATTTTTTGGCTTTAATAAAAGTACAGAAAATATTATAAGTAAACAGTTTAACCGATTCGTAGAAAAAGAATTAAAGAAATTTAAAATATGAGTGTAAGAGAAAACATAGCATCAAATTTATTAACTGTAATTACTAATATATCTAGTCCAATTACAATTAAAAAAGCAACTAGACAACCTTTTATTTTAGATGAATTATCTGAACAACAATATCCAGCAGTAATAGTTCAAACATCAGAAGAAAATAGAGATGATGCAGAATTAGGAAGTGGTGCTAAGACAAGACATGGTACTATTGATTTTGTTATTTCAGGATTTGTGAAAGGTGCAGAAGTTAATATAGATACTAAAAGAAATGAATTAATCACAGCTATTGAAACTGCTGTTGAAACCGATATTACTAGAAATAGTAATGCTTTAGATACTCAGGTTATTCAAGTTGAAACTGACGAGGGAAGTTTATTTCCTGTAGGTGGAATCAGAATGACAATTAGAGTAATGTATGAATATCAATCAGGAACACCATAGGAATAAATAATGGAAAGACTACTAGCTAAAATAAACAAAAAAATAGAACAAATAGAAAAGTTACACGATAAAGCATCTTTACTATGTGAAGAAGTTAAAGACATAACAGCAGAGATCGAAGAAGATCATGTTGAAGAAAAACCTTTATCTGAATTGGAAGACGATATAGATGATTTAGATGAAGAAGATATTGACGAAGAACAATAAAACTAATAAAAGTATATATTATGGCAAAAGATATAAAAGTATCAAAAGGTAACCAAGACATTATAATTAACGAGAGCAATCTTGAATATTATGAAAATAAAGGTTATAAGGTCGTAACAAAACAAGAAGTTAAACAAGAACAAGTTAAATCAAAAAAGGATAAAAAATGGCAACACATCACGGAAAAGAAGGAGTTGTAACTGCTGGTGGAACAGCTATTGGCGAACTAACTAGCTTTACACTTGAAACAACTGCTGACGTAGTAGAAGATACACAATTATCAGATGGTACTAAATCATTTGTAACTGGTAGAAGTTCATTTTCAGGAACACTTGAAATGAGTTATGATGAAACTGATACACCACAAGGAACTTTATTAGTTGGAAGCACAATAGCTTTTATACTATTGCCTGAGGGTAATACATCAGGAGACGAAAGTTTTGCTGGTTCAGGAATCATTACTGGTATGAGTGTAAATAATGCAATGGACGCAATAGTTTCAAGATCTGTTACTTTTCAAGGAACTGGTGCATTGACAATAGCAACTGTATAATCTTATTATATGTCAGTTATAGATAGAGTTAAAACTCATTTTGAGAATTTAAGAACTATTACTATTGAAGTGCCTGAGTGGAAAGATGAACATAATAATTCATCTATCTTTTATTCAGAACCTTTAACACTTGAAGAAAAAAATATTATTTTTAAGAAGTCAAACAACTTCCAAGATCTAACTGTATTAGTTGATTTAATAATAATGAAAGCTTTAATCAAAGATGATAAAGGCGAATTTCAAAAAGCTTTTAAACCTGAAGATAAATTTGCTTTAAGAAAAAAAGCAGACTCAAACATTATCGCAAATGTTGCTAATAGAATTTTAGCAGATACTTCATACGAGGAAGCCGAAAAAAAGTAGATAGCGACCCTGATGTCAGGTCGCTTTTAGTTATAGCAGATAGAATTCACATCACAATCCAACAAGTCTTAGAGATGCCAGTAAGCCATTATAATCTTTGGTTAGCTTACTTGAAAAAAGAACAAGATGGGTATAAAACAAGTCAATCGCTATCTGAAGCAAAAAGGTTAAAAACATAATGGCACAACAATTAAAAATAGACATAGTAGCACGAGATAAATCGAAACAAGCAATGGGAAGATTGCAAAGTTCTTTATCAAAAGTTAAAGCTTCTGTTTTCAATCTTAAAAATGCTTTTATCGGTTTAGGTGCTGGACTTGTTATTAAATCAATAATTAGTGCTGGTATGCAAATTGAAAATCTTGGTGTCCAATTAACAGCATTATTTGGAAGTGCAAAAAAAGGTAAAGAAGCATTAGATCAAGTTAAAAAATTTGCTGAAACTACTCCTTTTGAATTATCAAATATACAACAAGGTGTAACAGCTTTAGCAACTGTTGCTGAAACAGCAGAAAAAGCTGGTATTTCATTTGATGAATTATTAAAAATAACTGGTAACACAGCAGTTCAATTAGGTGGAGATTTTGCAATAGCATCACAACAAATTCAAAGATCATTTAGTGCTGGTATAGGTTCAGCAGATTTATTTAGAGATAAAGCTGTAACTGCTATGGCAGGATTTTCTGCTGGTGTTAAAACAAGTGTAGACGCATCAATTAAAGGATTAGCAAAAGCATTTGGAACTGGTGGAAAATTTGGAAATTTAACAGATGAATTAGCAAAAACATTATCAGGAACAATATCAAATTTAAAAGATACTTTGTTTAAATTTCAAGAGTCTATTGCTTCAGGATTCTTCTATGAATTAAAAAATCAATTAGGAGACTTGAAAAAATTTACTGAAGATAATGACGAAGCAATAAGACAGTTAGGAATCTCAATGGGAGAAAACCTTGCTACTGCTATTGTTAAAACATCAGATGCAGTAAAATTTTTAGTTAAAAACTTTAGAGACCTACAAGCTACTTTAGGAGTTTTACTTATTGCAATAGGTGGATTTCTAAAAATAATTGTTGGTGTTGGTTTAATTATTGATGACATGAACAGAAGAATCAAAAAATTAACAGGAGAGACAGGCGATGAGATTAAAAAAGTAAAAAATTTTATGCACGAACTATCTATACCTGTTGAACAATTAAATGAAGAATTAGAATATACAGCACAAATCATAAGAGATTTTGAATCCGAATTATCTATAAGAATTCCAAGTGCAACAGAAAAAGCTATGGAGAAATTTAAAGAATTAAATGATGGAGTTTTAACAGGCATAAAAGAAAAAACTGAAAATATACACATGATTATTGCTGAAAGTATTAATAGTGGAATAACAAGAATGTCTGAGGGATTAGCAAGATCATTAGTATTTGGAGAAAAATTAACTGATACATTAAGGAAGATGGCACAAAATGTTTTAGCAAAAATTTTAGCAACATTAATAGAACAAGTTGCAAGACAAGCAGTATCTTTATTTTTAGAGAATACTAAATTAGGAACTATGATTTCACAAACAGGAGAATTAAGAAGCCAAACTAAAGAATTAGAGAAACAAAAAAAGATAAAAGGTACTATGCAATTAATGTCAGGAAACCCAGCAGGATTTTTAGGATTTATGGCAAGTGGTGGTGCTGTTGCTAAAGGTCAACCAACAGTAGTTGGAGAAAATGGTGCTGAGTTATTTATACCAAATCAAACAGGACAAATTACACAATCATCAAGAGGAACTGGTGGTGGAAGTGGTGGTGGTAGTTCAACAGTTAATTTTAATATCACTACTTTAGATGCTAGTGGATTTGATGATCTACTTGTAAGAAATAGAGGAACAATAACTCAAATAATAAACTCAGCAGTAAACGAGAGAGGAAGTAATAATTTAATTTAATATGTCAGGTTCTTTCCCAATATCATCTGCAAAATTTGGAACTTTAGGAATAAAGTCTATGCAGAATACTATTATATCTAAAACTATTAGTGGTAAAAAATTAGCAAGACAGATAGATGGTCAAAGATTTGGTTTTACTATTCAAATTATAACAGCACAAAGATCAAATGTTTATGGAGAACTGATGGCTTTTATTATGAAACAAAGATCAAGCAAAGAAAATTTTACAATAATTCCACCTGAAATAGAAGATGCTAGAGGTAATGAAACTGGTACAGTTTTAATTAATGGAGTTCACGCAGTTGGAGATACAACAATTGATATGAACGGACATCACAACGACAACCCACACGCTTTTAAAGCTGGAGATTTTTTAAAGTTTGCAAGTCATTCTAAAGTTTATATGGTTATAGCAGATGTTCAGGCATCTAGTAATGCTTCAACAGTAACAATAGAACCACCTTTAATAGCATCAGTAGCAAACGATTCAGTTGTAACTTATGACAATGTTCCTTTTACAGTTCACTTAACAAATGATATACAAGAATTTGGTGTTAATGGTGCAGACAATGAGGGCAAATTATATTACGAATATCAATTTGATGTTGAAGAAGCTTTATAATGAAATATTTAATTAAGCATTGGGCAACAGTTGATATTATTGCTGAAGAATTAGTTGATGAAAAAGATATTAATATAGTCAATAATAATTTAGGTAAATATGAAGAACCATCAGATCAAGCCATTATTAAAGTTTTAAATATTAAAGTAGATAGGAGAACATACGAAAATGACAAGAAGTCTAACAACAACATTAAAGAACGAACTAGCAACAAATGATATTAGACCCATACATCTTATCACAATCGGTTTTGGCACTCCTGTTAATATTACTGATTGTTCTTTCCCATTAACTTCATCTATCTCAGGCAGTAGTGTTACCTATTCTGCTAGTAATTTTTTTTTAGGTATTTCAGATTTTTCAGAACAAACAGACGTAAGTAAATCAACTATCTCATTAAGTTTATCAGGTGCAGATCAAACTTTCATATCATTAGTTTTAAATGAAAATGTAATTAATGATACTGTAACAATTTTTAGAGGTTTATTAGCTGATGATAATTCTATTATTGCAGACCCATTCCTTTTATATAAAGGAAACATTGAAAACTTTGAAATACAAGAGGGAGAAAAAAGCAGTATTCTTACTTTATCAATCGTTTCTCATTGGGCAGACTTTGCAAAAAAGAACGGAAGAAAAACAAACAATACATCACAACAAAGATTCTTTAGTACAGACGTTGGTATGGATTTCTCATCTCAAACAATACAAGACATTAAATGGGGTAAGGCATAATGTATAATTGGTTTGATAAATTACTTATTAAATTAGCAAAAAAGATTTTAAATAGATACGCACCTAAAGGCGAATTTATTGCCTACATAAATGAACAAGAAGAAAAACATCTTAAAGAACATGGTGCTTATGGAAAACCTGTAAACAAAACAGGGATTAAATCTTTTTGGGGATTTAGTGGAATATTTAGAGCAGTATCATCAGTAGCTAAAGTATTTAGTGGTGGTGGTGGAATGAATCCACTTGTTTCTTTAGGAATAACATTATTTTTATCTTGGGTATTAAGACCTAAGACTCCTGAGATACCTGACTTTGGAGTTAATAGTTTTGATGATTTTGAAAAAGGTATTTTAATTAACAAACAATCTAATGACGCAAATATTCCAGTTGTTTATGGAGAACGATTAACTGGTGGTGTTAGAGTCTTTATGGAAAGTTCAGGAACAGACAACACATATTTATATATGGCTATTATTATGTCTGAGGGAGAAATAAACGATATAACTGAAATTAAAATAGATGATAAAGCTGTTACTTGGTCAGCAGATTTAGCAGATAATACACAAGTTACAGTTAATACTTCAGATAGTAATTTTTATAAAGGTTCAGAATCTTTAATTACAGTAGAACCACATTATGGAACAGATGGCCAATCAGCTTCTAGTTTATTATCTACATTAACTAATTGGACTTCAAATCATAAGCTATCAGGTCTTGCTTATCTTGCTGTACGTTTTAAATGGAATCAAGACGCATTTGTTGGAGTACCTAAAGTTCAAGCAAAAATTCAAGGTAAAAAAATAGTTACTTATAATTCAAGTTTAGTTGCACAAACTGCTTCCTTTTCAAAGAATCCAGCATGGTGTTTATTAGATTATTTAACTAATGCAAGATATGGAAAAGGATTATTAACTTCAGAAATTAATTTACAAAGTTTTTATGATGCTTCAGTAGTTTGCGTAACACAAGTAACACCTTATTCAGGTGGTTCAGATATAAATATATTTGATTGTAATACTGCAATAGATACATCAGCAAACATCATTGAAAATGTTAAAGAAATGATTAAAGGTTGTAGAGGTTATCTTCCTTATACTTTAGGTAAATATAGTTTAATTATTGAAACAACTGGCTCAGCTTCAATCACAATAACCGAAGATGATATTATAGGTGGATATACATTAGGTACTCCAAGTAAAAAAGATAGATACAATAGAGTTATATGTTCTTTTGTAAATCCTGATAGAAATTTTCAAGTTGATGAAGTTCAATTTCCACCAATAGACGATTCAGGACTTGCAAGTGGAGACCAACACGCAACAATGAAAACTAATGATGCTGGTTTTTTATTAGAGGGTAGATTTAGTTTTAAAACAATAACTAGCAAATATCAAGCTGAAGAAATGGCCGAAGTAATATTAAGAAGATCGAGAGATGCTTTATCTTTAGGAATAAATGTTAATTTTAATTCTTATGATTTAGCTATAGGAGATATTGTTAATGTTACTCATTCATCTGTTGGTTTTTCAGCAAAACCTTTTAGAGTTTTAGGTATTACTTTTAATCAAGATTTTACATTAGGATTAACTTTAGTTGAACACCAAGATGCACATTATACTTGGGCAACTAAAACACAAGCAACAACAGTACCTACTACAAATCTTCCAAATCCTTTTAATGTTCAACCACCAGCTAGTGTTACATTAACTGACCAATTAATTGCTTATAATGATGGAACTGTAATTGTAGCTTTAGATGTTGAAATAGGTGTTTCGCCTGATAGCTTTGTTGATTACTATCAAGTGGAATATAAGTTAAGTACAGAATCAGACTATAAAATTCACTCACAAGGTTCAGGATTATTTCAAAGAGTATTAAATGTAATTGATCAAAAAATTTATGATGTAAGAGTAAAAGCTGTATCTGCATTAGGAAGTTCATCTACTTATGTTTCTGCACAAAGAACCATTGTAGGAAGTATAGAACCACCACAAGATGTAACAGACTTTGCGTGTAATATTATTAATGGAGAAGCACATTTATCTTGGGAACAAATACCTGATTTAGATTTAGCTTATTATCAAATTAGATACTCAGCATTAATAACTGGTGCAACTTGGCAAAACTCAGTATCGTTAGTAGAAAAAGTATCAAGACCAGCAACTTCCATTGTAGTTCCAGCTAGAGTAGGTTCTTACTGTATTAAAGCAGTTGATAAACTAGGAAATTTCTCAATTAACGAAACTATTATTGCAACTAATGTATCAGCTATTGGAAACTTTAATAATATAACAACACAATCAGAACACCCTAATTTTTCAGGAACAAAAACAAATATAACTTTAGCTGATGGTGCTGTTAAATTAACTAATTTAGCTTCTGACGGAACTTATGCTTTTGCAAGTGTTATTGATATAGGTGCAGTTCATACATCAAGAATTACAGCAACACTAGTACAATTTGCAGAAAACCCTAGTGAACTATTTGATTCTGAAAGTGGTTTCTTTGATTCTAAAACTGGTTCTTTTGATGGAGATTCTCCAAGTAACTCAAACGCACATTTAGAGATAGCTATTAGTGATGATAATGTAACTTATACAGCATTTAAAAACTTTGTAATTGGAGATTATACAGCTAGATATTTAAAATTTAGATTATATTTAATTTCAAGAGATGGAGTTACAACACCAGTAGTAAGCCAAGCGATTGTAACTATTGATATGATAGATAGAATATTTAGTGGAAACGATATAGCTTCAGGCACATCTACAAAAACTGTTTCATTTACAAATGCCTTTAAAACTGTTAATTATGCACTTGGTATAACAGGACAAGGAATGGCAACAGGAGATTATTTTTTAGTTGAAAATAAAGCAATCGGTTCTTTTGATGTTACTTTTAAAAATGCTTCAAATACTGTAATATCAAGAACATTTGATTTTATGGCAAAAGGATATTAATACATGGCAACTCACGATTATATTATAAATAACCAAACATTTCCAAGTACAAGATCAGACTTGAATCTTGTTTTATCTGCTATTGTATCTAATAACTCAAACTCTACTGTACCCTCTACAACTTATGCTTATATGTGGTGGTATGATATTTCAACTACAACATTAAAATTTAGAAATGCTGATAATGATGCTTGGGTTTCATTTGCTACTTTTAATATGACTAATGACACAGTTAATTTCTTAGATAGCACAATTACAATTACAGGATTAGCAACATCAGCAACAGGCACAACTTTTACATTATCAGATACAGATAATAAATCTTCAGTAGATTTTATTATAGATAACGAAAAGAAAATTAAATTAAGAGAAGCAACATCAAACGGAACAAGTGCAATATCTTTTAAAGCACCTAGTGCATTATCACAAGATTATGATTTTACTTTACCTAGTGATTACGGAACAGTAAATCAAGTATTAAAAACAAATGGTTCAGGAACTTTATCTTGGGGTACTGGTGGTATTACAAGACCTACAATTTCAACAACATCATTAACTGGTGCACCAAACACATCAGTTCAATATACAATAGCTGGTTCAGGGTTTATTACAGTTCCTATTGTAGAATTTATTGCAACATCAGGTGCAATTACAAGAGCAAGTGCAGTAGCTTTTACTAATTCAGCATCAATTAATGCAACAGCAACTTTAGCAAATGGAACATATTATATAAGAGTAGAAAATAATGATGGTGGTGCAGTAAGAACAACAAATGCTATTTTAACAGTTTCACTAGCACCAACTTGGAGTACATCTGCTGGTTCAATAGGAAGTGTATCTGCTGGTTCAACAGTATCATTATCAGTATCAGCTTCATCAGATTCAACAATAGCTTATTCTGAAACAACTTCAGTATTAACAGCAACATCAGATACTCCAGCTTCAACAATGAGTTTATCTTTAAATAGTAGTACAGGTGCAATAACAGGAACAGCACCTAGTCCAACAAGTGAAAGTACCTACACGTTTACACTTCTTGCAACAGACGCAGAATCTCAAACTGCAAATCGTGAGTTTACAATTACAGTTGCAGTTAGTATAAACAACTCAGGACAATTTAACTAGGATTTATTATGGCATCAACAAAATTATCAAGAACAATAGGAACACCAACTAGTGGAACAAAATTTACAGTTTCTGCTTGGGTTAAAGGAAGTGTGGCAGAGGGTAGAATATTAACCTCTATTAATGGAAACAGTAGTCAAACATGGGTTGAATTACAAAATAGTGGAGCATTTAGAATTGCTAACTATGTTGGTTCTTACAATATGCAATTAATAACAACTAGATTATTTAAAGACCCATCAGCTTGGTATCATTTTGTAGTTGCTTTTGACACAACTCAAAGTACAGACACTAATAGAGTTAAATTATATGTTAATGGTGTCCAAGAAACATCTTTTACTACTACAACTTATCCATCAGTAAATTTAGTTTTAAAATATGGTGTAAGTGGACAAACTTTTAATGTTGGTGCAAAAGATACTGATACATATTGGAATGGTTTAATGTCTCATGTTCATTTTGTTGATGGTGCTGTTTATACACCTAGCACTTTTGGCGAAACAGATTCTACTTCAGGGATTTGGAAGCCGAAAACTTCTCCGTCTATATCTGAGTATGGTTTAAATGGTTTCTTTTTAAAATTTGAAAAC
>Ga0209830_10001801_pt1 | contig 18216 bp, 16 predicted proteins | sample ArcticOcean_MG_C_12_FD_187439 | JGI IMG/M metagenome (GOLD analysis project Ga0209830, IMG submission 187439) | Marine microbial communities from western Arctic Ocean - ArcticOcean_MG_CB8_130 (SPAdes) (version 2) | ecosystem: Environmental > Aquatic > Marine > Oceanic | place: Arctic Ocean...
TAAATTGACCCTCAGCAAGCCCTTGCTCAGCAGCTTTAGTAAACCACTTCACTGCGGTCTTATCATTCTCTGGCACACCATAGCCATTAGCGTACATATGTCCTAGATTAAATTGAGCCATAGCATTACCTTGCTCAGCCAAAGGAGTCCACTCGAATAGGCTAGCTTTAAAGTCACCTGATTGGGCAGCTTGTAGACCTTTACTGAAGTCAGCAGCAACTGACACTCCATTTCCCAATAGCAATAAAAGGGTTAATCCAACAATCTTCTTGCTTATATTCATGTCTAAGACCTTAAAGCTTTGTGATGCTTATTATGAATACTACTAATATAGAACTGTCATTGATATAGGAAGAATACCCATTTTAAGCCTTACAGCATTTTCTAAGAAGAGCTAATGAGCATTGGTAGCATTGCAGTGCTGGACGAGTGAACGCAGCTTAGAGTATGGCTGCAAGGTGCTTAATCAATGTTAGAGCGGGTGTGAAAAGGGGAAGGGTGGCATCTTAAGCTCGAGGTAGATGCTAGGCTGGTTATGCATGCGAATAACCTAATGTGATAAAATGCACCTGAAAGATTTATCAAAGGTATATCAACATGGCATCACATGGCGGCATAAGAGAAGGTTCAGGTAGGCCAGCAGGAGCGGCTAATAAGGCTACCTCAGAGCTTAAGCTGAACCTGTCAGAGTTGGCTCGCGAATACACCTATGATGCCTTAGATGCGTTGGTAAAAGTCATGCAATCAAGCCAGAGCGATTCAGCTCGAATTGCAGCTGCTACTGCGATACTTGATCGAGGGTATGGTAGGCCAACAAAAACCACATCGCTCGAAGTTAACACACCGTTCGTGCCTACAGAAATTCGTTTAGTGGCTTACACTGGTGAGGCTTAAGTAAATGAGTATCTTGTTCTTTTCTAATGATCTGAAAAGCACAAGGGCAACATTCGTAATGGCCGATGCAAACGCCACAGTTGGGCCTCCACAGAGCTGATTAACCAAGCTTTTGGGAAGGACCATCACAGGTATACTCATGGCCTTAGAACTAAAGAAGTTATTGGCATGCGTGAGCTTTTAGCAGACATGCATAAGTCACAAGGAGGTCTGTAGATCAGATCTAGTTAGCATCACTAGCGCTATAATTGGATGAAGGCTGATAGCGTTCGGTTTCATGGTAAGTTTGGACCACGATTTTATGCGACCGATGGGGTGTTTATTGAGTATTAGTATGTTGAATCGATGTATTGATGAAACATGAGCCAAATTGGCTGTGGGGTAGCCCCATGGTAGCCCCGTAAAAACCATACGAGATACACAAAGTTAATTGCGTTATAAGTGATTGTTTTAAATTGATATTATGGTGCCCGGAGACGGCCAGTCTTACAGTTCCTTTCCTTTGAGTGGCGCTAAGACGCTTAATCTATACGCTTCACAACGTTACTACGCGGCCTGTAGCGACGTCAAGCTTGCGCTCAGGTGTCACAGTTGGTGTTACACAAAGACCTTCCTTAATGCCTCCATGTTACTCTGGCTAAACCCCTTCCAAAGGGCAACGAACAGCCCAATGAACGCAGGCGCTGAGTGTCCCATAACGGCACCATACGACCACCCTGAATGCCCGTTAACACATCATCTTCCCTCACTGAAACCCTGTGACAGAAGCCTTACAGGCCGCTTCTACCGCAGTTAAAGGAAGGTGTCATATTAACCCATCACCTAACGTCCACCCCCGGGTAGGGGGGTGAGGCGCTATGAGCCGACACATATATGCCTGTGTAAATCACACGGGTTTTTTGAAGGCTGTTGGTATGGCCACCACTGTTTTATTGGTGAGTGGGTTGGATGAGAGGTGCTTAAGCGTGGCTGGTCGTTAGACCTTACACAAGCCACCAGACCACTCATGCAATAACTTACGCATACGTTTAGATGGCAGGTAGAGCTTCACGTCTTTCTGCTCTCTTATTGCGGACCTAAAGATCCACTGCAAGAGTTCAGATAGTGCGTAGCGATCTTGATTAACCGTTACACCCTTAGCCTTGAAGTACTGGACTACAGGAGGCTGACTATAAATGTTTCGCAGATAGGCAAGGTGTACCTTGTCTTTATAGTCGTTGGTTGCTCGGACATTGCAGGCTACAAAGGCTCCTTTGAAACCTCTAGGGGTGAGGTTAGGTAGGTGAGCTATTACACATGACCACATCGTGGTGGAACCTCTCGCACCGAAGATATTTTGCAGGACATTTCTTGCTGCACGCTCAATCTCGGCCAGCTGTGCGGGTGTTCTGCTTTTTAGCCAGCTGGAACTATAGCTGTTTAACTCCTCACCAGTGTCGTTGAGCTTGCCGCCCATTAAGACGTAAAGATACTTTGCAACCGATTTCGCTTGAGTAGCTTCTATATCGCTATCCCAGTTCACTAATCTAAGATCACTGGTCAGCGACAAATGCTGCCAATCAATACTGTAACATCGAAAATAAGCATGCATTACCGACGCATCAAACATATAGGTTAGGATAGTAATCGACTTAAAAGCCTTCAGCTGATCAATCGGCAACTCCCAGAAGAACATATCGGTCTGCTTGTTGGTCTGGGTTCCGGCAGTAGGCTTAACTCTGATACGTCGATTATCACAATCTTGCTTTAGCTGATTAAACATGCCCTTGCGATCCACTCTTCCATCATCCTTCCATTCTAGATAGCCATCATCGTTTTCCGTGACCACCTTGTTCCGGAGTAATGTCGACAAGTCATAATTAGACCGCTCACCGTTCCCCGAACCATATTGTCGAACACACTCAAAAGCTTCATCAATAATGACCTCATAGCCTTTCGTTGCGAGCAGCATTAGCGTAGAGGCTGGCACCATACCGAACAGGCTATGGGTGATGAGGATGTTGTGGTCGCTTTCAATTAGCTTTAGAAGCTCTCCCGACTTCGACTTTTTTTTGGCCTTAGTGCTAGCATTGAGGTCACCCTCTTTCGGTGACTTGAAGGATAACCTAGGGATCTCCTTATCCAGACGTTCAATTTCTTTCAGGTAGGGAGTTACGATTAAGAAGCGTTTACTCCGGTCCTTTTCGTTATTCAGTTGGTCAATAATATATGTGGTCTTTCCCGACCCCATAATAGAGTCTATAACTTTGATGGTAGGTTGAGTTTGGTAATTCACAATAAAGTCCTTGTAAGCTTAGGAGAATAGGAATAAAAAACTTCCTAAATTAAGCTAAGAACACAGCAGTAGCAGGCCTTTCAGGGTATTCCCCTTAAAGAGAAGTAACCTTTAGACCTGACAATTAGTGAGTATGGGACACACTGTTACTTTTAGTTTTTTAAGTTCACTATTATAGGGAAGGCTTAATAAATAAAAGATTTAGAGTCAGGCTTAGAGTCCCCGTAAAAACACCGGTATAGTGATTACAGTTTTGGACATCCCTCTATGAAGGAAGAGCATGAAAGAAAGACTTAAAGTTGGCTATAAGTATTGCCTACAGTATTAGTGTCTAATTCCTTTCCTAATTCGAGTTACCGTGGTCATATAGTCTGGTAGCAATTTACTTAGCTATCTTAAGAGCCTGTTTGCTGTGTCCTTAGCAAGAGCGCCTGCAATTGACCTATAACCTAGATTTCACTCTGTTCTGCCTTTGAGCTAGAAGAACAGTTATATGTACATAATTTGTTGAACTTGTTGTCCACTCCAGTTCGGAGCAATTAAGAGTTAGCTCCTCCCTCATGAGGCCCACCTCAAATATAGCAAAAAACAACGTCTGACCTTTGCATCATTCAATAATTCGGGGTTAAACCAGGGTCTTGTTTTCGTAGTCATAGTGTCACCGTAATGATTTAAGTGCATTTTAGCACTTCTTATTACGTGACCAAAATCACTGTACCACTACATTAATCACAAAGCGTAAATCTTGATGGATATTACTGATGTTACTTTTGTTTTAAGAACTATTGTGTTAACTATCGGCCATTAACAAGCGCTGCTGCTGCCATTTGGCAATTCTTGGTGCCAGCAACCCAGCGATAACAATCGCTATGCCGAGTAGCTGTAACCCCGTGACATTTTGACCATAAACAAACGCGGTAAGAACGGCGAAGACAGGCACAAAGTTGAAGAACAAGGAAGCATTTGCTGCACCCAGTTGTTTGACGCCAGAAACCCACAAAAGATAACCTCCTACGGTGCCAAATACGCCGATAAACACCAAGTCCGCGAGCACAGTCTGACTTATTCCTAGGCTTTCTTGTAATGGATGGACTCCTGTACTAAACACTGTCACCAACAAACTTACTCCAACACCCGTCAACATCCCCACTAAGACATAAGGAATCATTGGCATCCAACGACTAATACCTTGTGTCAGATAGGTATAAACACTCCAACATAGCATGCCCAAAAAGATCATCTGGTCGCCCTTATTAAACTCAAAACCGAGCAGGCGTTTCAGCTCGCCATTGGTTAATACAAGCAACACGCCAGACAAACAAATCACCAAGCTAAACACCGCACTTCGTGCTGGTAATTTAAGTTGTAGCAATGAGCTAATCAGCGAAGTGACCAATGGACTGAGCGCCATAATCAAAGCCCCATTACTCGCGTTTGTATGGGCAAGGCCAGTGAACAAACCAAGATTAAGTCCACCCACCCCTACAATCGAGACGCCAATCGCGTATGCCCATTGTTTCGACGTTAGGCTAGGAATAGAAATATTTTTCCATTTGGCGTAGGCCAACAGGCAAATAGAGGCGATGGTAAAACGCCAAATAACCAAGGTTAATGCATGCACTTCTCCTAACGCATGTTTGCCGACAGGAAAACATGCTCCCCAGAAAACCGCACACAAAAGTAATAACAACACTGCATTGGTGTTAGGCGAACGATTCATATCTTCCTCCACAGAAAGACAACTTTAGTAAAATTAAGCGGCAGTCTATGCCAATAAGGCAGGATGGCAGTTCGGTAAAATAATTCAATATAAGTTTCCAGCCTTGCAGCTTATCGAACGACTACTCACGAAAAATCTCGCCAATGGAAAAATTATCGAAAAAGATGTGTATAAGTTGGACCTGTAATTTGGGCCCTTCTACTATATTTATATAGTGGTTCCCACATATCAAAACATAGGAACCTTTTAAAAACCGTATACATCACGTTAATACCCATAGGAAAATGATACTACTCTATGGTAGCATATTATTCTTGACCTGAGGAGCCGTGTCCAACATGACGATTTTTATTGATACTCAAATCTCTGCCCCCCCATCTGCTCTGCAGATCGAAGGGCAGGTGAATAGCATGACCGAGCTGCTTGATAGGCTCGCCGAGCGGATGGGTACATCTTTAGCGGCGATTGACGAAGGCGGGTCTATAACTTATATAGATTTGCGGGAGCGTAGCCGTGCTCTGGCGAGAGCTCTGGCCAGGCAGGGAGTAACTCGGGGCGATCGAATTGGTCTGTTAGCTGGAAATGGAATCGACTGGCTTGTAGTTGCTTTTGCTGGGGCAGCAGCAGGAGGCACGGTTGTGCCATTTAGCACATGGTCGACAAGCAGTGAACTAAGTTTTCTGATTACCGATGCAGAGTGCAAGGCTCTGTTTATCAGCAGCAATTTTAGCGGGCGTGACTTTACCCAAGACCTAGCGAAACTGGTTCCTGAAAATGGTCCGCGGCTGATTTCCATTGGTGCGGGTGGCAATGAGCGCTTCACACCATTGAATGATTTTGTAGCAGAGGGTGGGGCGGACTTTATCCAGGCTGAAGCTGACTATGATGCGATGATCCTTTATACCTCCGGTTCCACCAGTCGCCCCAAGGGAGTCCGGCTGACGCAATCTGGCGTGGTCGAGAATGGACTGCGTATCGGTGATCGGATGGGGCTTCAGCCGGGCGATAGAGTATTGCTGCCTGTGCCTCTGTTCTGGGCTTATGGCGGCTGTAATGCTTTACCCGCAGCTATGACCCATGGTGCAACTTTGGTGTTGCCGTCGCGCTTCGACGCCAGTCAGGCACTGGACCTGATAGAGCGTCACCATTGCACCGCAATCTATACCTTGCCAGCGATCACTTCATCCCTGCTTCGTCATGCTGAGTTTCGTCCTGCGCGAACCGAGAGTCTGCGCACGGGATTGACCATTGGCAGTCCTGAGGATTTCCGTTTAGCGAGCGAGCGGCTGGGCATCCCCGAGCTTTGTAATATTTACGGTGCGACCGAAACTTACGGCAATTGCGCGGTGACTTGGCACCATTGGCCTGTCTCTCGTCGTGCTTCATGTCAAGGGCCAATGTTGCAGGGGCAGATGGTTCGGTTCCGTGATCCAGAAACTGGCGATCTATGCCCTCCTGGAAAAACGGGGCTGGCTGAAGTCAGTGGGCGGGTCTCTCCTGGATATTTTGGGCAGAGCGAGTCGTCAAATGCAGAGGCGTTCACAAAGGATGAGTATTACCGTACCGGTGATCTAGGCCATCTAAATAACGAGGGCGATTTTGTCTTTGTCTGTCGGGCCACCGAGATGATTAAACGGGCAGGGATCAATGTCTCTCCGGCGGAGATCGAGGATGTGCTGATGCAGGTGTCTGGCGTTTCGGAAGCGGCTGTTACAGGTGTGTCAAACCCTGCCCGTGGTGAGCTGATCGTCGCCTATGTGGTGGGCGAAGGTCTGGATTGCGCAGAGATTGAAGCGCATTGTCGCACCTCATTATCGCAATACAAACTTCCAGACCGAATCGAGATAACCACCAGCTTGCCGCTGACCGCGACAGGTAAATTGCAGCGTAGTGTGTTGAGGCAAATGGCGACTGATATGATAGCTCAGGAGGCAGTGTTATGAAGGAAGCTTGGAGCAAATGGGGCGATGCCGATGAGATAGGAGCGTTGAATATGATCGGTGCGGCAGAGGTCCGTTCGGCAGTAAAACTGGTGCGGACTGGTCAGGTATTAAGCCTAGCTCAGGAAATTTCGGCGGCGATGCCAGCACCCTCGCATAGGCCAGGCGTCGCGCATTTTATGAGTCGCGACGGTGGTGATTATGCTGCGGGAGCTCGTACACCTGGAGGCTTTCAGTTTTCCGAAGATACGGTGGTAATGCCGCTGCACACGGGTACCCATGTTGATGCACTGTGCCACTGTTGGCATGATGATATGCTTTATAATGGTTTCCCCGGTGATGGAGTCCGTAGTAAGGGTGCACAAAAGCTGGGCATTCACACAATGCCGCCCGTGGTGACGCGAGGGGTGTTGTTGGATTTTGTTTCGTTAGTGGGTGCCCCGTTGGAAGACGGAACTGCTATCGGAGCAGAGATGCTGCACGCCGCCATTGCATCCACAGGAACCAAGTTACGTATCGGCGATGTGGTGTTGTTACGTACTGGCTGGCAGGAGAGTAAGGGAGCTGGAACACCTGATTTCTACGCAGAACCAGGGATTGATGTTGACGCCGCATTGGTGTTGGCTGAGGCAGGGGTAGCTATGGTTGGGGCCGATAATTATGCGGTTGAAGTGTTGCCCTTTGCGCCCGGCACAGTGTTTCCTGTGCATCAGCGGCTGATTCGCGACTACGGTATTCCGCTGCTTGAGGGGTTGGTGTTAAAACCACTGGCCGAAGCCGGTGCGACCGAGTTCCTGTTCATGGCAGCACCATTGCCGATTCGGGGTGGAACTGGCAGTCCAATCACGCCGGTGGCCGTACTTTGAACTCTGATCTGAAAAGCGACAGCACTGCAGCACCACTAGAGTCGTTTTTAACAGGTTTGAGAGTGCTCGATCTGTCTCAATATATTCCTGGCCCGATGGCTACGTTATTTCTGGCCGATATGGGAGCCGAAATTCTCAAGATCGAGCCACCACAGGGCGATGAAATGCGTCAGCTGGGGCCACGTGATTCGAGTGGACGCCCGATCTATTACCGTGCGCTGAATGCGGGTAAGAAAGTGCTACGGATGAACTTGAAAGAGTCAAATGACCACTCGGCTTTTCTGGAACTGGTGCGCGATACTGATATCATGGTTGAAGGTTTTCGCCCTGGAGTTTTAGAACGGCTGGGTATTGACTGGCCGGTGCTACATGAAATCAATCCGCGACTTATCCTATGCTCGATTAGTGGATATGGCGCCAATTCAACACAGAGGCACCGCGCCGGGCATGATGCTAATTACTTGGCGGAGATGGGCGTGGCTCATCGTAATGGTGGCACCGTCCCACAGTCCTATGATCCCCCGCTTGCTGATTCCGCAGGTTCGCTATTTGCAGCGATGCTACTGCTGGGGGCTGTTTATGGGCGCAACCAGACTGGGGTGGGCTGCGTGCTTGATCTGGCGCTGGCCGACGCGGTGATGCCGTTGCAGATGATGCAGGTGGCAGATTTTGGTGCAACCGGCACGGTTCAGGGACGCGGATCATACTACCTCAACGGTGGCGCAGCCTACTACAACACTTATGCCACTGGAGAGGGTCGCCATGTTGTTCTCGGCGCGGTGGAGCCTAAGTTTTGGGCGAATTTCTGCACCGAGGCCGGTCGGCCTGACCTGATTGAAAGACATAGCGATGCAATGCCTCAGAACGGCCTAATAGCCGAAGTGACTGAGATATTCGCCACAATGATCGTCGAGGAAGTTGAACGCCGATTCACTTCGCTTGATTGCTGTGTTTCTGTGGTCAGCGACTTGGGTCAATCTCTCAAAAGTAAGCAGGTCGCTGAGCGCCAGTTGGTGCGTGTTAACACGGAAGGCGAGTTGCAGAGCTTGCTGCCGGTCTGGGTCGACGGCGTGCCGCCGGCACTGCGCTCTCCGCTCCGTGAGTCACATTCAACATGTGTCTTTGGCACACCGACTACTACCGATCCCGACATGGGAATAGATCACTCGAATTCACTTAACTCAAAATCATTCAAAATGAGGAACACCTAATGTCTTTAAAACGTAAGACTGCGGTAATAGGTACCGCAATTTTGGCGCAGCCGGGGGATGACCCTCGCTCGCTGGAAGAACTGTTATATGATGTGGTGCAGGACGCTCTTCGTGATGCAGACCTGACCATCGAAGATATTGACGGTATAGTTGTCGGTTCGAATGACCAGTTCGACGGACGTGCGATCTCTATCATGGCGGCATCTGGGTCTGTTGGAGGTGTGGATCGAGATATCTTGTCGACTCCCTCGGCTAGCGAACATGCGTTGGTTATGGCGACGCTACGCATAGCTTCTGGCCTCTACGAGACACATCTAATAGTGTCTTGGAGCACGACTGAGGCTTCGTCCCTATCCGAAGCGCAGAGACTGGGCGCGGACCCCTATTTTCACCGACGTCTTCCGTTGGACGAGAATGCGGGCACTGCTCTGCAGGCTAATGTAATGGCCTCATCTGTACCGGGGCTGAACGACTTGGCAGCGAAGCTGGCAGCGAATACGAGATCCAATGGTGCGCGTACTCGATCGAGTGTATCGCTGAAAGGCGGGGCGCTTGGGAAGTTACCTTATCCGTTGACTGATGAAATGGTTACGGCTCCTGTGACCGGAGCGGTCGCGATGGTTATCGCGTCCGAAGACTATGTCGCTGAAAATAACTTGACAGGCGTAGCCTGGATCAATGGCATGGGTTGGGCGACCGAGACGGGATATTTAGGTGACCGGAATCTGAATGAAGCGCTCGCTCTGGAGGTCGCACGCGACCGGGCCTATGGCGAAGCTGGACTGACCTCACCGCTCACTCAGATCGATGTGGCAGAGTTGACTGATGTAAGCCCTTATCAAGAACTGATGGTTTCGGATGTGCTAGGCCTGTCCGCGCGTGCTGATTGGGAAACTGACGTGGCCTCAGGTTTGTTTTCGGCTGATAGCAATCTGCCGGTAAATCCCTCAGGTGGCGTGCTGTGCTTCAATCCCGTGTTTTGCACAGGTCTTATTCGGATTGCCGAAGCTGCCAACCAGATCCGTGGCTGTGCGGGCAAGCATCAGGTGTCAGGTGCAAAGACTGCGCTGGCCCATGCTGCCAGCGGCTTTGCGATGATGTATCAATGCGTTCTTATTCTGGGCGCAGAACCGACAGGAGAAATAGCATGAAAGCCCCACGCGTAGGTATTATTGGTATAGGACAGTCGGTTTTTACCCGCCGCCGCGACGATGCAAGCTACCCTGACCTGGTCCGTGAAGCTGTGGTTCTGGCTATGACTCAGTGCGGACTCGATTTTGACGCTATAGATGGTACTGTTTATTCGCTGTCACCTGATGCTATGGTTGGAATCGGCAATGCTGAGAGACTAGGAGTTGATGCTGTTGGTGGGCGCTATAAGCCGTTCCTGAGGATCAACACGGGCGGGGCGACGGGTATCAGTTCAGTCGCGGCCGCCTATTATCATGTTGCTTCGGGTGCCTGTGATGTTGTCCTGACCGCTGGTGCAGATAAAGTTGGGGAATGTGGGGACAGTCAAACCGTACTTAACAAGATTTGGGATCCTATCTACGAGCGCCCTCTGCCTCAGGGGACGATCACGATGTTGGCGATGTCGGGGGTCCGCTATCAGCAGAAATATGGAATGACGCAGGAAGATATGGCGCGGGTTGTAGTCAAAAACCGCTATCATGCCTCTCTTAATTCCAATGCACATTTGCGCAAGGAAGTAACTGTTGAGGATGTAATGGCCTCGCGTCATATTTCCTGGCCGATCAAGTTGATGGATTGCTGTCCGCAATCTTCAGGTGGGGGGGCGATGGTGCTGGCATCTGAGGCGTTTATCAAAGCTAACAAGCTTGATGCAGTTTGGATTACCGGTGTCGGGCACTGTTCGGAGACCTATTATCTGGGCGATCGTATGGGTAAGGGGCAGTTGGCCGACCACGCCGACGCCTATGCCTTGAGTAAATCTATCCGGCGCTCTTATCAAATGGCAGGTATTACCAATCCACAAAAGGAAATCGACGTGGCAGAGCTTTATGCTCCGTTTTCCAACACCGAATTTCACTCTATCGAAGCGGCAGGTCTGGCCGAGATTGGTACAGCTGTACCACAGCTGAACGAGGGTCGTTACACGATCGGCGGCGATATTCCCGTGAACCCCTCTGGTGGGACCCTGTGTACCAATGCCATTGCGGTTACCGCAATGATCCGTGTGGCCGAAGTCGCATTACAGGTATGGGGCAAGGCGGGAGCCCATCAGGTCAAGGGCGCACAACGCGGCGTGGCCAGCGGTAATGGCGGCGACCACCAATTCTTTGGCACAATGATCGTCGAATCTTAATTTTAAAAGGCATCTAAAAATGGAACTTCTTCAACGTAAAGAAATTTGGAATATCACCTATACCCACGCGCTGGGAGAGACCGCGAGCTGGTTCTTCGTCCAGCTCAGGGACAACAAAAAACTCTACGGTCGTCGAGACGCTAAAAGTGGTCGCGTGTTGGTGCCGCCTCGCGCCTTCTCAGATCAGACGCTGGAACCAACAACCGAATGGGTCGAGGTGGGACCAGGAGGTCAGATCGAGACCTTTACTATCGTCTATGAGGCATTTCAGAACCTGCCGCCCCCGCCCTATGCTTTTGGCTTTGTGATGCTGGATGGCGCGGATACGGCCATCGGGGGCTTTTTCCGAGGGCTCGATCTGAGTGATCCAGAAAAAGCGGCGGAAAAACTGTCAGTCGGCACGCGGGTGATGACGACGTTCGCGGAAGAGCGGATCGGCGACATCTCAGACTTCTGGTTCGAACTAGACTGATCCCAGGAATGGGACCACCCGCTAAGGTGGATGGTCCCTCATCATTTCAAAATAGTGGCACCACCGCGTTGCCATTGTGGTTGTTGGAAGGTTCTAGATCGCCCCTCGCTCTACTTATACTAGAAAAAGCCGATGAGTAGTGGTACCAACCTACCTCAGGGCGCTAAAGGCGTCAGTCTAACCTTTTTTGGGTGCATGTTTGAATACTTTGTCGCCTGTTCGTTTGTAGATGTACTCCTTGGCCATGCCGAAATCCATCATCATGGGTCTGCGATGTAAGAATAAACCCTAAGCGATGCCCCCATGTGGTAAAATAATTAGTGACCAGTAAACTTTAGTATTGGAGTATACATAATAATAATACTAATAATATATACGTCCCATAAAACCAGGGTATAAGCGGATGAGCACCAAGATAAAACCAATAACAATGGGTGAAGAAGTGGCCGCACTTAAACGTGAACGTACAGTCGATGCTGCAGTATATCTGTTTTACGAGAATGGTTATGATAAGACAACACTAGTAGCGGTAGCAGAGCGGCTAGGTGTGACCAAACCGTTCATCTATTCGCACTTCAATTCCAAGGCTGATCTGCTGGCTGATATTTGCTCCCGCGGAATTTATGCTTCGCTTAATGCGATGGCAAGTGTAAAGAAACTAGATGTAAGCCAAACTGAGCGACTGACCTTGCTAGGTCGTAGTTTTGTTACGGCAGTTCTGGAAAATCGGATGTATATTGCCATTTTCACACGCGAGGAAAAATGGCTAACCCCAGCTGATCTGGAGCGCATTAACGAGATGCGCCGCACTTTTGACAATGAACTGACTGAATTGATCCGCGAGGGTGTGGTGGCTGGTGAGTTCGAGGTTGTCGATCCACATATTGCTGCGCTGTCCATCGGAGGTATGGTCAGTTGGGCCTATGTGTGGTTCCGTGCCAAGGGCCAGTTCACCATCTCGGAAACTGCTGATGAAATGACGAAGCTGATTTTGGCGATGGTTAAGGCAAAAAATACATGAGTTTGGATTAATTTTGAGGCCGATTTGGATTTGAGTAAAAAAGGGAGCATGGGGTATGTTGGTATCTAAGATTCGTTGTTGCATGGATTGATCAGAGCTAGCCCTTATCTATAGTTTGGGGTCAAACGGCCAGCTCTTACTGAGCACTGTGTGCTCGTGGACAACTCATCCGAACCTTGGCCTTATCAACTCAGATCAGCAGACGATAATTGAATTGCGATAACTTTTACCTCGATAACGTTTAATTATTGGGCATGACCCTGGGACAGGACAGCAGGTCAAAGATATCAGCGGACCGATGACGAAGTAGCCCCTAGGCCTGACTGATCACGCATTGGGTAATAAACTGGTAAATACAGGAGGGGCGGGAGCAGGTTTCAATACAGCTTGTATGCGCAGCTTGTATTCACTACCAACGACATCCGTAAGATTCTCGGTGCCTAAATTAGACTCGGATCGCGAGTTTCCCAATGACGCTGCGCGCCTCCAGCCGGCGCAGAGATTCTGGCACGGATTCTAGTCCCTCCAGTACCTCTACAGAAGGTCGCAATCTACCTACGGCTACCTGGTAAAGGATGAACTCGATCTCCCTACTCGCTGCGCTTGGCTCAGTCACGAGAAAATGCCCATAATTCACTCCGATTACTGAAATGGCCTTGATGAGCAAAATGTTGCTGCGGGCCGTGCCAAACTCGCCGCTAGTGAACCCCACAACCAAGAGCCGACCATAAGGGGCCAGTAAGCTAATGGAGGCGTCGAACAAGTCACCACCCACGGTATCCAATACAACATCGGCCCGCCTGCCACCAGTCAGTTCCAAAATACGGGTCTGCATATTGTCATCGGCAAGGACTGTTTCATACGCACCAAGCGCCCTGAGTTGCGATAGTTTATCAGCCGATCCTCCGGTCGCGATCACCCGCGCCCCATGCGCTATAGCGATCTGTATTGCGGCCTGACCGACACCGCCGGTAGCACCGTGAATCACTACCGTTTCACCACTTTTCAGTTGCGCTCGGTGTTTCAACGCGAATGCCGCTGTGCCGAATGCCGTCGGTATGCAGGACGCCACAGTCAAATCCACCCCATCCGGAACCTTGCAAAGACACGTTTCTGGCAGAGAAATCGCTTCGGAAAAGGCTGATTTCACAACATTGTTCTGCCAGCAAACCCGATCTCCGACATCAAAACGTGTCACTCCGATACCAATGGAGAACACCACACCAGCGCCTTCGATCCCAGGAATAAATGGCGGCGCGGAGGGAATAGGATAGGTTCCCGACACACAGATTAAGTCAGGATAGTTTATTCCCGCCGCCTTTATTCGGACCACGACCTCGCCGGGGCCAGGTATTGGATCCGGTAAGTCGATTAGCTCCAACACCGATGGAGGTCCATACGCGGGGCAAATTACACTCTTCATTTAAATTTCCTTCAATTTAATCGCTTAGGCTTAGACAGCAACTCTGACTTGCATTCTTATCAGAATACAGTAATACTGATAGGTAAAATACAGTACTATGTAGTTATCGAGTCCTTAAATGGGACTAAATAATAATAATACTAACAAGTAAAGAGGAAATTAAACCATGAATATCAAACCAAAAGTGTGTGTCGCGGCAGCGTTGTCGCTGGCCCTAAGCACGGCCTCAATGGCTGAAACGCTTAGCTACGCTACACAGCCCGAGGCATCTCAAGATCTGCACGCCATCTCGCTGCATTGGCTTCAAAACCAGGTGCAAGAACGGACTGGCGGAAAGCATGATCTCAAGATTTACTGGGGTGGGACAGTGGCCGGTATAACCGAGATCGGTGATGCTGTCGAGAGCGGACTGGCCGATATGGGTGATTTGGTGGTGCCCTACTTCCCGGACCAATTTCCAGTGAACAACGCTATCGGTTTTTTCTGGCCGCAGCCTCATTCACCGAAAGCTCTTGCATCGATAATGAAGGGGTTTCACGAGACTATTCCTCAGTTTGGTGCCGAGTTGAAGCGGTTCAAGATGAAACTGATTGGCCTACGCCCGCTGGGCTATTATGGTATCCTGTGCCGCGAGCCTGTGCGTAGTGTTGCTGATTTTGAGGGCAAACGCATCCGTGCTTTTGGAATCGCACTTCCTGCGGCCATTCAGGCTATAGGAGGCGTTCCTGTTTCGATGAGCACTGTAGAGACCTACGAAGCGCTGGAGCGTGGTGTGCTTGACTGCACTCCTATCGAACCAGTGATTGCCCATGGTCAGAAATACGACGAAGTCGCCAAATACTATGTTGACAAGACGATGGGGGCATCCTGGGGTCAGTTCATTGTGATCAACGCCGATGTATGGGCAGATCTACCAGACGATCTAAGGGATGTTCTGACCGAGATTGGAAACGAATACCACATCTACTTCACCGATGAGCAGGAGCGATTAACCGCTGAAGTCTTAGCCGACTGGGAAGCACGTGACGATTTTGAGGTAATCCAAATTGATCGTGAGGCATTTCTTGAAAAGACCGAAAATTCTGACGTGGTGAAAGCTGCCCGCCAACTATGGATCGACCGCGCCAACGCACTTGGCGTTTCCGCAGATAAGATTGCAGCCCAGATGTCCTTTAAATAGGGCAGTATAGAACTCGGATCAGACTGATGCCAAGTCAGTCTGATCCTTTTTATATTGTATTTACTGGAGAGAATGCTGATGAAAGAGTTTATGAGCATCTATCGAGGTTATGGCCAAATGCTTGGTGCGATTGCCGTCATAGCAGGGATTGCGACCTTCGGGATGATGTGGCTGGTCGATGCCAATGTACTGTCTCGGAAACTTCTAAACCAACCAGTGATGGGTAGCGTCGAGATTTCGCAGGCACTGTTAGTGTTTTGTATCATGCTAGGGATGCCTTACGCGCAGGTCTCCGGCGCACATCTGCGGGTCACGATGATCATCGGCCATGCCCCACGACGTATATCCGAAGTGCTGTTTAGTCTGTCCGCGCTGGTGGGCTGCATCGTTTTTGCTTTTCTGGCTTATTCTGGATACTTATTCGCTCTGCGGTCTTGGAACGTTGGCGAAGAGGTCTGGGGCGCAACGATTCGCTTCCCACTTTGGCCGGTCAAAGGGGTTATTCCAATTGGGGCGGGACTGCTTAGCCTACAATTTCTGCTTGATGCCATCCGGGTTCTGGTGTTTCGCCAAGTAATGCCTAAAGATGACATCGCTAACACTCTCACGGAAGGATACACTTGCAATGACTGATGTAGCCATTGGATTTATTGGAATGATTGGAGCTACCCTCGCGATCCTGATCGGAGTCAATGTGATGGTTGCGCTTGCAGGCACTGGATTGCTAGGCATCACGATTCTGATGGGGCTGAAGCCAGCCTTAACCCTACTGAATTCCGTTACCTTTACGGTGGTCAATAGTTTCGTTTTTACCGTGATTCCCTGTTTTCTATTGATGGGGTTCTTTGCCATGCGCGCGGGACTAGGCGAGGGTATGTTTCAGGCAGCAACGCGTTGGCTGGGTCGTTTGCCAGGCGGACTTGCCATTGCCACGACCGCCTCGGCAGCGGCCTTTGGAGCTGCATCTGGTTCTAGTGTCGGAACCTCGATTCTATTCACCAAGATGGCCCTGCCAGAAATGCTATCGCGCGGATATGATAAGGGATTGGCGGCAGCCTCCGTCGCCGTATCAGGCACGTTGGCCGTGCTTATTCCTCCCTCGACACTGATTGTGGTCTACGGAATACTGACGAGTACAAGCATTGGTCCGCTACTGTTGGCGGGGATAATACCTGGACTGATCTTTGCCACTCTCTTGTGCTTTACGATCTTAATCACGGCAATCCGAAGGCCAGATCTTGCCCCACGTATGATAGAACGGTTCACTCTGAGGCAAAAGCTATGGTCGCTGCGTATGGTCGGCCCATTGTTGGTCTGCATTATCTTGATCATTGGAGGACTTTATGCTGGAGTATTTACCCCAACCGAGGCGGGCGGCATGGGTGCTCTCATTACCTTCATTATGGCGGTGATTAGGCATCGCGGTTTGCGCGGCATCCGTATCCCTAGCGCTCTGCGCGATACGGTACAGCTGAGCGCTATGATTTTCTCTATTATCATTGGTGGGCTTATCTTTGCACGGTTCCTCGCCCTTAGTGGTGTTACAGCACAGATAGGCGGATTCTTAACTGATGGCAGTCTACCATCCTGGCTCGTGGTAGTCTGTGTCACGCTGGTTTATCTGGTGCTAGGAATGTTGCTCGACCCTCCAGCGCTGCTGGCGATTTCTCTGCCAATCACTCACCCTGTGATGATGCAGCTCGGATATGACCCGGTCTGGTTCGGAATCTATGTCGTGGTCTTAGCCGAGATTGCCTGCATCACGCCTCCTGTTGGGCTGAACTGTTTCGTAGTGAAGGGAGCCTCCAACGGGACCGTATCTCTGGGCGATATTTTTCGCGGGCTCACACCCTTTATGTTTGCCTGCATCTTGATGTTGGCGATCTTGCTTACATTCCCCACAGTGACCACAGTGCTATCTTCCTCGATGAAATGATAGTCAACTGTGCACTTTAAGCATCTTATTGTTCATCATCAAACAGCGGGGTTTGTTCTAGTACAGGATACCCAGCGTCACGACAATATTGTCGAATCATCATCTCTACCATATTGGCAACGCTCCTGTGTTCTTGGTTAGCGGCATAGCGAACAGCATCCTTAACTAGGGGGTCAACTCGCAGATTTAATGTGGTGGTTTTTTTGGCTATCATTCGACAAGTATTGTACAAATGCGTTACATTTGCAATATAAGTAATTCAAGCAATCAAGGATTGATTAATGTCAGTTCCATCTTATTCTATACTGTGTACCCAATGTGACTATGAGTCGTCAGGTAGGGCGATTTGGGGCCGTTACTACTATAAAGATGACGAAGGTCAGTTTAACCTTGAAAGGCAGTTAGGTTGGTGCAATGGCTGTCAGAGCATTACTGCCATTGAAGACTTCAGGAAAACTGCTGAGGTAGCTAGCAAGGTTAGGTTTGAATTAGAGTTGATTAGCCTTAAAACGGGCACAATCTGGGCGAATATCCTCAATGTGTTATTCAAATCACGCCGAAAGTGGATCGCTTCTATTATTGAGACCACTGGGAGTTACGCTAAATACATTGAGTTAGCTATAGCACGGACTGGCCAAGAGCGATGTTTGAAGTGCAGTAGCTATGTCGTCATTCCTTACAATCCCACCAAGGAAGGGGGAGATCTAGATGTTCATGGCTTTATGTATCATGGGGAACGCAACACAGACTTTGTACATCCAGGTTGTGGTGGTACGTTTTATGAGAAGGCTGATAAAGTCCGACTTCATGGTATGTTTGAACCACGATTTTATACGACCGACGGGGTGTTTATTGAGTCTTGCATTGAGAAAACGAAGTGCTAGTCGAATATGCATTACTGGATGAAAAGCGGTTAACCAAGCCGTGTCAGGATCGGTGTAGATTAGATGCC
>Ga0209830_10001805_pt1 | contig 18189 bp, 11 predicted proteins | sample ArcticOcean_MG_C_12_FD_187439 | JGI IMG/M metagenome (GOLD analysis project Ga0209830, IMG submission 187439) | Marine microbial communities from western Arctic Ocean - ArcticOcean_MG_CB8_130 (SPAdes) (version 2) | ecosystem: Environmental > Aquatic > Marine > Oceanic | place: Arctic Ocean...
TTAATATTTACAACCATCTTTTACGACGTCTATATTGTTTGATATCTTTATAAGATTTTTTACCTTCTCCAGAAATGCCAAGATAAAACTCTTTTACGTCCTCATTATCTCTCATGGATTCAGCGCTGCCTTCCATAACAACACGACCATTTTCTAAGATATAAGCGTACTCAGCATATTGTAAAGCAATATTAGTATTCTGTTCAGCAAGAAGAATTGTGACACCTTCTTTTTTATTGATTTCTGCAACAATTTCAAAAATTTGTTTAACAAGTTGAGGAGCTAGCCCCATTGAGGGTTCATCTAACAAGATCATAGTTGGTCTAGCCATAAGAGCTCTACCTATTGCAATCATTTGCTGCTCACCACCTGACGTATACCCTGCTTGTGAGGTTTTTCTATCTCTTAAACGAGGGAAATAGTTATATACACGTTCTAGATCTTCTTTTACTTCTTTAGAACTAGTTCTAGTATAGGCTCCAGTCAGAAGATTTTCTTCAACTGTTAAATGTTCAAAACAATGACGACCTTCCATTACTTGAATCACACCTTTTTTCACAAGTTGTGAAGGATCAAGATCATGAATATCTTCATTTTCAAAAGTAACTGAACCTTTTGTTACCTCACCTCTCTCTGATGATAATAAATTAGATATAGATTTTAATGTTGTACTTTTTCCTGCACCGTTACCTCCAAGTAAAGCTGTAATACCACCTTTTTTAACATTAAGACTTACACCTTTTAAAACTAAAATAACGTGGCTATAAACAACTTCAATATTATTAACTACTAAAATATTTTCAGTTTGGTTTGAGTTGTCATCTTTAATTGTTTTAACATCATCCATATTTTTAACCTTAAAAATTATAAAGGGAGCTTAAAAATTTTAAGCTCCCTATTTTTTTAGTTACAACGTAGAGCTATCTTTTGCTCTTTTGCATATTTGGCAGAATCTTCAGCAATTAATTTGTTAACTACTGCTCTATCACTTCCCATATAGTCAGTGATCATGTTCCATGTCTTAGTTTTTGCATCCCATTGTTGAACGGCAGCTAGTCCACTACCACCATGATTTGCACAGCTATTTTCAAATGGTGGAGAGAAGTTTTTAAATCCAAGCTCTTCCATTCTTTTAGCATCAAGTTTAACATTTTCCATTCCGTCACGATACATAGCAGCTGTGATTTTAGAAGTTCCATGAATTTTCTGAGCAACAGCAGCAGCTTCTACCTGAACCATAGCTTGAAAAAGACCTCTATTGTATAACACTTCACCAAAATGAGAGCCATTACCTGAAGCTTCACCTTTGTCATGAACATACTTTTTAATATCTCTATGAACTTGATAATTAGTTCCTGGAGCATTAAAAGTTAGTGATTTATATCCATGCGCACCCATACCTGCTGGTAAAACATCGTTTTCAGAACCTGACCACCAAATACCTATAAAATTTTCCATTGGAAATTTGATAGATGCTGCTGATTTGACTGCAACAGAGTTCATAACACCCCATCCCCACATTAAAATATAATCTGGACGAGCTTTACGAATTTTTAACCAAGTTGCTTTTTGTTCTTGTCCTGGATGATCAACAGGTAATAGCATTAATTTATAACCGTGTTTTTTTGCTAATACTTCCAGAGTTCTTATAGGTTCTTTTCCATAAGCTGAGTTATGATAAACAAGTGCTATTTTCTTATCTTTTATATTATCAGAGTTTTTGCTAAGAATATGTTTAACAGCGATAGATGCCCCATCCCAGTATGTTACAGGTGCATTAAAAATCCACTTGAAAACTTTACCATTCGCTGCTGATGTTCTTCCATATCCTGTTGAATATACAGTAACACCGTCAGCAGTAGCTTTAGGAATTAGCTGATATGTGATACCAGTAGACATTGGTTGGAAAACCATAGCGTCTTTCTTGTTTTTTTCGTAACATTCTACGCCTACTTGTGTCTTATAACCAGTTTCGCACTCAGGGTGTACTATTTTTTCGCCACCTATTCCGCCATCTCTGGCATTAATCATTTTGTAATAATCTACAAAACCGTCTGCGTTTGGAATACCGTTAGGTGCATATGCGCCTGTTCGATAAACTAGCATTGGAAATTTGAGATCTGCGATAGCAATTTCTACATAACTGGAAATCGCGATAACAGCAGCTGTTATTCCAACTAAAAGTTGTTTTATTCTCATTAGTTCCTCCCTTAGAGATAATATTAATATATTCTACTAAATAAATTTAGTAGGGGAAAGGCCATCTTCTTAATTTCTCTTTTGCGATGGACCAGAGTCTTGCAAGGCCGTGAGGCTCTACAATTAAAAAAACAATCATCAGTAAACCCCATGTGGATACTTCAAAGTGTTTTGCAGTAACAGCGGATAAACCAACAAGGTCTACCAGTATAAATTTTAGCCCAATTGGAAGGGTAATAATAAAAGCAGCACCTAAAAATGAGCCTAACATTGACCCAAGGCCTCCGATAATAATCATAAATAAAACTGGAAATGAGATAGTCATTATATCAAAAGATTCTGTAACTTCTATGGCACCCAAAAACACTGCAAAATATAAAGCGCCGGATACACCTATATAAAAAGAGCTAATCGCAAACGCAGACAATTTAGTTTTTAGAGGTGGGACGCCTATAATTTCAGCGGCAATATCCATATCTCTAATAGCCATCCAAGATCTGCCTGTTTTACTTCTAATTAAGTTCTTAGCAGCAAAACCAAGAACTACTACTAAGACTAAACAAAATAAGTATGTTGCGTATGGAGGAGCTGTAGCTCCAGTCACAGGCACTCCAAACATTAATCTCTCAGATACAGTAATTTGTCCAGTATCAGAGTAATTATAAAACCATGGAACTTTATTAAAAAGCCAAACTAGAAAAAATTGTGATGCAAGTGTCGCTACAGCTAAATAAAAACCTTTAATTCTTAATGAAGGGAGGCCAAATAAAATTCCAACAAATGCTGTAATTAAACCAGAAATAAGAACAATAATCATTATATTAAGATCTGGAAAAGATGTCATAATTTTATATGTAGAGAACGCTCCGACTGCCATAAATCCACCAGTTCCCAATGAAACTTGACCACAATACCCAGTTAGAATATTTAGGCCTATGGCAGCTAAGGAAAAAATTAAAAATGGAACTAAAATAGCTTTTTCCCAATAACTATCAATTACCAATGGAATTATAAGAAAAGCAATAAGCATTAATATGCTAAAAGCAATTTTATCTTGTATTAAAGGGAAAATAGCATGATCAGACTTATATGAAGACTTGTACTGACCTGTTTCTTTATAAATCATTAAACTTAAACCCTCTCAATAATTTTTTCACCAAATAATCCCTGCGGACGAAATAGTAAAAAGACAAGTGCCATTACATATGCAAACCAGGTCTCAAGAGCACCAGTTTCAAAGTATCCACCAATATAAATTTCTGCTAATTTTTCACCAACTCCAATTAACAATCCTCCAATAATAGCACCTGGAATTGATGTAAAACCTCCCAGAATAAGAACTGGAAGTGCTTTTAGAGCAATTAAGGATAAAGAAAATTGCACGCCTGATTCACTACCCCACATTATTCCAGCTACCATCGCAATAAATCCAGAAATAGACCAAACTAGTATCCAAATAGATCTTAATGAAATACCTACTGATAAAGCTGCTTGGTGATCATCAGCTACAGCTCTTAGCGCTCTTCCTGTTTTGGTATATTGAGAAAAAAGTGCTAACGAAACAACTAAAATAACAGCAATTACTGTAGCCCATACATTAAGCTTATCTATATACATACCATAATATTCACTACCTTCAGCTGCAAGACCAATTGTCGCTTGTTCTAACCAATCTGATCCTCCACTAGGGATGCCAACATCTAAAACTTTCATGTCGTCGCCCCACATTAAACTTCCGACCCCCTCCAATACGAACGCTAATCCTATTGTAGCCATAAATAAAATTATAGGCTCTTGATTAATTAAATGTTTAAGTACAAGTCGTTCCACTACCCATGCTAGTGCAATCATGGTTATTACAGTTAAAATAATAGCTAAAAAATTAGGCATTGATGCATACCAGGTATGATAATTTGTCCCAAATAGATCATTTATAAGGTGTGCAAAAGGAATTTGACCGGTTTGATAACCTACAAGAGTTAAAGCAGCAAAAAGAGCAAAAACACCTTGAGCAAAATTAAAAACACCTGAGGCTTTAAAAATTAGAACAAATCCTAAAGCAACTAGTGAATACATTACTCCAGACATTAACCCAATTAGAACAGTCTGAATAAAGTCTAAAAATTCAACATTCATAAAAAATTTCCCTATTAATCATCTGATACACCTAAGTAGGCATCAATAACTGCTTTGTTATTTCTTATGTCGTTTGGAAATCCGGAACCAATTTTTTTTCCATAGTCCAATACAACAATTCTATCTGAAATATCCATAACAACACCCATGTCGTGTTCGATTAAAACTATGGTTGTTTTAAATTCGTTATTAACTGTAAGAACAAATCTACTCATATCTTGTTTTTCTTCAACATTCATCCCAGCCATAGGCTCGTCTAGAAGTAAAATTTCTGGTTCCATTGCCAGAGCTCTTCCTAGCTCTACTCTTTTTTGTAATCCATATGGTAAAGAACCAACAGGGGTTCTTCTTATTGACTGCAAGTCTAGGAAATCTATGACTCTTTCTACTTTTTCACGGTGCATCTCTTCTTCTTTTTCAGCAGGACCAAAATAAAGTGCTTGCATCAAAAAATTTTGCTTTTGTTTTAACATTCGCCCAGTCATTAGGTTATCTAATGTGCTCATTCCTTTAAAAAGAGCTATATTTTGAAAGGTTCTGGCAATGCCGCTCTTAGCAGCAAACTCTGGCTGCATTTCTTTTCGGTCTGTTCCTGCAAAATTTATAAGGCCACTGGTTGGTTTGTAAAATCCATTTATAACATTTAACATTGAAGATTTACCTGCACCATTTGGACCTATGATTGCAAAAACTTCACCTTTTTTTACATCAAACGAAACATCTGTAAGTGCTTTAACTCCCCCAAAAGCTAAGCTAATATTTTTAAGTTCGATAACTTTTTCGCCAAAATTAACATTTTGTAGATCTTTTAAGCTCATCTATTTATTGCCTTTTTTAGATTTCGGGACTGTCTTATCAGCCTTCTTAACATTTAATTTTTTAGTATCAACCAAATGTCTAATTTCCATTGTTGCGCTAATCTTACTTTTTCGGCCATCTTCAAGTGTAAATTCAGTATTTATAGAAGCTATGTTTCCATCAGAATATAGATCATTAATTATATCTTTATATCTAGTATTAATTACGCTTCTGCGTACTTTTCTAGTTCGAGTTAATTCACCATCATCAGCTTCTAGTTCTTTAAATAGTAAAAGAAATTTTGATATTTTAGTATTTTCAGGTAATTTTTCATTTACCTTTAAAATTTCACTCTCTATTAGATCATATATTTTTTTATCTGCAGTTAATCCCGTATAAGAAGTAAAGGCTAATTGCCATTTTTCAGCTAATTTTGAAACTATAGAAAATCTAATACATATAATTGCTGTTAGATAAGGTTTATCAGAGCCTATAACCACAGCTTCTCCAACGTATGGAGAAAATTTTAGTTTATTTTCAATGTTTTGAGGAGAGAATTTTACACCATCAGATTTAACAGCAATATCATTAACTCTATCTACTACGTTGAGTCTTCCACTTTCATCAATAAATCCAGCATCTCCAGTATACATCCAACCTTTTTTAATTGTATCCTTAAATGCCTTTGTATCATTATAATATCCAGAAAACATACTTGGATGTTTTGTAATAATTTCACCCATTCCATTTGGATCTGGGTCCACAATTTTTATTTCACAATCAGGAAATGGAAATCCAACTGTTTCACAATCCATAGATCCTTTTGGAACATCTTGAAGTGTATAGGCGCCCATTAATTCTGTTTGACCATAAAGTTGTCTTAATGGGATTCCCATTGCCAAGAAAAATTTAAACGTTTCAGGCCCAATAGCAGACCCACCTGTTGCTGCAGAAGTTACTTTACTAAACCCAAGTCTATCTTTTAATGAAGAAAAAAGTAGTTTATCAGCAAGAAAATCTCTTTTACCTTGATCAACTGCTTTTAATCCTCTTTCTACCATTACATTAAAAAGCCATTGAGTTATTTTGGGCGCATCTAAAATTCTTGAACGCATGTCTGCTGCAATTTGTTCCCATAATCTTGGTGCACCAAGCATAAATGTTGGTCCAATCTCACGCATGTCTTCCATAGCGGTATCAGGCCGTTCTGGAAAATTAACCTTCATACCGCCTACAATATTAAAACCAACGGCATAAGTTTGTTCCATAATCCATGGAAAAGGGAGAACAGAAACATATTCATCATCAATAGTTTTAGGATCAACGTTCAAATACCTAACTACATGCTCAATAAACTTTCCTCCTGGTAACATTGCTAGCTTTGGATTAGATGTTGTTCCAGAAGTCGTACATAGTATGGCATTTTGGTCAGAAGATATTTTATCAATTAATTGATTATACTTGTTCGGATTTTTAGCAGTAACAGCTTTGCCTTCTTTGATTAAATCAAGCATGTCAATAATATGTGGATCATTTAATTCTTTTAACCCCCTACTATCTTCATAAAAAATTGTAATATTATTGTTTTTAGCTCTTTTTATACTAAGAAGCTTATCAACCTGCTCTTGATCTTCTGCATAAGCAAAGTTTACCTTTGCAGCATTTATTAAGTATCCTACTTCTTCGTCAAGAGTATCTCTATAAATACCTAAACTCATACCCCCAAGTGCTTGAGCAGCAATCTCAAAGAAAAGCCAAGAGGGTTTATTATCACCTATAAGGCCAATTACATCACCCAGTTTAAAGCCCTTTTTAGATAAACCAAGAGCGAGGTAGGAAACATTATCATGATATTCTTTCCAAGTAATTTCGTTCCATATTCCAAGGTCTTTATCTCGTAAGGCAATAGTTGTTGGCATAGATTCAGCTCTATGGCGCAGAACTTTTGGAAGAGTATTATGTGTTTTAATATTTGGATAATTAGACATTTTTTTTCTTTTAGTTAAATCACTTTAAACAACGTTAAATTAAAAATATTTCTCAGCATTAGTAAAATTAATTAAGCTAAAAAACATTAAATATGTAAGAAGAGATTTTACTTAGAAAACATGTAGCCCTCACTACATATAACTAGTAGCCCCCACTACCTTTAAACTATAGGCTAACCAAAAAATCTTTAAAAGCAACATAAAGTTTAATAATCTTTTTCTAAAAATAAAATAAACATTATCAATAACTTAAGTTATAGTATGTTGCTTAAAAATTATATTTTATATGTTAAATGTTAGAATCACTTGTTAACTTGACTAGACTTCCACCCTTTTGAACGATCTCAAAGTGAGTTAGAACTCTTGGGAGTATATGAAGGTTATAAAATTCAGCGGATACTATTTTACTTTTCAAAAATATTTCATTTTTTGGATTTTTAAGTAACATTGAATTTGCTTTTATTTTTGCTTGATTCATTAGCCATCCACCGACTAAATATCCAAATCCCATCATATAATCAAAACTGATACATGATAACATTTCTAGATCGTCTCTATTATCTAAAATATAGTCTAAAGTTTCTGTGGTTAATTTAATTATCTTTGTAATTTCAGAATTTTCTTCACAATCAAAAAGTATCTGTTTTAAAAATGATTTAGCAGCCTGACCATTATCTTTTATAGTTTTTCTAAACATAAAATCATTAGCTTGTATTGCATTAGTGCCTTCATAAATTGGAAGAATTCTTGCATCTCGCATATATTGAGCTGCTCCTGTTTCTTCAATAAAGCCCATTCCACCATGAATCTGAACTCCATTACTTGTTATTTCCTGTGCAAGTTCTGTCGACCATCCTTTAATTATAGGGATAAGAAAAGCTTGTCTAACTGAAGCTTTATCATCACCATTGTGAGCTCTTTCTAAAATTTCAGAGGAGACTAAAATAAGCGCTCTCATAGCTTCTGTTAGACTTCTCATTGAGAGAAGTAACCTTTTTATATCGCCATGCCCAATTATTGCAGTTCCTTTTTCTCTATTTATTGGAGTTCCTTGAACTCTGATTGTTGCGTATTCGTAGGCTTTCTGTCTTGCTGCTTCAGAAATAGCCATTCCTTGAAGCCCAACATCAAATCGTGCTCTATTCATCATAATAAACATATACTCAATACCTCTACCTTCTTCCCCAAGCATGTAGCCCACGGCACCCTCTTCTTCACCATATGACATGACGGCAGTTGGACTAGCTTTGATTCCCATTTTATGTTCAATTGAAACGCATTTTAAATCATTTCTTTTTGAATAATTACCATTTTTATCTTTTAAAAACTTTGGTACAATAAAAGTAGAAATTCCTTTAACACCTTCTGGAGCTCCCTCAGTTCTGGCAAGAACAAGGTGAATAATATTTTCTGACATATCATGTTCACCATAGGTAATATAAATTTTTTGACCTCTAACTCTCCAGTTTTCTCCATCGTAATCAGCTTTAGTTCTAATAGTAGCAAGATCAGTACCTGATTGTGGTTCAGTAAGATTCATCGTACCAGTCCAGACACCAGAATTAAACTTAGGTAAATATTCTTTTTTTTCTTCTTCAGTTCCAACTAAAGTAAAAGCGTCAATTAATCCTTGAGTAAGAAGACTGCATAAAGCAAATGACATATTTGCTCCGTGCCAATATTCATTTATGGCCGCTCCCATCCTTAGAGGTAATCCCATTCCGTCATAGGTTGAATCACTAGCCACGCCTATCCATCCTCCTTTGGCTATTTCAGAGAAAGCTTTACTAAAACCTTTCGGCGTTTCGACTTCGTGGTCTTGTCTTAATATAGGATTATTTTTATCACCATAGTGATTGAGGGGAGCCAAATAATTATCAGCTAACTTACCTGCTTCTCCCAAAACAGCTTCAATTGTAGAAGTATCTAATTCATTATGAGGAGGTAACAAATTTTCTAAAATAAATTGAGTATCTTCTATGGGAGATGAGTAGGGCATTATGAACTCCAATATTCTGTAATAGTTTTTTTTAATATAAAATATTATTCTTAGTTGATAAAATAAAATCATACCATTATTAATGTTAATGGGAGGAAATTAATAATGTCTATCTTTGAAGATGGTTTAAATAAAAATCAAGCAAATTATGCCCCTTTAAGTCCTTTATCTTTTCTTGAAAGGACTAGAAATACGTTTCCTAATCATATTGCTGTCGAATATAAAGATTACAAAATAAATTATAAGGAAGCAGGAGCTAGATGTGACGCGTTAGCTCACTTTATAAGAAATAAACAGCTAATTCATGGAAGTGTAACTGCAGTTATGCTTCCAAATATCCCCACAATGTGGGAATGCCATTATGGTATACCAATGGCCTCAAGTATTATTAATGCTATTAATACTAGATTAGATAGCCACACAGTAAATTTTATTTTAGGACATGGAGAGGCTCAAATATTTATATTTGATTCTGAGTACAGTCAAATTGTAGAAAAAGCATTGGATGGAATGTTGAATCCTCCCATATTAGTTGAATTTGTAGATCATTTAGTAGGTAATAAAAGATCTGAATTTGCTAATAAAATAAACTGTTTAGACTATGAAACTGAAATCAATAATTATTTAGGAGTTAGATTTGAACATAAATTACCTGATGATGAATGGGATTCAATAGCTTTAAACTATACATCAGGTACTACTGGCAATCCTAAAGGTGTTGTTTATCATCATAGAGGAGCTTATTTAAATGCAATTGGAAATACTCTCACATGGGATCTCCCAATGCACTCGAAGTACTTATGGACACTGCCAATGTTTCATTGTAATGGTTGGTGCTTTCCTTGGACAATTACAGAAAGAGCTGGAACTCATGTTTGTTTAAGACAGCCAGCGGGCGACTTAATTGTTGATGCTTTTCAAAAGCATAAAATTACACATCTATGTGGTGCGCCTATTGTGATGCAAATGGTGGCGGATCATTTATTAAAAAATAATATATCTTTAGAAACTAATATAAAAATGATGACAGCGGGAGCTCCACCTCCAGAAGCTGTATTGAGTAAAATGGCTTCATGTGGAGTAGAAGTAATTCATGTATATGGTTTGACTGAAATTTATGGTCCAGCCGTTGTTTGTGCATGGCACCCTGAATGGAGTAATTTAGACTCGTCGGAGCAAGCTAAATTAAAGGCGCGGCAGGGTGTTGTCTACTCAGTTCAAGAAAATATGAAAATAATTAATACCGAAACTAATGAGGAGGTCTCTAAAGACGGAATTGAATTAGGAGAAGTTTTAATTAGAGGAAATATAACAATGAAAGGTTATTTAAAAAATCAAAAAGCAACCGATGAAGCCTTTAAAGATGGTTGGTTTCATACTGGAGACTTAGGCGTGTGGTATGAAGATGGTTATATTCAACTTAAAGACAGATCTAAAGATATTATAATTTCTGGAGGAGAAAACATTTCTTCGATTGAAATTGAAGATGCTTTATACAAGCATCCAGATATAGTTGCTGTTGCGGTTGTAGCAAAAGAAGATACAAAATGGGGGGAAACTCCATGCGCCTTTGTAGAATTAATTAAAGGTTCTTCTGCAAATGAAGTTGATTTAAAAAATCATTGCAAGTCACTTTTAGCGGGGTTTAAAGTGCCGCGCTATTTTAGTTTTATTGAATTACCTAAAACAAGTACTGGAAAAATACAAAAGTTTAAACTTAGAGAAGAAGCAAAACTAATTTAAAATTTATCCTGCTTTTTTTAAATTTTTACTATTAGTTAGTTTTTCTAGTGAATTGTCCCATTGAGTGTCAGCAATTTTCATGTTCTTTTCTTTAACATGACCATAGCCTTTTATTGATAGAGGAATTTCAAGGAAATCTATAATTTTTTTATGATTATTAATATCCACAATTTCCGAAATTTTATGAATTGTATTTATAGTTTTTTGAACTAAAGCACGTTCTTTTTTTCTTTCTGTTGTGTACCCAAAAACATCAAACTTTGTTCCTCTGAGAAATTTAAAATAAGATAGTATTTTAAAAGTTTGAAAAATCCATGAACCAAAACGTTGTTTTTGAAGATGCCCTGTTTCTTTATCTATTTTTGAAAAAAGTGGAGGAGCTAAATAATATTCTAACTTAGCATTTTTATTTTCTTGTAAAAATTTCTTTGCAAAATCCCCAGATGTATGAAGTCTTGCAACCTCATACTCATCTTTATATCTCATAATTCTAAATAACGTTAGTGCGACTTTTCTAGATAATGGTAATTCAGTTTTATCATTAAAAATTTTTGCTTCTCTTTCGAGCACTTTATTTAGAGTAGTATCAAATATAGTAGAATATTTCTTGTCATGATATTTTTCAAGTATATTAGAAAAATTAGCTATATAATCATCTATAGGTTTATCCTTTGAAGGTTTTTCAAGCATTCCTGCCGCTTTGAAAACTTCTTTGGGATTTTCAGCTAAAAGTCTACCCCAACTAAATGCTGTTAAGTTTTGCTGAATAGCTACACCGTTTAGTTCTATAGCTTTTTCTATGGAGGTTAGCTCTATAGGGAAATGTCCTTTTTGAGCGGCTACACCCAGCATCATAATATTTGCAGATACAGTGTCTCCAACTAATGCTTCAGCTAAATTAGACATATCAATAAAATTAATTGTTTCAGGTTTAAGATGTATCTCAAGATGTTTTTTTAATAACTGGTCATCCACAACTGTACCAATGTGAACTCCAGCGACGCCAACAGGTTCAACTCTGCCATTGATTATGGCTATAGTTTTATTTGGATTTAAGGTTCTCGTTATGGAAGGAGAAACTGAAACAACCGCATCGCAACCTAAAAGTAAGTCAGCAGTCTCATTAGGTAATCTAGCTGATTTGTTATAAAGTGATTTTTTATTACTAATTCTTATCTGACTTGTTACAGCACCATTTTTTTGAGCTAAGCCAGTAAAGTTCATCGATTGTGCATATAATTTATCGATCCTAGCGGCCATTACAATTATGGCTGCAATTGTTGATATCCCAGTTCCTCCAATGCCTGCCATTATTATATTCTTAGTCTCTTTAAGCTTTTGCTTGGGTTTATTTAACAAGTTGATAGTTGATGGTAGGCTTGGATATTGCTTTTTAGAAGGCTGCAATGTTTTATCTAATGTAACACCCATAAAGCTTGGACAAAAACCTTTGCTACATGAATAATCTTTATTACAAACACTTTGATCAATTTGTCTTTTGGTTCCATCGAAATGATCAAATGGTTTGACAGCTACACAATTAGATTTTTCTGCACAATCACCACATCCTTCACACACATCAGGATTAATAAACATTTTAATTTCACGATCAGCAACTAATCCTCTTTTTCTTCTTCTTCTAAGTTCTGTTGCACATGTTTGCACATAAATAATAGCAGTAACACCTTCTATAGACCTGACTTCTTTTTGGACTTTAATTAGATCATCTCTATGGAATATCTCTACCCCGTCTGCAAAGAGGCGTGTCTCTTGAAATTGTTCTGGTTCATCTGAGACCACAAAGGTTTTTTTAACACCTTCTGCGGATAATTGTTTTGAAATAGCCCATGGAGTTGCTCCTCCAATGGCTTTTTGTCCACCTGTCATTGCTACTGCATCATTATACAAAATTTTAAAAGTGATATTAACATTAGCTGATACTGCGGCCCTGATTGCTAAAGATCCTGAATGGGCATAAGTTCCATCACCAATATTTTGAAAAGTGTGATTTTGGTTTGAAAAAGGAGCTCTTCCAATCCAATGTCCTCCTTCACCACCCATTTGGCTAAAATTAGTTAGCTTTTCTGGATGAAGAAAATAACCTATTGAATGGCAACCTATACCAATACCTGTAACCTGATCATCTGGTGTCTTTGTTCCAGAGTTGTGGGGACATCCTGCGCAATACCATGGTGTCCTTGTAGCAACTGGTGGCAGATTATCCCCTAAAGAAACTGGTTTTACTTTTACTTGATCGTTCTCAGTTGACTTAGGAGCTAATTTTTTTAAAAGACAATCAGCTATGATATCACTGGAGAGTTCAGATGTTTTTGGGATTAAAGCCTCTTTTGTAATAGCATCAAGTTTTCCAGATAGAAGTGGCCTTTCTTGAATATTAAAAAGAATATGAGCAACTTGTTCTTCAACAATTGCTCCTTTTTCTTCTATAACAAGTATTTCCTTAAAACCTTCACAAAATTCTATTATTTCTTGGTTTATTAATGGCCAAGGAACTTTACATGCATAAACTCCGATACCATTTTTCTCTGGAGACTGAATGCCAATTCGTTCAAAGGCATCCATTGTTTCTGTAGTAGCTTTACCAACGGTTATTATCCCAATTTTTTTTTCTTTAGGGTTAAATAAATTTTTATTAATTTTATGATTTTTAATAAATTCTTTAGAGGCTGGTATACGCCTATTAATTAATGCTGATTCTCTTTCAAGAGCTGGATCATGCCTATTTACATGAACGTTATATGGTGGCTCTAATTTTAATAATTTTGGCCTTATAACGCTCAAATCAATAACTGCATTTGAGTCAGCTGTATCACTAGTAATTTTCAACGCAACGCATATACCCGCATAACGAGATAGTGCGAAGGCTTGTAAACCCATAGGAATTACTTCATCAACGTTAGCAGGGTAAAGTATTGGAATTCCAGCTGATATAAGCGATTGTTCAGATTGATAAGCTAATGTAGAGCTTTTTCCTATTGGATCTTCTGCAACAGCTAGGACCATTCCTCCTTTTGCTGCTACGCCTCCCATATTTGCATGACGAAGAGCATCCATAGCTCTATCTAAGCCAGGACCTTTACCATACCACATTGAGAAAACGCCATCTATTTCTGGTTTGTCATATAACCCAAGCATTTGAGTTCCCCAAGCGGCTGTAGCTGCCAATTCTTCATTTACAGCAGGTTGAAAAACAATATTATGCTTATCCAAATGTTTTTTTGCTCTCCCCAGTTCTAAATCAAGTGTTCCTAATGGAGAACCTGGATAACCACTGACATACCCTTTAGTTAATAATCCGTTATCTTTATCAAGTTTAGCTTGTTCAATAAGAAGCCTGACTAATGCTTGGACACCATTCATTAACGCTAGGTCACTATCCTTTGTAAAACAATCGTCTAATCTTATAGGACTTATTTCATTCAAGATCATTCTCGTAAAAATTATAATTAGTTTATAGTCATTTTAATTAACTTATGTACTTTAAACAAGTATTAAGGTTATTTTTAAATTTTTTTTGAGGTTTCAATGCTCTCAAGGTTAAATAATTACGATGATTTATACCGAACCTTTAAATGGAATATTCCTGAATATTACAATATTGCCTCAGATACAGTAGATAGAGAAGAATATCAAAAAAGAACGGCACTAATAAATATACTAGGTAATGGAAAAGTTCAAAATTGGTCTTTTAAGGATATAAAAGTTTCAGCAAACAAGTTAGCAAATGTTTTTGATTATTTAAAATTAGAATCAAATGCAAGAGTAGGAATTATCTTAGGTCAATGTCCAGAAGCAGCTATAAGTCATATGGCATGTTTTAAAACTGGAAGAATTTCCATACCTTTATTTAGTTTGTTTGGTGTTGATGCATTATATTATCGTTTAATGAATTCTGAAGCCTCCCTGGTAATATGTGATCAAGTTTCTTTAATTAAAATTAAAGAAATTTATGAAAAACTCCCAAATTTAAAAGTAATAATTTGTATTGATGGTAATCAGCATGAAAAAAATATTTTTAATTTCAAAAAATTATTGGATCGTTCTTCACATGCTTATAAAACTAAAATAACGAAGGCCTCTGATCCTGCTATTATCATCTACACCTCTGGAACAACCGGAGGGGCAAAAGGAGCACTGCTTCCACACAGATCTTTGTTAGGGCATATACCTGGTGTAGAGATGCCTCATGAATTTTTATCTTCAGTAGATCCTGTTCAAGATATATTTTGGACACCAGCTGATTGGGCATGGATTGGAGGTTTGTTTGATGTGTTATTGCCAGCCTGGCACTTTGGTTTGCCTGTTGTTAGTTATAGAGGAATGAAATTCGACCCTGATTTTACTTTTAATCTGTTATCAAAATTTAATATTAAAAATACTTTTCTTCCACCAACAGCTTTAAAAATGATGAAAGCATATAATCCTTCAAAGAGAATGGATGCTTTGAAATTAAGAACAATAGGCTCAGGTGGAGAAGCTTTAGGAGAAGATTTGTTAGAATGGGGAAAAGATATATTAGGGGTAGGCATTAATGAGTTTTATGGTCAAACTGAATGTAATTTAACAGTTTCTAATAATGGAGCTATAATGCCGTCTAAACAAGGCTCCATAGGAAAACCTGTTCCAGGACATGTAGTTAGATTAATGGATAAAAACAAACAATTTATTAATAAGTCAGGGTGTGATGGAGAAATTGTTGTAAAGTATAATACTCCAGTCTCTTTCTTGAAATACTGGGAAAACGATAAAGAAACAAAACAAAAAATTGTTGATGGATGGCTTTATACAGGTGATTATGCTTATAGGGACGACGAAGGTTATTTATATTTTAAGGGACGTGAAGATGATATAATAAATAGCTCAGGGTATAGGATTGGTCCCAATGAAGTAGAAGATTGTATACTTTCCCACTCTGAAGTGGATATGGTTGCAGTTATTGGAGTGCCGGATAAAATAAGAGGCCAAATAATAAAAGCGTTTATAATTCCTAAAGATAAAAAAATTGTATTAAATCAAAATAAAAAGATGAAAGAAAATATTAAAGAATTTGTTAAACAAAAACTGGCTGCACATGAATATCCTAGAATTATAGAATTTGTTGAAGAACTTCCAATGACCACAACTGGAAAAATTATTAGGAAATCATTAAGAGAAGATAATAGAATTTGATCATATTAAAGAGTATATAAGTTAAATATTTATTTTTAAATTAGGAAAAATTATGAGTGATAATTACAAGTTTGATACCCTTTCATTACACGCAGGTCATGAGCCTGATAAAGAAACAGGTTCTCGTGCGATTCCAATATATCAGACAACCTCTTATGTTTTTAAAGATACAGAAGAAGCCGCTGCTTTATACAATATGGAAGTAGGGGGACATTTATACTCTAGAATTTCTAATCCAACAGTTTCTGCCCTTGAGCAACGTCTCGCTGCATTAGAAGGTGGCACTTCAGCAATTGCTTGCTCCAGTGGAATGGCTGCTATGCATTTAGTGGTTACAGCTATATGTAGTAGTGGAGATCATATTGTAGCTTCAAGTAAAATGTATGGAGCTAATGTAAATTTGCTTCAGCATACTATGAGCCGATTTGGAGTTGAAACAGATTTTGTAAATCCCAATGATCTTGAAGCAATTGAGAAAGCTATTAAACCTAATACAAAAATGGTTTTTGGAGAAGTAATTGGAAATCCAGGCTTAGATATAATGGATGTACCCATGGTAGCTGAAATTTGTAAAAAGAATGGTATACCTCTTGTTTTAGATGCAACTTTTAATACTCCATATCTAATGCAACCATTTAAACATGGAGCTAATATTGTTATTCATTCTTTAACTAAATGGCTTGGAGGACATGGAATAGCAATTGGAGGAGCAATTGTGAATGGAGGAAATTTTGACTGGGGAGATAAAGAAAAATTTCCTACTATATCTGGACCACATTTTGCTCTTGGAGGAATAAGTTTTTGGGAAGAGTTTGGACCTTCTGCATTAACGTCTAAAATTAGAGCAGAAGGTATGTATAATTTTGGTCCTTCACTTTCTCCAACTAACGCTTTTTATTTGATGCAAGGTATAGAAACGTTGCCTTTAAGAATGAAAAAACATATGGAAAATACTCACGAAATATTAACGTATTTGAAAGATCATGATGCTGTTGAGTGGGTCAAGCATCCTGATTTAAAAAACCATCCTGATCATTCTGTTGCAAAAAAGATACTTCCGAAAGGTTCAGGTTCAGTTATAGTTTTTGGAATTAAAGGTGGAAGGAAAGCCGGTCAAACTTTTATTGAATCGGTTCAACTAGCATCTCACCTTGCTAATGTTGGAGATGCAAAAACTTTGCTGATTCATCCAGGAAGCACAACTCACTCTCATTTAAGTTCAGATGCTATGAAAAAGTCGGGTTTAACAGATGATATGATTAGGTTATCTGTGGGTTTAGAAGATATTGAGGATATCAAGAAAGATTTTGATAAAGGATTTCGTGCCGTGTTAAAGCTAATGAAATAAGGATTTTTTTTAATGTTTATAAATTTTAAAGGTACAAAAACATATATTGGAACTGGTGGTAAAAAACTAGAAACAGATAAAATGACGATTTGCTTTATCCATGGATCAGGTCAAAACCATCTAAGCTTTGTTCAACAAGCTAGATATTTTGCTCATAAAGGATATTCTGTTATTGTTCCTGATATGCCTGGACATGGTTTCTCAGAAGGAAAGCCTCTGAGTTCAATAAAAGAACAGGCTCAATGGATTTATGATTTAATAAAAGAATTAAACGTTAAAGATATAGTTTTATTGGGACATTCCCAAGGCTGCTTAATTGGGTTAGAGCTTAATAAACTCTATTCTGAATTTTTAAAAGGTATTATTTTTGTTGCTGGATCAAATGCTATCCCTGTTAATCAGTTTTTAATTGACCTTGCTTCAAATAATATAAAAAAAGCTTACCAAATGATGATTACTTGGGGGCATGGTAAAGATGGAGCAATGTCGACGGGGTGTTGGCCAGGTCACTCTCACTTTGGTGAAGGTTTTAATATAATGAGTATGAATTTAGAAAGTTCTTTAAAGATAGATTTAGAAGCATGCAATGAATATAATGAAGGAATTGAAGCGTCTAAAATAATAAATATTCCCGCCTTAGCGGTTTTTGCTAAATATGATCAAATGACCCCATTAAAGTCTGGAAAAAAATTTGTTGATCTTATTAAAAACTGTGATCTTCATGTTCTGGATTGTGGCCACTTTCTTCAAGCTGAGAGGCCAAAGGAGTTGAATTCAATAATTTTTTC
>Ga0209830_10001807_pt1 | contig 18184 bp, 18 predicted proteins | sample ArcticOcean_MG_C_12_FD_187439 | JGI IMG/M metagenome (GOLD analysis project Ga0209830, IMG submission 187439) | Marine microbial communities from western Arctic Ocean - ArcticOcean_MG_CB8_130 (SPAdes) (version 2) | ecosystem: Environmental > Aquatic > Marine > Oceanic | place: Arctic Ocean...
TGAGGCTATTTCGAGCGAGATTGAAAATGGTGAATTCACCTGGTCGACTACTCTTGAAGATGTGCACATGAATATTGAAGCGGCACTGACCGCTCGAATAGGCGATGTTGGTAAAAAATTGCATACCGGCCGGTCGCGAAATGATCAGGTAGCCACTGATATACGTCTATGGCTGCGCGATGAAATTGATGCCATTGCACTACTCTTAAGCACGCTTCAAACCGGCATGATCGAGCTAGCGGCGACTGAAAGCGACACCATTATGCCAGGCTTTACTCATTTACAAACGGCTCAACCGGTTACCTTTGGTCATCATTTATTAGCGTGGAATGAAATGCTCGAGCGAGACTTTGGGCGTCTGCAGGATTGTCGTAAGCGTATGAATTACTGCCCACTGGGAGCCGCCGCTCTCGCGGGCACTACTTACCCAATCAACCGAAATCACACGGCGGCAAGCTTAAACTTTGATCATCCGACCGAGAACTCACTGGACTCGGTCAGTGATCGAGACTTTGCCATTGAATTTTGCGCCTTTGCCAGTATTCTGCTTACCCACATGTCGCGAATGTCAGAGGAGTTGATTCTTTGGACCTCAGCGCAATTCCAGTTTATTAATCTGCCAGATCGTTTCTGCACTGGATCATCGATTATGCCTCAGAAAAAAAACCCCGATGTGCCTGAGTTAGTGCGGGGTAAAACTGGCAGAGTTAATGGCCACCTTGTGTCTCTCCTAACACTCATGAAGTCCCAACCCTTGGCTTACAATAAAGACAATCAAGAAGATAAAGAGCCCTTGTTTGACACCGTTGATACGGTTCGTGATTGTCTCCGCGCGTTTGCCGACATGATACCCGCCATCGAAGCCAACAAACCAACTATGTATGAGGCGGCAAAGCGCGGGTTTTCTACCGCAACTGACTTAGCCGACTATCTCGTGGGGGCAGGTATCGCCTTCCGCGATGCGCACGAAATTGTGGGTAAGGCAGTGGCCTATGGTATTGCCGAGCACAAAGACTTGTCCGATATGAGTCTCAAGGAATTAGTGCAATTTTCAGATCAAATTAAAGATGATGTCTTCTCGGTGCTAACACTAGAAGGGTCCGTAGCTGCGCGTGATCATATTGGTGGTACAGCACCGAATCAGGTCAAGGCAGCAGCAGTCAGAGCCGCAGAAAAAGTGGCCTGCCGCTAGTTAAAGTCGAACTGAATTGATTCCAATGACTGTGCTAGGCAAGCTGAACTCAGCATGACTGAAAGTAACTCGCCAGTAACGGTATTGCACCAGTTTTTTTGCCCCTTGTCCTGCAAGGTAAAATGAAAGCCTCCAGACTGGGCGGCCAGCCAAATTTCGCGCATTGCTGGCTGCCTGGAAAGTATGATCTGCGAGCCATTCACGTCGCAGGTTAAGGTGAGCATGCCGCCACTATTTTCATAATCGATGTCTACTCCGCTATCATCAATAGTCTCTTCAATTGAGAACATTAAGTCATCGACGATTTGATTAAACTCTGCTTCATTCATTAATATTATTCCATACTGGGTTTTTGCTTCGAGGGACATAGTATAATTGTTTGTCTGTAATCTGCCACTACCGCTATAATTCACTCCAGGGCACTAGGAATATCAATATGAAAACACGTATCGCTGCGCTATTGACAATATTGTGTCTGGGACTCCTCACTGGATGTGGTAACAGTGGTGATCTTTACCTAGATGAGGACACCGCGGAAACCTTTACCACCGACTCTCAATTTAGAGAACATTAAACGCTTATGCACACCACTATTAGCCGCAACAACGGCGATCTATTTATGGAAAATGTCGCCCTCTCAGATATTGCCCAGCAGTTCGGTACTCCGTGCTATGTCTATAGTAAATCTGCGATTGAACTCAACTATGGAGCCTATGTTACAGCCTTAGGTGATCGCCCTCATTTGGTTTGTTACGCGGTTAAATCTAACTCGAATATTGCTGTATTACAGACCCTTGCTGCCCTAGGGGCCGGGTTTGATATAGTCTCTGTGGGCGAGCTTGAGCGTGTACTAATGGCTGGAGGAGATCCCAGTAAAGTCGTATTTTCAGGCCTTGGTAAAACCAGCGGTGAAATGCGCCGAGCATTAGAAGTCGGTATTCACTGCTTTAATGTAGAATCTGAGTCAGAGCTGGTGTTACTGAACAAAACAGCCTCGGCACTATCCGTGAAAGCTCCGGTCTCGATTCGGGTGAATCCAGATGTTAATGCCAACACCCATCCTTATATTTCTACCGGTTTAAAAGAAGATAAGTTTGGTATTGATATTAATTATGCCATGACTGTTTATCAGAATGCCTCCCTAATGGATAACATTGATGTGATCGGCATCGACTGCCACATTGGCTCGCAATTGACAGAGGTTAGACCCTTTGTCGATGCCATGAACAGACTTCTGATACTCGTTGATCAGCTCGCTGAATTGAAAATAACCCTTAATCACATTGATATTGGTGGCGGATTGGGCGTTCGCTATCGAGATGAAAGCATTCAGTCCGTCGATGAGTACATGCGCGAGTTACTGCCTCTATTAGCCCATCGCAGTGAAACATTAGTTTTAGAACCAGGCCGTTCAATAACAGCGAATGCTGGCGCGCTACTAACGCAAGTGCAGTTTATCAAGTCCAACGAGCATAAAAACTTTGCCATCGTCGACGCCGCAATGAACGACATGTTAAGGCCATCGCTGTATCAAGCATGGATGAATATCCAACCTATCTCTCACAATGCGGGTGTAGTTGAAAAAGAGTATGACGTTGTGGGGCCCGTGTGTGAAAGCGGTGATTTTTTAGGTAAAGACCGTAAACTTAAGGTAAAGGAAGGCGATCATTTATGTCTTTTTTCTGCTGGTTCCTATGGATTCGTCATGAGTTCAAATTACAACAGTCGTCCACGTGCTCCAGAAATCATGGTAGACGGTGATAATGTTTTTCTCGTTCGTCAACGAGAGACCATTCAAGACCTTATTAGAGGAGAACAGCTTTTGCCGGTTAATTCATCGTCAAACTGCTGAACCTATCATTATGTTGATGAAGTTTACTAAGATGCATGGCCTCGGTAATGACTTCGTGGTAGTTGATGCTGTGACGCAAAATGTCAACCTATCAACAACCGCAGTCAAGCGCATTGCAGATCGACATTTGGGTATAGGTTGCGACCAACTCCTTATTGTAGAGCCTCCGTCAAACAGCGACATAGACTTCAACTATAGAATCTTTAATAGTGATGGAAGTGAAGTTGAGCAATGCGGCAACGGGGCTCGCTGTTTAGCTCGATTTGTAAGGGATCGCAAATTGTCCGGTAAAACATCTATTCGCGTCAAAACCATGAATAGGATCATCAGCCTCAGCACTAATAAAGACAAAACAATTTCAGTTGATATGGGGATACCAGGACTTGAACCTAAGGATTTACCACTCCAAGCTGAATCTCGAAGTGAAAGCTACTGTATTGATCTAGGCGACCAATCAGTGACCATTGCCGCAGTCTCTATGGGTAACCCTCACGCAGTACTATTTGTTGACGAGATCGAATCTGCGCCAGTGAGCACAATTGGACCTCGGTTGGAAAAACATCCTCGCTTTGCCAATAAGGTGAATGTTGGCTTTGTAAAGGTGGTCAACCGCCAACATATAAAGCTGCGAGTCCATGAACGGGGTGCAGGTGAGACTCGCGCCTGCGGTTCAGGCGCATGCGCGGCCGCTGTAGCTGCGATTCAACAAGGTCTGGTCGACTCTCCGGTTACGGTTAGCTTGCCTGGAGGCAGTCTAAGAATTAATTGGCCTGGCGAGGGGCATTCCCTTATTATGATCGGCCCGGCGATCACGAGCTTTCACGGACAAATCAAGTTATGAACAACGATAAATCAACCGATATCAGCGTTAAGCAAGTCCGAGGCTTCCTCCGTGACCACCCAACATTTTTGGACGAGAATCCGGATATTCTCGAAACCATGATAGTCGCTCATAAACCTCAGGGTGCAATTTCATTAGTTGAACGACAATTGGCGGTATTACGAAGTCGTAACTCTGAAATGGATGAGCAGCTAAATAGCCTTTATGCGATTGCTCAAGATAATGAAACAATGTTTGAAAGAACCAATCGTCTGGTCGCCAATCTACTCAAAGCTAATAATCTAAGCGAACTAGTGCAGTCTCTTTATGATAGCTTGGGGAAAGATTATGGGATCGAAGCCTATAGCTTAACTCTGCTTGGTACTGCAGAGGATTTCCCAAAAAGTATAGCTAGAATTTCGACGCCAGACATTGCGAAGCAAGAAGTTCCCTCCGTACTTAGCTCAACTAATGCGACCTGCGGTCGACTAAGTGCATCAGAAATGAATTTTCTATTTGGTGATAGCCTGAACATTGTCGGATCTGCTGCCGTAGTTATCTTACGCAGTAAAGGTAACTTGGGGATTTTAGCGCTGGGAAACAGTGACTCGGAATATTATACCAACGATATGGGCACCATATTTATTGATTATATCGCTGAAATAATTAGCCTAATACTGCCAAACTATTTGCATGTTCAAAACTAAATATAGAGTAGTTAACCACTCTTAGTGCTCTTTTTCTTAGCCGTTTTTTTCATCCCAGATTTACGCTTTTTACTGGTACTAGAGTGCTCACCGTTGCTAGAAGAGTCTTTCTTGACTGTCTTACCACGCCCGCCGCGCTTATTCCCTTTATGATCAGTCGAGGTACCCGACCTTCCATTTCCTTTGCTTTTTTTAGTGTTTTTCCCTCTTCTGGGCTGCTCACTAATCTGATTAGGGTCCTCAATTAATTCAAAATCAATTTTACGTTCTTCTAAATTAACTCTCACTAAACTCACTGTTAATTTTTGCCCCAAGCGGAAAACTCGACCCGTGCGCTCACCTATCATCCGGTGCTGTGAAGCCTCATGGTAGTAATAATCTTTCGGCAAACTAGTAACATGAATTAAACCCTCAATATAGAGGTCATCAAGCATCACAAACAACCCAAATCCGGTCACTGCAGTGACCACGCCAGTATATTTCTCACCCACTCGATCTATCAAATATTCACATTTCAACCAATTAACAACGTCTCTTGTGGCTTCATCGGCGCGGCGCTCAGTGACAGAAAGATGCTCACCGGTAGCTTCTAATTTTTCCACTTCATAGGGATAAATGATTTTGGTCGGCAGCGACTTAGCACCGTCAACTCGATGGACATTTGAGACTTTCTTGGTACTTCTAATTAGGCTTCTAATAGCACGATGTACAAGTAAATCTGCATAACGACGAATAGGGGAAGTGAAATGCGTATAGGCTTCAAAGGCTAGTCCAAAATGACCTAAATTTTCGGGTTGGTAGACGGCCTGACTCATAGAGCGCAGCATCACTGATTGAATAACCGCAGCATCATCACGGTGTTTACTAGCCCGCAGAACACGCTGATAGTCTTCAGGCTGCGGATCTTCACCACCCCCTAAACCCATACCCAACTCGGCTAGAAATTCTCGTACCGAGGATAGCCTATCTTCACTTGGCCCCTCATGCACACGGTACAGCGCAGGGATCTTAATTTTTTCAAGAAACAAAGCTGAGCATACATTGGCGCAAAGCATGCATTCTTCAATCAATCGATGGGCGGCAGTGCGTTCAACGGGAATGATCTGACTAATTTTCCTCTGCCCATCAAACAAAATTCGAGTTTCCTGAGAATCAAAGTCTATAGCTCCGCGCTTTGCTCGACGTTTGTTCAATACCTGATATAAATCATTGAGGTCGTCAATGTGGGGGACAATTGCAGCAAATTGTTTACGGATACCCGACTTATTTCCCTCCTCACTCTGACTAATAATCTGCGCGACCTGAGAATAGGTCATACGTGCATGAGAATGCATAACGGCTTCGGAGAATTGATAGCGGCTAATCTCGCCATCGGCACTAATGTGCATTTCACAAACCATACATAGTCGATCTTCCGCAGGATTTAGAGAGCACAAACCATTAGATAATTTTTCGGGCAACATAGGAACTACATGATTAGGAAAATAAACCGAATTCCCTCTTTCAAACGCTTCATTATCTAAAGCTGAGCCCACTTTAACGTAGTGAGACACATCCGCAATTGCAACAATTAGTCGCCATCCACCCCGTGGCTTTGCTTGGCAGAAAACTGCATCATCAAAGTCTCGAGCATCTTCTCCATCAATAGTTATGAGTGGAGTATCTCTTAAATCAACGCGATATTCTGTATCTGTGACTTGATCTGGAATCTCAGCGGTCTCTGCTTTTACCTCAGCACTCCACTGATAAGGAATTCCATAATTACGGATAGACATGTCCACTTCTAACCCCGGATCAAGATGATCGCCCAGTATCTCAGCAATAGCTCCGACGGGTAAGTTACTGCGAGATGGCGGTTCCAAAACGTCAACAACAACAATTTGTCCCGCTTTGGCTTGCCCCGACCTTTCCGCGGGAATTAAAATGTCCTGACTAATACGAGGATTGTCCGCGCGGACAAAGCTAATGCCACTTTCGTTAAAGTAACGCCCCACCAGCTGCTGTGTATTGCGCTCAACGACATCAACTAAGCTTCCCTCAGGCCTACCACGACGATCCTGACCGGAGATTCGAACCAAAACAACATCGCCATCGAACACACGACGCATTTGAGTACTGGAAAGATAAATATCATCACTTTCTCCATGCGCAGGTTTTACAAACCCATAGCCTTCAGGATGACCAATGACTCTTCCTTTAACCAAATTTAGCTTATCCAAGGTGCCGTAACCATCCCTTCGGTTACGAGCAACTTGCCCATCACGCTCCATCGCACGGAGTCGCCGACGCATTGCTTCAATTTGCTCCTCATCCTTTAACGACAGAGCAGAACATATTTCCTTATGCGTCAAGGGACCAACACTTTCACTTAAAAAATCTAGCAAAAATTCTCTACTTGGCACTGGCCGGGAATAATTGTTCGCCTCTCGGGATGCGAATGGATCGTCAGTTTTTATTTTTTTAGTCATAGTTATTTATGGGTACGTTTGTAGGGAAGCAAAGTTTGAGTTAGGTGTTACCACCACCTCAACATTCGCTCAGTCTATGTCTTATTTGCTGGGGAGTAAAAACAATTATTAGCCGGCAACCTGATCAGGCATTAGCGTTTCATCGATATGTTGTCTGATATTACTTATCTTATGTAAATTTTCTTCAGCTGATGAACTCCCATAGGAGGATTTAAACGACAGCACCATCTCTCTGAATTGTGACATTCCATATAAACCAGACAGGCCGAGCAGGTCATGTAAAACCTGCTGTAAATTACCTTTGTTTTGTTCCTTCAATTGACTCTCTATCTCGTCTAAATTCTTTTCTAAAGCTTCTTTTAATTCAGCTACTGGAATTAATGATGACAATATTCCATTGCCTTCAGAATAAGCAACCTGTTCCCGGCCCACTAACGTTGAAAGAATTGAATTAATTAAATTAGCTTCATTAAATGGCTTTTGCAACACTAACTCTGCGCCAGCCTCCGTCATTTTCGCTTCAGCATCACCGGTGATATCAGCGGTTAAACCAATGACTGGCGGGCTTGCAGATGACTGATTAATAATCGCATTACATGCGCTGACGCCGTCAATGAGGGGCATGTGTACATCCATCAAGACCAAGTCCACATGCAGTAGTCGTGTAATTTCAGTGGCCTCCAATCCGTTGTTAGCCACAAGGCAATCGGCCCCATAACTTTTCAATAGTTTTACAATTAATCGCTGTGAGAAATGGTTATCTTCGGCCACCAAAATACTAATGCCACTCAAAACCTCAGTAACAGGTAACAAAGCCTTACTATCCAAGTCACTCACACCATTCACTGGCGCTTCATATAAACGACAAGTGAAACTGATATCAGATCCCTGCCCAAGGTCACTTTCAATAGTGATCTCACCATCCATTAAATTAACTAGTCGCTTACAGATTGACAGCCCAAGACCGGCACCCCCATAACGCCGATTAATAGATTCGTCCTCTTGAGAAAACGGCTCGAATAAGAGCGCTTTCTTATCATCCGCTATCCCCTTGCCTGAATCTCTAACCGAGCAGTAAAGCACATTAACATTGGCTTCAGATGTATCTACCTCGAGATGAATCGATACATACCCGTTTTCGGTAAATTTAATCGCATTACCCACCAAATTACTGACCACCTGAGCGAGACGCACTGGATCGCCGCGAACTAATTTTGGACACGCTCCTATGACCTCAACCTGCAGTGTCAAATTTTTATCAACAGCTGACTGTTGGTGAATAGTAACAACGTCATTAATCCATTTTGTTAAATCGAAATTGATTTTTTCAAGCCTGAAGCCTGCAGAGTGTGCCTGGGAGAATTCTAAAATGTCGTCAATCATTGTGAGTAGCATCGTTGAAGAAACTTCAACCACATCAAGATATTCTTGACGCTTATCAAGATTCTTTTCAGAAGCAACAAGCCTTGAAAACCCAATCACAGCAGTCAATGGCGTCCGTAATTCATGGCTCATCCTAGCCAAAAACTGGTTTTGTGCGTCAGCAACTTCTTCAAGTTCGATCAAGGTAGCATGGAGTTGAGCAGTGGCACGGGTGATTTCACTTTCCATTCGAGAGTTAGCCTCTCTAATGGTAACTCCCAGTTGATTAATGCCATTAGCCAGCAAGCGTACCTCATTGGGCCCCTCTTCCTTAGCAAGCTCATTCAAGTTACCAATGGTCATACTGTCCACCAAGGTATTCAGTCTCTCAATTGGCATAGAAATCGACCGCGTAAAGCGAATTGACAACCAAGCGGCTACAAAAAGGCAAAAGATAATAACCAAAATGGTATTAATTACTTTTTCCTCTTGACGACCCACTAAAAACTGACTGTCAATCGCCACGATCACCCAACCGGCCTTTGACTGATAGGGAAACGGTTTATTCAATTCTTGGGGTAATCGAATTTCTCGGAAAAAATACTGATGACTATCATCTACCCATGGCAACCCAGACTGGAAATTAGAGATATTAGGAATGTTTTGTGCATCAACACTACCTAAGATCAACGTTTTGTCTATGACCGAATTATGCAAAATAATTCCATCAACGCCGGCTAAATTAAATAAGTGCTTAGCCTCTTCGTTCAGCGTGGCAGTATCATATTCGATAAGTGCTTCAGAAGAATGATTAACAATTTGCTGCACCGCTAATTCGCCCATCAAATACTGGAAATCTTTGATGTCCTGGCTTTGACTAGACAAGATATAGTAAGAAATCAAAGCACCAAATGTCATGAGTGGAATTAAGGTAGTAATAACCATACGGGCATAAATGCCAGATAAAAAGGATCTCTTCCTCGTCACTAGGACACCTCACCAACTAACAGTAGCTTTTCACTAGGAGACACTATAGATTACCCGCTTCGGTAGGCTGTGAACCCTTGCTATTTTCTAGCGTCTGGCCAATAAGACCTGCCTGAGTGCGATTGTTCAAACCCAGAGCGCGCAAAATTGCACTGACATGAACCTTGATAGTATTCTCTGAGAGATGTAGTTCACGAGCTATAAGTTTGTTAGAAAGACCCTTAGAAATAAGCTGCAAAATATCCAACTGTCGTTCTGTTAGGAGTTCTGTAACGCTATCAACGTTCGTTTGAAACTCGTCCGACGCCTCTCTAAGATCTGAAAGCGATCGAAATAATATTTCCGGCATATAAACGTCTCCGGCAACCACTGTAGAAACAGCCTTAAACAGTATCTCTTTGGGTGCGGATTTGGTGACAAATCCCATTGCGCCTAAATCCAGACATTTTCTGATATGAGCCACGCTCTCCGATGCGGAAAGTACGATGACTGGAAGTGTGGGATAGGTCTCACAGACTGTGCTTATAAAATCAAAACCTCCGTCACCACCAGGCATAAATAAGTCGATAATAGCCAGATCTATAGACTCACTATCAAGTAGATCTAAGGCTGCAGCCCCGTCACTAGCAGTACTAACCTGGATATCACTTAATCCATCTAAGAGAGTGGCTTTAAGCCCAACACACACAAAAGCATGGTCATCGACAATTAGAGTGTGCACGTAAACTATCCTTTAATGAATTGCATTCATGTGATTGGAACTTACTACCTATGAATTATAAAGAGGCTCTTATTTATGGTTAATCACAAAAAAACCTCAGAATTTCTCTCTATAGTATAGACAAAATATACGTTTAGCTATAAGGAAATATCCCACAAGCATTATCCTGCTATAGCAGGATAATTTTTCAGAACAACGTGAGTAATCGAGTATCAGAAATTATAAAGAGGAGGGTTAAGGGTAGATAGATGAGAGAAACACATACAAAAAAGCGGCCCATGAGGCCGCTTTCTGAACTATACCTCTTTAACCGAGCTTTTCTTTAATTCTCGCCGAACGACCAGAACGATCACGAAGATAATAAAGCTTAGCCCGACGAACTGCTCCGCGACGCTTCACTTCTATGCTATCAACCAGAGGACTATACGTTTGGAAGGTACGCTCTACTCCGATTCCATTAGAAATTTTTCTAACAGTGAAGGCTGAATTTAGTTGACGATTGCGTTTCGCTAAAACAACACCCTCAAACGCCTGAAGTCGCTCTCGAGCACCCTCTTTAACTTTGACCTGCACTACAACAGTATCTCCAGGACTAAAGTCTGGAATCTCTTTACTCATCTGCTCTTTTTCAATTGCAGCTATGATCGATGTTTTATTTGACATTTATTGCTCCTCAATTTTCATTGGTTGGTGGTAAGCCACCTGATTTAGAGCTCTGTACAGAGAGGATGAACACTATCCTTTGCCATCATCTGTCAGCGCAGTACTACTCTCTTTAAGTATCGCCTGTTGCTCTTCATCAAGCTCCAAGCCATCCAGTAAATCTGGTCTTCTTAACTGCGTTCGCAACAGGGCTTGTCGCATACGCCAGCGTTTAATATTTTGATGGTTCCCAGACAGTAAAACTGCAGGTACGCTCTCTTCGCCACACACCTCGGGGCGGGTATAATGAGGGCAGTCTAGCAGGCCCTTAGCAAACGAATCTTGCTCGGCTGATTCCTGATGGCCAAGAGCGCCGGGTTTTTGTCTAATCAGTGCATCTACAAGTACCATCGCTGGCAACTCTCCACCACTGAGCACGTAATCCCCGATAGACCATTCCTCGTCCACCTCCAGATTGATTAACCGTTCATCGATACCTTCATAACGACCGGCAATCAAAATGAGATTTTCCTTCTTAGAAAATTCATTCACCGAGGCTTGCTTGAGTAACTGGCCTTGGGGCGATAAATACACCACAGTAACGTCCTGATCAATCCATTCTCGCGCAGCAGTAATCGCCTTACGTAAAGGCTCAATTAGCATAACCATGCCGGGTCCGCCACCATAAGGCCTATCATCTACGGTACGATGCCGATCTTCAGTAAAATCTCTCGGATTAAAACAGGCTATTTCAACTAACCCATTTTTTACCGCACGCCCACTGATACCATGCTCAGTGATCGCTTCAAACATATTTGGAAACAGGGTAATCAATGCTATTTTCATTAATTTTCACCTCTGTTAACACACCCGCTTCGCCTAAAAATTTGGGTCCCACACAACATCAACTCTGTGATTAGAGAGATCTACTTTGACCACAAACTCATCTGAGTAGGGTATCAAACGTTCTTCTCTATCAATGCTGTCCTTATCGCCTTTGACAACCAGCACATCATTAGCACCCGTCTCCAGCAGAGACTCAACGACGCCTAGCCGCTGTTCAACATCCTGTTCCTGACTAAATACCTGCAGGCCTACTAGCTGATGCCAATAATAGTCAGTGCTTATTAACACCGGAAAGGAGCCTTTTTCGACCAGAATATCCTGTTGGCACCAATCTCTGGCAATATCTCGGTCGTCAACCCCTCTCAGGTGCACTACTAAACCATCACCATGTCTTTTAAAGTCATCAGCAACCAACTCTGTTAAGCCGCTAGGTAGATCAATCCACCAAGGCTGATAATCAAACAATGTCTCAACATTTTCGGTATACGAGAAGACCTTAAGCCATCCACGAACACCAAAGACAGTGGTTATACGGCCGACAACTAGCATTTCCGGAGTACTTGTAGTGCTAGTCATATCCTAACCCACTAAGCTGCTTTTTTGGCAGCCTCTTTGAGTAGCGCTGAAACACGGTCACTTACCTGTGCGCCCTGGCCCTGCCAGTATGTAGCGCGCTCTAAATCAACACGCAGACGCTCTTCTGCTCCGCGAGCAACTGGATTAAAGAACCCTATACGCTCAATGTATCGAGCATCACGTGCATTACGCGAGTCTGAGACTGTTATGTGATAAAAAGGACGTTTTTTTGCGCCGCCACGAGCCAATCTAATTGTAACCATCTGTAAAATCCTGTGTTCGAGAGGCATTATCGCCAAACCCGATGCTTTTTGTTCATGCCTCGCAATTAATACGTGGCTATCCCGGAAAGCGCGGTATGGTACGCCAAAAGCTTTAAAAATGAAACTAATTTAGTGGAAAATAATCTCTATCAGAAGATGGCTGCCTAGCACAGGTAAGTACCTCCTGTAGGTCACTAGAACTTAGTCAAGCCGCCCGGAGGCATTCCTTCACCAGGAGGCATCATGCCGCCCATGCCGCGCATCATGTTTTGCATCCCTTTTCCTTTCATTTTCTTCATCATCTTACCCATTTGTTTGTGCTGTTTAAGCAAACGGTTAAGGTCTTGTATGCTCGTTCCTGACCCAAGAGTAATTCGGCGTTTTCGCGAACCATTTAAAACATCCGGATTTTTTCTCTCTTTTGGCGTCATAGAATTGATAATGCATTCCATCCGATCAAACTGACTACTCGCTTGATTCTGCTGAGCCAACTGCGCCATATTGCCCATACCCGGCAGCTTATCCATCATCCCTGCCATACCACCCAAGTTTTTCATCTGCTGCAGTTGATCGCGCAAATCTTCTAAATCAAATCTTTTCCCTTTGACGACTTTTTGGGCAAGCTTTTCAGCCTTCTTTTTATCAACCTTTCGTTCAACGTCTTCAATCAAAGACAGTACGTCACCCATGCCTAGAATACGTGATGCAATTCTTTCAGGATGGAACGGTTCTAACGCATCGGTTTTTTCTCCAACTCCTAAAAACTTTATCGGCTTTCCAGTAATTTGCCGGACCGACAATGCCGCGCCTCCACGCGCATCACCATCAACTTTCGTCAATATAATACCCGTCAGCGGAAGTGACTCATTAAATGCTTTTGCTGTGTTAACGGCATCCTGACCAATCATCGCGTCGATCACAAATAGTGTTTCAACCGGATTTGCCACGGCATGAATCTGTTTAATTTCAGACATCATCTCGCCGTCGACATGTAGCCGTCCGGCAGTATCGATAATCAGCACATCCATAAACTGCGTTTTTGCCGCTGCTATAGCCGCTTTCACAATATCGACGGGCTTCTGATCTTCCTGACTTGGAAAGAACACCGCGTTCACTTCAGCCGCCAACGTTTTCAGTTGCTCTATGGCCGCAGGGCGGTAGACATCCGCTGACACCACCATGATTTTTTTCTTTTCTCGCTCATTTAAATAACGAGACAGCTTAGCCACTGACGTTGTCTTACCCGCTCCTTGCAAGCCTGCCATCATTACTACTGCCGGCGGCTGAGCTGCCAAATTGAGAGATTCATTTTTATCTCCCATTACTGCTTCAAGCTCAGCTTGAACAACTTTCAGGAATTGCTGCCCAGGATTGAGGCTACTACCGACCTCGCGACCTAAAGCGCGAAGTTTGACTTGCTCAACAAAACTCTTTACTACGGGTAGGGCAACGTCTGCTTCCAGCAGAGCCATGCGCACCTCACGCAATGTCTCTTGAATATTTTTTTCACTGAGACTGGCTTTTCCCGATATTTTCTTCAAACTTAGCGTAAGACGATCACTTAAACTTTCAAACATGGCCATGCTGGAAATTCCTAATTAATTTCTATCAAACCGCATTATAACAATAATTACGCGGCCCTCTTCACCCCAAGCCATGAATATGCCACACTCGTGGTTACTTTTTAATACTTTTTAAAATCATGTTTACTTCAATCACTGGTTTTGCCGCTGTTATCCTTTATGTAGGAGGGTTTTGTTACCTTTTAAACAAGCTGCTAAAACAACCTAATTTTAACACTTCAATGCTACAGACATTAGCTGGTGGTGCAATCGTCCTGCATGGTTTGGCCACGGTGCAGTTACTCTTTGTTGCCGATGGACTGGATCTAAGTTTATTTAGGATTTTTGTTTTAATCGCCTTTGTCATTAACCTCGTGGTGTTTGTCAGTGGTCGAAAGAAACCTCTGTACAGCATGTATTTGCTGCTTTTCCCAATTTCCGCACTGAGTTTAATTGCTGCCTTAGAAACTCCTAGTACTAAATCAGCTGCGCTTATGTCACCCTATATTCAGAGCCATATTGTAATTTCCATAATAGCCTATAGCCTGCTGGCAATTGCCGCCCTGCATTCGTTACTGACAGGGTATCAAAATTGGCAGCTGAAACATAAAAAACAAAACCTTCTAATGCGTACATTTCCGCCTCTTCAGACGATGGAGGATTTTCTTTTTGAGTTGATTTTTGCTGGCGAAATAATGCTGACGCTCTCCTTGATTAGCGGTTTTCTTTACTACGAAGACCTATTTGATCAAAAGCTACTGCATAAAGTAACGCTCAGTATCGTTGCCTGGCTAGTCTATGCCGTACTTCTTTGGGGAAGGCACAGCAGAGGCTGGCGAGGGATCAAAGCAATAAGTTGGAGCTGGGTGGGTTTCATTGCCATTCTGATGGGCTATGTAGGCAGTAAAATCGTGCTCGAATTTATTCTCAACTAATATTTCAGCCTCTAATACTAAATTGCCAGTTGCCAAAAGCAGCCAAGTGATTCAACATATCTGTCCTTAACTATAATGGAAGCTATCCTTGGACGGTTCAGACCCCTTAGTACTATGGGCAGCACTCGCAATTCTCTTGGTACTCTCGGCTTTTTTCTCCGGATCAGAAACCGGAATGATGGCTCTCAATCGATATCGTCTCCGCCATCAGCGCAAAAAGAGTGCCGGTGCTCGGCGAGCAGCTAAATTATTGGCCCAACCTGATAGATTGATCGGCCTTATTTTAATCGGTAATAATGCGGTCAATATTTTGGCAGCCATTATTGCCAATATGCTGGCAATACTTTACGTCGGTGAAGCGGCAGCTCCCTGGGTCGCAACTGCCTCTTTGACGATCATGGTCTTGGTTTTTTCTGAAGTCACACCAAAAACCATCGCCGCTCAAAATCCAGAATGGTTTGCCTTTAAAGCCAGTCACATCTTGAAGCCATTACTACAGCTGATGTCGCCACTCGTATGGATGGTTAACAAGCTAACAAATGCCGTTGTATCACTACTTGGGTTTGACCCTAACAAAGACCGTGATGACGGCTTAGATTCAGAGGAGCTAAAGTCGCTGGTCGATCTCTCGGGTCATAAGCTATCAATTAGTCATCAGGGAATGCTCAAAGGAATTCTTGACCTAGAAAATGTGACGGTCGAAGACATTATGATTCCAAGAAATGAAGTCAAAGGTCTCGACTTAGACGACAGTCTTGACCACCTAACCACATCAATGCTGGATTCGGAATATTCTCGCCAACCCATTTATCAGGGTGATATAAATAATATTGTCGGGGTTTTTCACGGCCGCACGGCAAACCAACTTTTTCGCTCAGGTAATATTACCCATGAAGCCATTAAGTATTTTGCTGAAGACCCCTACTTTATTCCTGAGACCACAAGTCTGACTAACCAGTTACTGAACTTTAAAAATGCTAAAAAGCGCTTTGCCATTGTGGTAGATGAATATGGTGAAATGCAGGGTCTTGTTACACTGGAAGATATCCTCGAAGAAATTGTTGGCGACTTTACCACTAATACTGCCGATAATGATGACGAAGTGATCGCCAGAGATAATGGTAGCTACCTGATTGATGGTGCTGCCACTATTCGCGAAATCAATAAGGCAACTGGCTGGGACCTGCCCACTAATGGCCCAAAAACCTTAAATGGCATAGTCTTTGAGCAGCTTGAGAGCATTCCAGATGGTAACGTCAGTTTCGTCGTGGCCGGCTATCGATTTGAGACTGAAGAAATCAACGGTACAATGGTCAAGAAAGTCTGTGTTTCATGTATGAAAAAACCTAAACAGCCTGACGAATAGGCCGACAAGACTCTTCACTAGGGCGCATCATTCTCCTGACTACGCTGACTGCAAAGCCTAAGGACTTCGCGTTGTTGGCTACTCGGCATGTGCCGCCAATCACGAATTTCACTACTAGTCCTATAGCATCCGATACAGACGTCATCTTCATTAAGAGAACATATAGATGAGCATGGCGAGGTGACTTGCGACTCCGACATCATCGCTTTACTTCTCTCAAATCAGAATGCATGTTGGCCGCTTTTTGAACATACATAGAGGCTCCAGCCAATAAAAAAGCACGCATATTTTCATCGGTCTGCCTAATAACCTTTCCAGGAGAGCCTACTACCATCGAGCCATTTGGAATAACTGATCCGGCCTTAACCAGTGCATTGGCGCCAATTAGGCAATCACTTCCAATAATCGCACCATCTAAAATAACCGCCTGAATTCCAACCAATGTGCGATCACCGATCTCCCGGCAATGCACCATCGCTTGGTGTCCAATGGTTACATCTTCACCAATTTTAAGCGGCTGGCCCGGATCTGCATGCAATACTGCGCCATCTTGCACGTTACTGCGCTTTCCGACTTCAATCACATCGCAATCACCACGAATCACCGCGTTAAACCAGACGCTCGACTGCTCCTTAAGAATCACTTTACCCATTACATCGGCACTAGCCGCTACAAAAACGCTTTCGTGTATTTCCGGTGTATCTTTACCAATTTGATAAATCATCTATGTCGCCTTTTATTTTTCTGTCTGCGCACTGCCATACTGTGGATATTTAAGTTCAATACCGGCGTCCAATGTCGAATTGAGTAGGTCGGTGATCACCTTTAAGGTGAACCCCCATATTTTATATTTGTTATACGTAATATATGGCAATCGTATCACCCCGCCGCCATTCTCGGCGTCTACGTTAAGTTCAAAATAACTATACTGATTTAGATCCATAAAAATCTTTAATGGGGCATTGAAAATAGCCGCTGTTTCAGACGCGTCTGCGGTAAGCCCCAAGTCATTTGCACCAAGCGCCACAAATGGCGTCACACTGACCTCTCTTCGCTTAGGTGAGGCCGAAGGCAACGTGGCTATAGGCTTTACCAAGTTCGGATTAAGACCTATCTCTTCATTCGCCTCTCTGAGCGCTGTCTGCAGTAAATCCTCATCCCCCGGATCCCACATACCGCCAGGAAATGCCACCTCACCAGCATGGCTTTTGAGGTGAAATGCGCGCTGAGTGAGAACAACCTGAGGATCACTGTCCTCCCCATGCAAAATAATAAGAACCGCAGCGGTAGTTTGAGCCTTATTTGCATGAGGCTGCCGTTTTTTTAACGGAAATTGGGTCAAGTGATTTGCAATAGTTGTTAGCATTTAGGCATTATACGCAGTCCACGTTATTTTCTGAGAGTTTCATGAAATTTTGTTCCAGTTGCGGTAGCTCTGTTACCCAAAAAATACCCGAAGGCGACAATAGACTTCGCTATGTGTGTGAGTCTTGTGATGAGATTCACTATCAAAATCCTCGCGTTATAGCTGGGATCTTGCCTATTTACAACGATCAAATTCTATTGTGTAAACGCTCCATTGAACCAAGAATTGGCTATTGGACACTGCCTGCTGGTTTTTTGGAGAATGGCGAGTCGACACTGGAAGGGGCTCTTCGAGAATGCGTTGAAGAATCATTAGCGAAGGTAATCAATCCTGAACTCTATGCAATTTTCGATATTCCGCAGATTCAGCAAGTTTATATATTTTACCGCGCTAAACTGGAAACACCTTTTTTCGGACCTACCTCTGAATCCTCTGAAGTAGCCTTATTTAGTGAAGCTGATATTCCCTGGGATAAACTTGCATTCCCAATGGTGGAGGTAACGCTTGATCATTATTTTT
>Ga0209830_10001811_pt1 | contig 18169 bp, 19 predicted proteins | sample ArcticOcean_MG_C_12_FD_187439 | JGI IMG/M metagenome (GOLD analysis project Ga0209830, IMG submission 187439) | Marine microbial communities from western Arctic Ocean - ArcticOcean_MG_CB8_130 (SPAdes) (version 2) | ecosystem: Environmental > Aquatic > Marine > Oceanic | place: Arctic Ocean...
ACCATCTGATGACCCACAATATTCACCTTCTTGCCCTTCAATAAGATAATAAACATCAACTCTTTTGAGCATATTAATGTTGCCTGTAATATCCCACTTAATACCCATATCCACTTGCGGTTGTCTATCCACATAAGTAATTGCCTGAACCACAGTGATGTTTTCAACTCCCACTGTTGGTGATGATATAAGGTCACCACTGAAGTTTGGATTCCAGATAGGCAAAGCGCCTTCCTCATAAACTTCCGCACTATAAGGGGCTAGATCAATGGTCGCCGTTAAATCCGGTGATGGATTAACTGCTAAAACAAGGTAAGGTGAGGTCACTTTGTTTGTTTCACCAATCGAAAGCAATGCGTCTGGTGTGATTGATGAGTCTGCCGTTTCAATCTCAACTGTTGTTGGGTCAATCTGACTGACCACTTTCCCTGATTTAACATCGCCGTCTAATGTTCTTACTGTATAGCTTGCGTCAACAGGGATTTCAATGCGCTGATTAAATTTTAAAGTTGTGCCAGAAATTTCAACCACTCTTAAGCTCGGACCACCAAGTTTAGGCACATCATGCTGAACCAATACAAGGTCACCTCTGACCATAGATAGGTTTTCAATATCCATGTTGACACTAAATATTTCAGATCGATACCTTGCTTGCGCCATCATGTAACGCGCATATCTATACGCTTGATCGTAATTAATAATGCCGGTTGTTTTTAATGTCTCAAATCTTTGTGCGTTGCTTTCATCAAACCCGTCTGAATAAACTGTGACTTCTGTGGTTGCCCAATTAAGTTCAGGGTCTACATATTCCACTCTTAAGGCGTCTGGATAATAAGGGAAACTTCTTGACCCTTTAAAACCCCAACTGTTCGCCGGTGTTATTAATTGTTTAGGTATTGTTTTAGGTCGATCAATCAAGACACCAAACTTGCCGTTCTGTAACATAAGCAATTGCGCTCGCCCGTTGGCTAAAACATTATTAACTGCCTCTTGCACAGTTGATCCAACGACAAGTCCATTGAATTCATATTTTTGGTGCGTGTAAGTTTCGCCACCTTGCTCATATTCTATTAATTCAGAACAGAAATTTGCTAACTCAACAAAACTTGAAAAGTCGATCTGATCATCACGCAAAGGCTCTCTATTTGCCTCATTAGTTAATATATCTAACGCAATCAGGGCGGGGTTTCCTGTTTCAATCAAATCATCAATAAAGCCATTCTCATCAATGGTTCTAATTCTTTTAGAAACAAACGCTGACAGGTTGTCTACATTTCCTGTGAGTCGTTCAGATGACTGCACTTGCATTTCTAGTAAGGTGTGCGGGTGATCAAGGACAACCGGCGTTTCATTTTTTAAAGTTTCAATGCTTGTGATTTGCAGTTGATCTAATATGCGCGTGTTTGTTGATTCTGCACCGCTTCGTCTAACCCTGATCTCATAAGTGTCACTTTCTGCAAAGAAAACTTCAACTCTCACTGAATTGGGTTGAGCCGTTGCACCGCTAATAACGACTGTTGTTGGTGTTGCATTTGGTATATAACACCCTTGCCCTGAACTTACTCGCTGATAGGGTTGTAAGGGTGGAGGGTAATAGCCCCCAAACCACCATGTTCCGCTATATCCATTCCCCGCACCATAATATCCAGAACCATAATAATAAGGGTTGTAGTTGTTATACACGACAAACTTTGGTGCTTTTTTGTTATCAATTTTGTCATCAATATCTAAAACAGGATCAGGTAAACTTTTTCGCGTTCCCTCTTTAAACCAATTGGGGTTGCATTTTACTACCCCTGACTGAACTTGGCTGACTGAATCAGTGCCATTGCCATACCGAATGTTCTTTGCCGGACTGACAGTAAAATTCTGATCATAACTAGCAACTTGTAAATCTACAACAGTATCTCGAACACTAACCACTTCAGTTTTAAATTGTGAGGCAGAGACTCTTTGCCACTGTGTTGTTCCTTTTTTCCTGAACTCAACCATAAGCGTGACTGAATAATTGGTTGGATTTCCTTGATCGTTAAACTCTGTCAACCCTCTTGGGAATACCATTGTGACTGCCGCACCATCTGCGTTTGGTCTAGTCACTATAGTTAATTCATTAGATGAAAGATTGAATGCGAGCTGATCATATCCCACTGTGTTGGTAACATATTTTAAGTCAGGGGTTTTGGTATTAACGTGATCAATAAATGTAGCGCCAAAGTTGACTGCGGGTTGTGTGCCAATCTGCACGCCGTCAATTAAAACATCACCTAAACCAAAGTCATAGAGCGAAGATAAAACAGTTCTCTTGCCAACTTGAACGACTTTTGTCTGTGCGCCAATGTATGGGAAAAATCTTATTTGTCCATAGATCGCCGGCACGCCACCATACATATTGGCAGTGTTTGTTTGTCCTGTGAGGTTATAAGCTAGGGGTTCTTCAAAACTCTGTGTGTTTGTGCCGGTATCACCTCCTAATGAAGCCGGTGGGATTAATGCGGAAACGACTAACGATCCTACAATGCTGATCGCAGCAGTCGCTACGGCAATTGACATGCCTGTTGCCCCGGCAACTGCGGGTGCGGCATAAGGGGCGGCATAAGCAATCGCAATAGAGGCAACAACCCCCATAATTCCATCTTTACCACCACCACCACCACCTCTTTGAACGACGGCAATGGTTAAATTTTCATGTTCCTCAATAATGAGATCATAATCTTTAACTAAACCCCCGTTGCGAAATACCATCAGGTGATCGCGCAAGTTTTCTGGAATATTTAAGTCATTAATTAATTGATGTATATTTGTGCCGGCGGGATAGCTGATCTCCGCTAATGGCTTGAGTGCTTCTGCTTGATACCTTATATTTGCCATTTTAAATATCCATTGATCCTGTTGCGCCAAATGATGTCTGTTGTTTTCTCAATGATTGTCCCTTTACCTTTCATGCAATGAATAAACGAGTTGTGATCTAACATCACCCCCAAATGCAATGGTCGCCCTAGCAAGTTTAATATTATCAGATTCCCATGTTTTGGGTTATCAGTTTCAACCCAACCACTTAACTTTTTTTCTTTATTAATCTCATTGCAGATAGCTTCTCTGTCTTTTTCATTTTCATAAGCCTCAATATAAGAGGGAAGCTCAATCTTAAATTCTTGTTTGTAAATCATCTGCACTAATCCAAAACAATCCACGCCGCTATGATCCCTTCCCCTGTCCTTAAATGGGATTGTTAAATACTTCATAATATCCATTAGTAGAATAAAGCCGGAAATTGAGATGGATCGTAGTTACTTGCCGGAAATGCGTTTCCTAATACATTATTAGGTCGCAGTTGTCCACGCATTTGCATTGCGTCATACTCAACATTGCCTAAACGCAGAAAATCTATCGTTTTTTCAACGGCATTGAAATCTGACGACAAAACAAGTTCTAACTTCATCTGTGGTGGCTCAAGAAAGCCTCTAATTGCTTCAACCAATAGCTGATCAACATTATCTATCGTAAGCGTCAGAGAGAGCGCTTTAGAGCCGTCCTCGACAGGTAGCGATATATTGAATGGATAAGCAGTGAAATTATTGCCTCTTGACTCAACATCAACCATATTATTAACCACGCGCAAAGTCTGGTCAGGTGATGTGATCGTCAGCAACCAAAGAAAAGCCTCGTTGGTTGAGCTTTGATATATTGCCGGTGCTAACGCCATGCCGGAAGTTGCTCAATGTTAACTGAAATTTGCACTGCGTTTGGATCAATCCAATCATATTGCGGCACTTGCGAAAATCGCCATATACTTTCAACGCCGGTGGGTTCTGTCATCATTGTTGGCAAGACCCCTTGTAAGCAGTTATCAAACCAAATGACAAAGTCATAATATTGTGCTTTAGTTAAATTGACTTGCACCCTTGCCGCCCTCAAAGTTTCTGTGAATCTTCTACGCACTTTGGGTTCGCCTGACCCCATATTCGATCTGATTAATGGATCAAAAGCCTTCTCTGTCCATTGCCCCCAACACCCGTCAAGATTACTTGGTCTATTTCCTAAATCCATTACATTGCCCGCCTTTTAAGTCCGTAATTAGATGAGAATGACTTATCCAGAGATCCGTTGGTCATTGATTCTTTGACCTTTCTCTCTACCATGATCTCAATTTGTTTTGATCCGTCCTCTTTCACAGTTGATTGTGCATAGACATCTGCCGTTTCTGACATTGTATTATTAACAGTAATGTTGACCGGTGATGACTGAACGCCTAGCTCACCATTCCCACCACGCTTTAATGGGACAATGGCTTCTGCACCCGCCTCACCTAATACGCCCGTGCCAAATGTTCCACCTTGCGCAAACGCAGTCAGACCACTACTTTCTGGCATTGGGAAAAATGTAGGGCTATTGTAAACACCTTGAGGCAATCCGGTCGTTGATCCAAATGCGCCACCTTTAGCAAAACCAAAGAAGTCACCTACTGCCGTGCCTTTAATTGCGTTTAATAATTGTTGTTGGATAATCATCTTGGCTATTTGGCGCAAGAAGTTAGAGGCAAAGTCACTAAATGATTTGTCAGCTTCCAAGATCACATCAACCAAACCAGAAACGCCATCTGCCGCCAACCTTTGCATTTGCTTTTCCATATCTTCCATGCCAACAGTTGTCTGCTTGGTTAGTTTGATCATTGCGTCACTTGCCGCGTTAGCATACTCTTCAATAGTGATAATACCTTTCTGCAACAATAACTCTAATTCTTTTAATGTCTCGTTATATTTTTCTAATGGATCATTGTCTACAACAAATTCTTTAAATGCTTTAGAAGCTTTCTCAACCTCTTTGTTGTATTGCTCTAATGAGATCTCGCCGTCTTTAAACAGTCTGTTTAAAATATCTAGTTTCTCTTCTAATGGCATTGTTGAATCTGCGGCATTTAAAACTGTGGTTTCATATTTGCTTAATGCTTTAGTCGCTACTTGAATGGCTTCCGCTTGTTCAGTGATGACCCCTTCCATACCTGATTGAAAAGAGAGTAATTCTGCAGTAACTTCAAAGACCTTGTCTTTCTGTAACTCTATTGCCTCGGTGATAAAGTCTAACTTGGTTTGATCGTTGTCAAATAGAAAAGAGAAGGCAGTCGCTAATGTTTGTCCAAATTCTAATGCGGATAATTTAGCAAGCTCAAACCCTATCCCCATCTTAATAAATAAATCTCCTACCGATTCGGCAAAGCTACTAAATGTTTCATATAAGCCTTTAAATGAATCACCAAAGCCTAATGATTGTGAGATGATTGCGGCGGTCTTTGTCCACTCGACTGCCATAATATTAAATGTTTGCTCGGCAGTAAATTCTAAAGTATCAAAGGCAGAGTTAATATCATCGGTGGCATTTAATAACGCGTTAGCCATGATGTCAGCAGTAATCTTACCCTCTGAACCTAACTTACGCACTTCACCTGTGGCTACGCCCATCTCTTTGGCAATTAATTGAATGACCTGTGGTAATCGCTCAAAAATGGATCGTAATTCGTCACCTTGTAATCTTCCAGAAGCCAAGCCTTGTGTAAACTGAATCAAAGCGCCATTAATATCTGCCATCGCAGTTCCGGACACTCGACCTAGTTTAATAAAGTTCTCGGCGATCTTGGCAATCTGTTCATTAGTTGCGCCAATCTCTGTTAAGCCAATTGTTAACCTTTGAACTGATGTGGCGGCACTATCAAATGCAACCCCTGTGCTTTCAACAATTCCAAATACGCGTTGAAGCATATCTGCTCCGGCTTCTGCTGAACCAAGTAAAGCCGTAAATGACTTCTCTAGGTTGATGATTTTTTCTTCTGCTTCTACTAACCCTTTAATCTGACCAAAAGCGCGTGTGGCGACATAAAATGCGGCGGCGGCTACGGCAATTGCCTTAAACCCTCTCTCCATCACATTTAAAGATTTGGAGGCTTTTTGCGTGCCTCTGTTAATCTCTTCTAATCGTTTGGTAGATGATCCAATAGCTTTAATGAACTGCTCATTTTGCAGTGATAGCTCAATCGCTAAATTGGCTAGTTTGTCGTTTTGTTTTGCCATTACCTTCCGCCCTTCCTAGCTGAAATAGCCGTTTTTGTGTAGGCTTTTGCGGCGGCTCTTCTAATCCCTTTTTTCATAAACTCGGAAATATTAGCTTTTACCTCAACACTATAAAGGCGGGTAACATTATCCCACCAATTCCCCTTTGGGTTTGAAATAGGAATGTCGTCTCCTGTGGTAGGCGATCTTCTTACCCCATATAACAATGTGTTGTAATAACCGATTGATGAGTAAACAAGCGAGACGGGTTCTTTGGTTCTATTAACCCTTGTGTTTTTAACTTTAATTGATTTTTTAAGGTTGCCTCGCTCAACAGGAACTTGTTGTTTAACTCTTGTTTTAATTCTAGTTGCTGAACGACTGACTGCAGATCTACTGATCCTACGTATATCTCTTTGGGAAAATTCTAGCATTGCTTTTTGCACTTGTTTTAAATTCATTGTTGCCAACACTGCCATATCATTTCCTTTTAACAAAAGTTGCGGCTAATTGATCCTCGTCCATCGCCATTAAATTGCCTTTTTTAACTTCCTCTTGTTGCTTCTTATCGTCTGCCTTTTGCCTATGGAACTCAATCCACTCTGTTAATTCACTGCTCGGCATATTTTTCTTAAGCTCATATACCGGTGTGTTAAGGTTTTCAGCTAATTGATAAAGAGTCTGTTCAAGAGGATCTAATCCTTTTTTTCTTCTTTACCACCTAACCCTGAAACCTCAAGGGCGGCTTCCAACAAAGGTAGGTATTCTGAAATGCCTAACTCGTTGATCGCCTCACCTATTGGCTGACCATCTTTTTTAAAAATAGTCGCTTTAGCTATCTCGATCTGAAACTTCTCTTGATCGTCTTTAATTTTGAGAATGGGTAGCATTTTTCCCACTGTCAATTCTTTAACTAAATAATCTCCTACTGTTTTGCTTTTCATAAACTAACTCCTCTTTATAGTTTTAAGTTGTAAACAAATGCACCGGCTTTGTTGAGCAAACCAATGTTGTGCTAAATCCTAAAGCGCCATCAATTGGAATGTCATAAGCCAATGTTGAAATCTCACCACCCGTCATGATTGTTCCCATGTTGTTAGGTAGGACAATATAAAATATTCTATTTAAGCCATCATCTTCAGCTAAAATAATTTGCTGATAATCTGCACACGTAGGATCAATCCAACCTGTTAGGGCTATTGTACCGGCTTGAACTGCCGCACTTGGAATGCTTGAAGATGGATCACAATATGTAGCAGTTGAGATAGTCGCGGGGACTTCAGAACTGATAGCAAGAGAAGCTAAACAAAGTTGTTGAACATCATCTGACTCATAAACCTGAAGTAGAGGAGAAGATTTTAATACTTCCGTTGAGCCTGATGTGTCTGACCCAACAAGGACGATACTTGTATCCTCAACGACTGTGCCAATAATAAATGTTCTGCCGTCTATCTCACTGAACCCTGTGCCTGATACTGCAACGGCTTGACCGGGGATAAGTGTTGATGTGTCTGGAATGCTTGCAACTGCCGGATTAGAAGCAGAGATTGCAGTAGGCACTAACGATAATGGTGTAGCGCCCGCCACTGACATGAAAATTTCCACGCCTTTTGCTGATGAACCTTTCATAATAAAACTCCTTTAAAAATATTAATAATATAATACACCATTAACGCCTGTGATAATATTCTACCGATATTGAAATCCGGTAGCCACTATCAGCACTGCCACCTGTGTATTCGTCAGGTGCATAAGCCAACTCAAGAGTTAAGTCACGAGTTGGATCATCTTGTTCTAGTATTTTGGCAACGGCGAGTTCGCCGGCGGCAATAACATCTTCATAGCCAACGCCCGCTTGTGTTGAAAAAACAAAAGTGACCAAACCTTCCTCTGCCGTTTCACCACAATAAGTAATTTTTTCTGAATACTCTGGCTCAAATTCTGCCGTAAACCAAATGTTGTCTGTCGGGTTAGTCTGTTCATTAATTGTTTGGTAAAATGGAATGCTCACTGATGATGAGTTTGCCCATTCCGTTACCTTGTCTCTGACATATAGACTTGACATCAATTACCCTTTAAATACATTTTGTAGAGAATGACCACGCCGTTATAACCAATCTGTAACCTCACATCTTGAATGACTAACGATCTGCCGTCAGGCAATGTGATATTGTCAAATTTAACCGGTGTGATTGGGAAGTCCGAGGCTTTAGCCGTGCATTCTAATGCGTCTGCACCATAAGCGTTGATTAATTCAATATCATTGTTGCCTAGATTACGAACATGACCGACAACCACTGCACTCTCGTTAGGTGCTTTTGTTTGTGTCCAAGTCGGTGAGTGATCAAACTGCTTTAAAGAAAGCATGGTCAGTGTAGCTTGATCTTGTGCCAAACTCATTATGAAAGTACCCTAACAAATTTCTTAAGCACTGAATATGCCATTGAGCTGATCAATGAATTGTCAGAACCAATTGCGTCATCGCCTGACGATCCTGAACTGTATTTAACAGAGCCTACGCCGGTAATCGCGACTGACTCAATGCCACCCACAACAACCCCACCACCTGAAGTCGCTTGAGCCATTGCCCAAATTCTGTCAAAGATACTCCATAGAGCAAGCTCTAAATCTAGCGGCAGAATCTTATATCCGCCTGTGTAATCAACAACAAGTTTCTCGCCTGAATAACCTCTGGCAAACTCTAACAATCCGGCTTCAAGGTCAAGCAAATAAAGTCCTTGATCGCTTGTAATTGCAGTTCCTTCGCCGTCCGTCATTGAGGTAATTCCTTCAAGTGGATAACGAGGCAGTGCCATATTCTGATTTGTTTGGTAGATAAAGGTCTCTTGATCACTTGCAAATGGAAACTTACGATCACAGTAATTTTCTGCAACCGCCATGCCTGTGTCTAGTGCGTTTTGAATCTCTGCGTCCTGATCTGAACCTGTAATATTAAGTCTTTTTTTTGCAGTTTCTAAATCGTATGCCATTATTTTCCTTTGTTCTTAGTAGAATTATTTGATAATAAAGAGTTAAGTTTTTTCTCTAACGCGTCTAGCCTTTCGTTAACCTCTAACGAAACACTCACCGGCGGTGGATATATAATGTCACCATTGCCCATTCTAACTTTAATAACATCGGTATCTCCGAGCGTGATTTCGTTACTGACGAAGACAGTTGATGGCTGACTATTATTCCCAATGAGAGTGTTATTGCCCCCCGTTGTGAGAGTCGATCCCGCGTTAGTCCCTAAAGCCGTGTTCTTATCTGCTAAACTATTTTGTAAAGCCCCATCGCCAATTGCCGCATTTTGTTGCCCTTCTATGTTTGTTAGTAAAGTCTGAGCCCCTACGGCAACATTAAGGTCACCAGATTCATTTGCTTTTAGTGCTTGAAATCCAACTGCAACACAGTCATTAGCCGCACCCATTTTTGCAAAAGCATTGTCGCCTATCGCCACATTGTTAAAACCTGATGCATTTTTATTTTGTCCTGTGGCATTCCTACCTAACATAACATTTGATGTTTTTCCATTAGCAGCAGTCCCGATGTTTATACTATCAACAACAATGTTGCCGGGATAAATTGCTTCTGGCGCTATATGAGTGGGGTCATCTACCTCTGTCCATATATCATTGCCGGGTCTTGGAAAGGCTTGGAATGCAACTTTAACACCTGTTATAACTGTGCCTTCCCCTAATTTTGGGATAACATTCATCACAACATAAGAAGATGACACATCTTCAATGCTAACAAGCTCATATCTTCCGTAGTTTGGTGAGTCTACTTGATTTAAGACAATTGAATCACCCGGCTTAACCGCAGTGAATTGTCTTACATTGCCAGATTCGTCAGTTTTGGAAGCAAATATTTGTGTTGCTGAAGCGTAAGAATATGAAAACATAGCAAACGCTTGTAAATATATATTTCCATTTTCAGGGTCTCTGTTAGGGGCTGATGGATAGTCAGCAGAGTAAGCTGAAGTAAAGAATATGCTATCTTGTAGCTCTGCAATATCTTCCGAGTTCTGACTTACTTGTCCTGATAGTGTTCCAATGGCGGTTATATTGTTATTAATAGCCGTTACATTTTTACTAATCTCTGATGAGTTATTTGTTATTTCAATTTGTTGTCTAGCTATCTCATCATTGTTAAATTCAATCTTTGTGTCTTGTGCTTTTTGTTGAGCGTCAATCTCTGCTTTAGTGTAGCTATCTCCACCACGACCGCCGCCGCCTGAACTGCTAACACCTCCCATTGCACCACATATTTTGACCCATTTGTCAGGATCAAGACTTGAGCTATTTCCATCTGTTTCAATACATAACCATAAGCTCTTTTGATTGGTGACTGTATCTCCAATTGAATAGCTTGTATTTGTTTTATAAAGTCCGGCATATCTTCTAATCGGTGCGTCAATGTTCTCGTTGTCTGTAAATGCGCCCTCAATGAAACTCATGCGCTTATGGATCTCGTTCAATCCCTCAACATCAGCTTCGACAATTGTTCCGTCATCATAAATAAAACTTATGCCATCGTTGTGCCATTTAACATGAAGAAACTCTCTCCCGTCCTTGCCGTCCTTGCCATTTTTTCCATCAACTGCGTTTTTCCCTCGTTGGGCAAACATTCTCGCCTTGCCTTCAACAATTAAGAAAGTAGTGCCAGAGTCAATAAATAGATCACCTTCTTTATAGTCTGTTTTGTCTGACTTAATCCCTGTCCAACGGAAGCCGTTAACGCCTATGCGTTCCCAATCCTCGTGTGAGGGTTCTTTGTCTGTGTCTTTGAGTGCTTTAAATTGTTGACCTATAAAATGCTGAACGATCTGACCTTCTCTATAAATGCCTTTAGTCCATTCTTTAGTGTTAACACCAATCCCTTCTTGCCCCGTTTCGCCTTGCTCGCCTTGCGTGCCTTTTTCGCCTTCATCGCCTTTGTCTCCCTTAATGGTTTTAACATTCTCTATTTTTTGGTTGAGCGCAGTTAACTCATCAATGATTGGCTCAACAGATTTTATAAGATCATCTTCACGCATGGTTTATAGCCGCCTTTTTTTGTTTAATTAAATCTTGAATAAGAAGTTTTGCATATTCTGGTGTGATGTTGTTCTCTTCTACAACGACATCTTCAGTTGCTTGATTAGCCGCTTGAGTTGCCGTTTCTCGCTCACGCTCAAGCAATTCTTTAATCTCGTCCATCGGTATCATTTGTTTTTGAAGATAAGCGCTATCGCCACCCCCTGTTTGACCTAAGTTTTCCATTGCTCTTGCTTCGTTAGGTGTCATGATTCCGCCCTGAACGGCTTTAGCAAGCCCATCAATACGCCCTTGGAAGTCTGTCCTTAATAATGCTGATGTGCTTAACTCAATCTTCTCATAGGTGTTTAAATTGAACAGGCGGTCAAATGATCGCTCGATGTGTTCAATATAAGAACCTAATGACATTGCCATGAATGACCTCATTAATGATTCTGAATTGTTAAGTGTTGCGTTAGCCAGATCGTTGATCAGTGGTGACGGCACACCAAACACACGACCAATATCTGCAATTGACATATTTTGTGCCTCAATTAACTGTGCGTCTTGTGAGGTTACTGACAAAGGTTGATACTTCATATTTGCACCTAATATTGGCACTTTGCCTTGATTAAGTTGTTGGCTTGCGTTTGCCCATGCCATCTTTAATGATTCCATCTGCTTTGCGTCTAGGAAAGGACGATCCGGTGTGCCTTCATAACTGATCACTCCTGATGGTCTGCTCATTTGATTAAAAAACGCGGCTTGTGATTTACTTAAAGCCACATTAATGTTGATTGCTAATGCGGCACTTTTTAAAGGTGACTCACCAATCAATGGGTGTCTTGGTGTGTGAAATCTTAAATGTAAGACATCTCTTGCCGGCACGATATAGTCAGAACCCCCCTCTGCAAGAGGTGATGATCCGACTGAATAAAATATTGACTTGGTGTCCTCATCAACCATCGGTGAGCAAGTATTCGGTGGTAATAAATTTAAACTTGAGATCTCGCCACGATCATTTCTAGTTGCCAAACAAAATGCTTCACCTTCAAAGAGTGCGGTGGATATTAAGTTGAGTAGAAAGTCAGGTGACTGTTGATAACTGTTTGGGTTTCTTAAAACGCGATAAGCGGCAGATGTTGTGATCCTTTTAAATTCGCCGTCTTTGTCTCTGATGTGTTGCGGATAACATTGTGCAATGGCTCTCGCAATCAACATGACACAGGCATAAACTGCCGGCACATTCTTTGATTGATTCTTGTCAACTTCAAGGTTGCGATTCCAACCATCTTCCAATGATCCTAATGGGAAACTTGCACCTGTTTCTGATGTGCCAGAAAATGGTCCTCGCCATGATCCTTCAACACCCATTAACGCTTTATACGCATTCACAAACCTGTTTGCCATAACCTACTCCGCTTCTAATATTTTAGTTTTATATGTTTTATTTTTTGATTTTGGGCTTGGTGTTTCTTTGGTTTGCACCTTGCCAACTTTGTCCATGTATTTATAAATCCCGTCAGGTAACTTAATTGCTTCACCTTGTTCTACTAAATGATCTGCGTCTTGCCTTTTGATTGCCTCTGCTCTGTTGCCGTTAATTGTTTTTCTTAAAATTAAAACTGTTGATCTTGTCATAATTAACTCCTTATAGGAAAAACCCGCCGAAGCGGGTCATATCCGTTATGTTACCAAGTAATAGCAGTTCTTTGCACGATAGCGTTAGCTCGTAACATCGCCCATGAGGTCGGTGCTACCATTCTAATGCCTAGTGAGTAAGTTTGCCATAATGATCTTGATGTAGTCCCAACATAAGCGTCACCTGTTGATCCCGCTATTTCAGCGCCACCATTAGGGATAACTTCGCCGGCAGTTCCAACAGTGCCATCAGAAGCACCCGCCATAGTAGGAGGTGTTGCATTAGCATTGTTTTGTGCAACTGTTGCTACATCTGAAACATCAAACATTGGTGTATCAAATGCGCTTACGAATGCATCTGCGTCTACCATCACACAAATATCAGCCGGCACATTATCTGATGAGATAACTTGCATGCCTAACAGTCTATTTTGCGCAATTTCGTCTCTATATAAGAACTCACCTAATGAAGATTGAAGCATAGATACATTCAGTTTAGTTATGCTATTCATGATCAAGACAGGTCTTGAGCCAGTTCTATTTGTAACTAAATAACCAAGCATATCCTTAAGGTCGGTGATCATTGCGTCTGATCCGCCACCCGCCGCACCCGCCGCAGTTGAGATGTTATATCTCATGCCCGCCGGACGCACGCCTTCAACTTTGTTAAGTGTTGATAGTAAAGCGTTATCTAAAACAACTGAATAAGACTCTGAAAGTGCCGTTCTTAATAAACCTTCAATTGCCGGTGTTGATCGTTCTGCAATCTCTCTCGACATTGTAGTGATCGCCGCTAGCTTATATCGGTTAATTGTTTCAGCGCCAAAGTCATACTGTGTTAATGGGATTGCACCCGCTTCACCTACCCAAGCCGGCTCTGTCGGTGTAGCACCTAAAGGGTTGCGTCTTGGAATAGTGATTGAGTTGTAACCACCAAAGTTAAGATTTTGAGAAGTCGCCGCAAGTGCCGCCGCAACTGAAGTTGTTTTTAAAGTATCTAAAAACCCTTGAGTTGAATCTTGCACTAGTTCCGCCGCCCAACCTGATGTGGTTGTCATTGCCGGCTGAACCGCAGTCTTAGCTACATAGTCAAATGTTGATTTAACATATTCCTTGTCGCTATAGCGCTCTTCTAAAACTTGCTCAACTGATTGTTTTTTAGCAAACGCAATAAATTTTGCAGTTGCGTGCTTAAACATTAAGTCTTTAACATCAGGGTTGCCCAAATGAGCCGCCTTGATAATTGTTGGCGCTTTCACTGATTCAGCTTTTGAAGCGAGTGCTGATTCAGCTCTTTTAAGTGCCGTTAGTGTATTTGTTGCTTTTTCTACTTTGTTTGATAATTCCTCGACTTCGTTAAGAAGTGACTCGTCATCAGGACTTGCTTCCAATAGCGTTGTTGATTCAACTAAAGCGTCTTTTTGCTTTAGCAGATCTTCGTCAGCAGTTTGGATTTTTTCATTTAAGTTGCTCATGATTTTTTCCTTAGTTTATTGACGCGTAAAATTTGCGCCTTTGCGTTTAAAAGAGTTCTTTCTACTAAATGAGCAGACTCGCTCTCAATGTTGTCCATACTTGACTGACTTTCAACATATTCTGTTAAGTCGTGGCTTTTAGCCACTTGCACTGCTCTTGGGTGTGCCGGTATTGATACCACGCTACACTCTAGCAGTTCTAATTCTTTAAAATGAATGCCACCTTTTTTGTTAGGTGATCCTTTGCCTCTAAATCCAATTGAACTAGACATCGGAACGCCGTCATCAATTAGTTGTTTAATCATCTTGCCCAAATTAGTCGTTGCCGTTTTTAATGTTCCCTTTAATGTGTCACCCACAACACGTAAATTTTCCCAATAGCCAAACGGCTTTGATGGGTCATGATTAAATAGCGCGGGTAGTTTTTTTATCTTGGTTGCGTTGCCATATGCGGCTTTGTCTATAGTGTCGCCATCGCGATCAATAGAGGTTGCAGACATAATAAAGTGGATTTGATCATCATTAGATTTTTCGATGATAGTGCTTAACTGTTTGTTTTCCATACCAATCCTTATGGGTTGTTTTAGGAATAATAGCATAAAAAACAAAAAGACAACAAAATTATAGTAGACTTTAAATGCGGAGGTCGAACTCCTCCTACCTCCGCTCATTTATAGGGCGGTGAGAGCTGATCAACTTGCCGCTTTATATCCTACGCAATCAAATAACTTAAATCATCTGGCAGTCCGGTCTTTTCACCCTCAGTCACCTCATGCAACGCCATCACTGCGGCAACCAATGGATCAATGCGTTGTGTTGATTTGCTCTTGTCTATCTTTTTAGAGCCGGCGGCATCTTGCACCGCAATGGCATTAGCCGCTGACATATTCAGAAGTGGATGTGATCCGTGCCTGATTTTTCCTTCTAGCAATTTAGCCTCAAAACTCTCCAAGCGCGGAGAGAAGTCCTTAAATCCCTGACCAACCGGTGACCACCTTGCGCCCAATAAGGCAGACGCTTCTTCACACGCCTTTCTAAACAAATCTATGCGCCACCTGTCAAAACAAAGCGTGGCGATTGATATGCCTAGGTCGTCTAATTGATCACGCAAGTATGTCGCGACAAACTCATAGTCAATTGTGTTACCTGTAACGGGTATGAGCTTTCCATCCTTTGCCCATTGCGCGTATGGTGCTCGTGATTGTTGCCCACGCTCTTCAATGCCGGTTAATGGGGTGAATACAAACGGAAACAAATGAACCACTCCGTCTTCATCAACGGCGGCTAATACTGCGGCGGTTAAATCATTCCTAGCTGAAAGGTCAAGACCCAATGCACACGGGTTGTTTTTGAATACTTCCATGTTTGGCAATCCTGAACAATTCTTCCAAACCGAAGGTGCTAACCATAGCGACTCTAATGCAACTCTCTGATTTAAAAGAAGATTACGAGAGCTTGCCTCCATTGATGGTAGTCTTTGCGCTTGCTTGAGTTGCTCTTCTAGATCGCTTTCAGATCTAAATATGCCTAACGCCGGATTTGCCTTAACCCATTGTTTTTTATCTAATAGATCGCAGTCTTCCTTTGCTTGGTATAAATGACAAACAGTTTTTTTGTCCTCACTTCTTATCGCGTCGTCAATCATGATGGATAAAAAGTCGGCATCGCTCGGAGCTTGCGTTGAAATGAATATCTGAAGCGCATCCTCGTAAGCACCTTGTGATGTCATGATCGCTTCTAAGAAGGGAGAGCTTGATCCAATCACCTGTCCGGTCTCGTCCAAGATAGCTAACACAGGCGATAATCCATGTGCCGTTGTCCCGTCTGCGGCAAGTGCGCGGTACTCTACATTCCTTGCTAACCCTATAATTTTCTTTTGAGATGGAACAATGCGGGTGACCTGAATCAAATCAGGAGATAGGTTAATCATTTTAGCGGCAAGGTTGAACACCAATGAGGCTTGATCCCTTGATTGCGCACCTGATACGATCTGTGTGTTGAGTTTGGCTTCTGGTCCACAAATATGTGCCAACATGAGTGCGGCAATCAAAGCTGACTTGCCATTCTTCCTAGCGATTCCCAAAATGGCGCGTCGTGTGCCATGTGGGTTGTCGTATATGTCGGTAATAAACTTTTTTTGGAAATCTGCCAACTTTAACGGCGCTCCAACCTTTGCGCCTTCGGGTGTTTTGCAATAAGCCTCAATAAAAGCTATGACTTTTTCACCTCTGGTCATTTGAGTAGCTCGGCTTTATCCCCTGTGAAGTCTTCCCATCGTTTAACGATCACATCGCAGTATTTTGGGTCTAATTCCATCAACCTTGCGTGTCTATCTCTTTTCTCTGAAGCGATCATTGTTGATCCTGAACCTCCAAACAAATCTAGAACAATATCAGTCGGTTTGCTTGAGTTGTTGATCGCGGTCTCCAATAAGGCGATGGGTTTAGTGGTGGGATGCAGTTCTGACTTGGTCGGTCGGTCAATGTCCCAAACATCACATTGTTTCCTGTCCTCTAATGGCATTAATCTTGGTGCGCCATCCTTCCATCCGTACCAAATTGGCTCATATTTGGTGTGGTAATCTTTTCTCGATAAAACAAGAGAGTTTTTATTCCAAATGATCGTTGAACTCCAATGATAGTCATTGGTAGTCAATGACAACATCATGTTTCCCCACTCTTGCGCTGACATCACCACATAGGTAGGACATCCATCCTTTGAGTGCAGATTAAGTTGCTTAAAGGCAGAGTTCATAAAATCTAGGAAGTCTTCTGTTCCCATAAAGTCGTTTAAAATGGTTCTTGGCTTATATCCTTGAGCGTTGCCTCCGGTAACCGCACCATAGTTCACATTCCACGGAGGATCGGTAAAAACCATGTCTGCTAGCTCACCATCCATCAATTTGTCGACATCGTCTTGAACACAGGAGTCTCCACACATAACGCGGTGGTTTCCTAGCTTGTATACATCGCCTAGTTTGCTTGTTGGCTCTTCAGGAATATCAGGAATGGCGTCATCATCCACTAACCCTTCTTTTTCCTCGACACCTAACAGTTTGAGTATCTCATCCTGATCAAACCCCATCAAACTGCCATAATCGGTGGCTAAATCCATTAATTCTGTTTTTAAAGCCTCATCATTCCATGTGGCGTTCATTGCTAACTTGTTGTCAGCGATTATAAGCGCCCTACGCTTGCGATCGTCGAGTCCGGTGATCACCACTGCCGGAATATCTTTTAAATCGAGCTTGCGCGCTCCTAGCACCCTTCCGTGCCCGGCAATCAAGTTGTTGTCCTCATCAATCAACACAGGATTGGTAAAACCAAACTCTCTGATGCTTGCAGATATTTGAGCAACCTGTAAATCCGAATGATCACGGCTATTAAGTGCGTAAGGTATCAGGTCTGTCACCTGAACAATCTTGTGTTCGTAATGCTCCATGTTATCTCCTCTAGTTTAGCGGCATAGCCAACAAAGACTCTGGTGAGTTATTGTCAACCAATGCGCGTGCGTCGTTTTGTCCCTTTGATGGCAAGTTAATGGTGCGTGGATCGTTAGCCGTTTGATTTAAGCTCATTGATCTGATAATTGCCAACTGTCTCCTCTCCAATGTGTCAATCACGCTGATCAGTGGATTAACGATTAAAGTCTCTCTTTTGTTTTTAATCAAAATGCCTGAAACGTCAAGCGTAGCGGTGTGTTGGCGAATGTCAGCTTCTAATTTTGTGATCTTTGAAAGCAAGATTAAGTCCATGTCTCGCCAATCGTCCCTCGCGCGTGCGCGTGAGAATTGCCTGTAAATCGTTCTCTCCTCCTCTGTCCTCAAGGTCACCCCTTCCGGTAGTGGGACATCTTCAAACACGCCTTGAAAGCCCGTGACGGCTTTGGTTGCACTGTTTTTGTCTAATCTCTTTTTGCTCATATTTGCTCCTCTTCCCGATTATACACAAAAATGTTTTTTGGGGAAATTCCCGTAAACGCAAAGAAAAAGAAG
>Ga0209830_10001812_pt1 | contig 18166 bp, 17 predicted proteins | sample ArcticOcean_MG_C_12_FD_187439 | JGI IMG/M metagenome (GOLD analysis project Ga0209830, IMG submission 187439) | Marine microbial communities from western Arctic Ocean - ArcticOcean_MG_CB8_130 (SPAdes) (version 2) | ecosystem: Environmental > Aquatic > Marine > Oceanic | place: Arctic Ocean...
GGTCTATATTTAAAGAATGTGAGTGGCGTTTTAACAACAGCGACTCTTCAAGACAGTTATTACTGCTAAGATAATGGGTTAAGCGTCACTTGAAGTAGTTATCTGGGTCAGCCCCAAGTTAAAATCATCCCGGATTGGAAAAATATTGAACCGATTTAATTAAATCTTGCTTTTTGAATCCATACCCAATCACAGCGATTTTATTTTGTAAGATAAGTTCGACGCTATTGTCAGGAAGAACCTCCGGCGACTGAATCACATTTCGAACGGCTTGTAGCAAAAGGAGACCGGCAGGTGTGCTGATGAGACCTTTAACTCGAACTATCTCACAGCCCCGTACATGCAAAAGTGCGGATAACCAGACAGTAAAAGCTGTCCAGTCCGGCGCCATCCCTAGATCAAGTTGTACAGCACTGATTGGAAGTCGTACATTTGTCGATATATTTGGCAATTCATAAAGCGCCGTGTTTGGAGGGATAGGAGGTAATTTGACATCACTACCGTAAACGGCCGCGCTAAGCGCTGCGGCAGGATTAACCGCTGCTAACGATGCTGCAAGGCACAGCAGATGTTCACGGCCAACTAAGTCTGTTTTAGTTAAGATAATTTGATCGGCCGCCTCAATTTGCGAGCGCCCAAGTGCATCTACCTGCATCTGCTCCAGAGCGTTGACTGCATCCGCTACCACTATAGTTTCACGAATGACAATCTGCCGGATGAGTACTAAATCATTTTGTATCAACGTGATAATCGATGCAGGGTCTGCCAGCCCACTCGTCTCCAGAATAATATGATCAATTCGTTGCGCAGCATTTTGTAGACCGCTGCGTTGGTCGCAAATACGTTTTAGTTCTTTGAGTAAATCGAGTTTTCCTTCGCAACAAACACAGCCACCTGCCAAAACGCTGAGTCCGGAGGCTCCAGACAAAAGTGTGTTATCGATTGGTATTTCCGCTGCTTCGTTTATGATTATATGTGACTTGGTTAAGTTACCCTCGTGCAATTGGTGTCGCAGCCAGGTTGTCTTCCCAGAGCCTAGATAACCTCCAATAATTGTCAGACGAATTCGGGTGTCTGCCATTCTAATTATCAGCGGTCAAAAATATTGGATTTAGCGGATCAAACGGCTTACCTGACAGCTTTTCGGCCTCTATCCATAACTGTTCAAGGTCTTGCACTATGACCTGTCTTCCACTTAAATCAAAGAGTTGGATCCCGGGCACTAGCCCCCCATCGTGGACAGATAGACTAGCAACTTTCAGCACTTTTTTCAAAATTTTCACGCGCCGCAAACGTTCCCTTAATCTGTCGGGGGCGCTGGCCGCCCCGGCCTCGGTCCAGTGGCCCGGAGCTGCGGGAAACCCGCAGCTTCCACACATATCAGATCACCTCCGGGCGGGCCTCACCATCGAAAGGATACCGCGATCTAAAATCATTTGCGATTGCGTCGAAAGTCATCCATTCGCATCCCTCATGACCGTTGATATATTCGATTAGTCGCTCAAGCATTAATAACACCTGCGGTCTGCCTGAAACATCTGGGTGTATGGTAAGAGCAAAAACTCCATAATCCATTTCCCGATACACCCAGTCAAATTGATCTCGCCACAATTGCTCTATGTCCCGTGGGCTCACAAAGCCATGACTGTTAGGGGATTTTTTCATAAATAGCATTGGGGGTAAATCGTCCACATACCAGTTGGCACCAATATCAACCAAGTCGATCTCTTTTCCGTGCTTAAGTGGATGCATCCACTCGGACGCGGATGTTGTATAATCTATGATGTTCCACTCGTCTCCAACGCGCGCGTAAAATGGCTGGAAATCACGATACATTTGGCTGTGATCGTACGAAAAACCGTATTTTTGCAAAAGAGCTGCTGTTGAGTTTGACATTTCCCACCAGGGGGCAACATATCCTGTCGGGACCTTTCCCGTAAGTTTTTCTATCAGTTCAATTGACTTGACCAAAACATCTTCTTCCTGAGTAGGGGTCATCGCTACTGGGTTTTCGTGCATATATCCATGTGCGCCTACCTCGTGGCCAGCCTCAACGATCATCTGCATTTCCTTGGGAAAAGTCTCTAGACTATGCCCAGGAATGAAAAAACTAGTTTGCATGTCATATTTTTTGAATAATTTCAACAATCGTGGTATTCCAACTTCGGTCGCAAATATACCACGTTGAATATCGGATGGGCTGTCGCCGCCGCCATAAGACCCAATCCAACCGGCCACTGAGTCGATATCTGTACCAAATGCACACATAATTTTTTTCGTCATGAATTTCTCCTTTAAGTTTTAACAGGGATGACGTTCAGACCCCTATAGGCATATATTTTTTATCGCGTAGGATTGGGCGCGGTGCGATTAGATCCTTCCAAGTGGATAAGGCTCTGTTTGCAGATGGGAAAGCGGCTCTTTCAATATGCTTTCCGTGACCAGGCTGTGGCTGTGAGTTTGCACCAGCTTGCCAGATTACATTTCCACGCGAAAGAGTGAAGCGAGGTAAGCCGGTAACCTTAAAGTTTTCAAAAACGTTATAATCAATAATTGATTTTTGCGTCTTTGCACTAATTGTTTTCTCCGCTTTTGGATCCCAAATGACAAGGTCTGCATCGGCTCCTTTAAGGATTCCTCCTTTTCGCGGATAAATATTGAGAATTTTTGCTATATTCGTTGAGGTGACGGCAACAAATTCATTTTTCGTTAACCGTCCAGTTTTAACCCCATACGTCCATAGCAATGAAAGCCTGTCCTCTAGGCCGCCAGTACCATTAGGAATTTTTGTGAAGTCACCAAATCCTAACCGCTTTTGTTCAGTTGTAAAAGCGCAGTGATCAGTGGCCACTACTTGCAGCGATCCTGCAGCGAGGCCGGCCCATAATCCGTCCTGATGTGATTTATCTCTAAATGGGGGCGACATAACGCGTTGAGCCGCATAATCCCAATCTGGATGTGCATATTCACTATCATCCAGAAGCAAGTGCTGGATCAAAGGCTCACCCCAGACCCGCTGGCCTTTTTGTCGTGCGCGCCGGATAGCTTCATGAGCATCTTCGCTAGAGGTGTGCACAATATAAATCGGAACTCCTACTGCATCCGCAATAGTGATTGCTCGGTTGGTAGCCTCTCCTTCGACTTGTGGCGGGCGTGAATAGGCATGGGCCTCGGGTCCGTTATTGCCTTCATCTAATAGCTTTTGCTGTAGGCTTGCTACCAAATCGCCGTTTTCGGCATGAACCAGTGGGAAAGCTCCCAAGGCTGCTGATCTGACAAAGGAGGCGTACATTTCATCATCATTAACCATTAAGGCGCCCTTATAGGCCATGAAATGTTTGAAAGTGTTCACTCCTTTCTCTACCACCTTCTCCATATCATTAAAAATTTTCTCATTCCATCCAGTTACCGACATGTGAAAACCGTAGTCACAGGAGGCCTGCCGAGCTGCACGCTCCTGCCATTGTTCTAGGGCAGGAAGCATTCCCCCTTCACCTGGCACTACCATATCGACAATCATTGTTGTCCCACCGGAAGCCGCAGCAAAAGTTCCGCTTTCCCATGTCTCGGCAGTTGTGGTCCCAAAAAAAGGCATTTCTAGGTGGGTGTGCGGGTCTATACCTCCTGGCATGACATAGCATCCAGAGGCATCTACAATATTGTCAGCGGACAGCTCTGTTCCTATGTCTACTATCAGTTCACCGTCGATTTTAATATCAGCAGTAAAAGTTTGGTCAGCGGTGATGACAGTTCCACCTTTGATGAGTGTAGTCATGTATTTTCTCCCTCAGCTAGGTGGAATCGCGCCAGTTCGCTCCACAATTAAACTATAATGCTCCGGTCTACGATGGGCTGCAAAATCAAAAATTGTTTCACGGTATAGAGTACCCATATCAAGGTCACAGCGGGCTGTAATCACTTCATCTTCAACCGTAACAGCCATGGAAACGATTTCGCCAGAGGGTGCAATAATTACACTTTGCCCGCCCATTTTTGATCCCTCTTCGTTTCCGCATTTTGCTGTTCCGACGACCCAGGTTGCGTTTTGATAAGCGCCAGCCTGCATCGACAGGTGATTGTGAAACAGGGTTAGGCTATCCATGGCCTGATTTCCTACATGTCCAAAAGGCGTATTGTATCCTAGCATTACCATCTCGACGGCTTGCAAGCCCATCACTCGGTAGGTTTCTGGCCAGCGTCGATCATTACAAATTGCCATGCCCATATTTCCACCAAACCCTTTAAACACCGGAAACCCAAGGTTTCCAGGTTCGAAATAACGTTTTTCAAGATGCTGGAACTCTCTGTCTGGCTGTGGTTCTACGTGACCAGGAAGATGAACTTTACGATACTTACCAATAATTTTTCCTGTTTGATCTACAAGGATAGAGGTGTTGAAGCGCCGTTTTTCCTCTTTCTCATAAACCAACTCTGCATAACCAAGATAAAAACCTATGCTTAATTTATTTGCTTCTTCAAATAGGGGCAAAGTTACACTACTCGGCATTTCAGTTTCGTAATAACTATCTAATTCAGTTTCGTCGTCTATCATCCAGCGGGGAAAAAATGTGGTGAGGGCCATTTCGGTAAATACAACTAATGAGCACCCTCTACTCTTTGCCTCCCGCATCATTTCAATTAAACGCTTAACTGTATCTTGTCGGGTTTCTAATTTAGAAATTGGCCCCATTTGGGCAGCAGCTGTTATTAGATAACGTGACATTAATTTAATCCTTTTTGCGTGGGTTATCTCCCGGGTAGGCAAGTTAGATATTCGAGGACTGATCTTAGATATAGCTTATTATATATCGGCATCAAAATACCGAAAAATTGATTGCCGCAGTTACACCGTCTATCAACCGCACGGGAAATGCAGGACCAGCAGCCTGAACCACTGATGTCATTCCCGCGCATCCCAGTACAATACTTTGCACACCATCCTCGCTTACAGCCTTTCTGGCTTCATCTAAAACCTTTGCTGTGGCGGCGTATCTATCTTGCTCAAGTTCTAAAACCTGAACACCACTGGCCCGGACGCGACCCAATTTTTGGCTCAAACCATAGGCCTGGATATTATCCTGTAGAACAGGAACAGATACCTCAAGCGTCGTGACCACCGAAAACTTAGCGCCGATTGACGCTGCAAAATAGTATGCAGCTTGTCCAACCCCTATTACTTGACAATTCGCAATGGCCCGTGCCTCGTTTAGACCAGTGTCATCAAAACAACCTATTATAATACTTTTAGCCCCTAGTCCCGATGCTTTCTCAACCAACTTAAGCATTGGTGGTATACATGTTTTTCCATCTTCAGGACCTTGGATTGCAGGTGGGCCATCGTGAGATGTCCAGCCCTGCATCTCAACATCCGGATAAATGTTTCTACCGGTTCGAACCATTTCATCAGTCATTGAGACCGTGCTATTAGGGTTTATTATTACAATCATAATAGACCTTTTCCTGCATCAGAACCCGCCCGAGCCTTGGTTTTGGCTACTCTGAGAGCTACTAACAGAAAAATTAATATAACCATCAACGAGAACACAGTTGTCAGGGTTCCCAAGGCGTATAGAACCGGGGACGTTACATTTGTTGTCATGCCATAAATTTCCAATGGAAGAGTATTTTTACTGCCTGCGGTCAATAGGGTTCGCGCAAACTCATCGTAAGATAGTGTGAAGCCGAAAAGAGCCACCCCAATTAGCGAGGGCGCTATTATTGGTAACACGACAAATCGAATAGTTTGCCAAGGTGTAGCTCCCTGATCCCGAGCGGCCTCTTCATAGCTTTTATCAAAGCGATTAAAGACCGCAAACATGATTAGAAGTCCGAATGGTAATGTCCAAGTGAGCTGGGACCCAAATCCAGAGGTAGACCAGTGCACATCAAATCCAGTCTGAGAGAACATCAAACCAACACCCAGGGATATTAATATTGACGGAATTACCAGTGCAGTTATTATCAAATAAAATAAGATTGCTGAGCCAGGAAATTTTTTTCGAAAAGCAAGCCCTCCCATTACAGAGACGACGATAGTGGTTACCATCACCATAAACCCAAGCGTAATACTCCTTCGGAAACTACCCCAGATATCGCCCACAGCCTGTTCTTCAAATAAATCAAAGAACCAATAAAGTGACACGCCTCGCATTGGAAATGTTAGGCCTCCCATTTCACCCTGAAATGATAAAATTCCGATCGTAATAGTCGGTCCGTAAAGAAAGAGTAGAAACAATCCAAAGAAAAAAACCAAGAAATAAAATGAACGAGTGCGCGGCTCCATATTCACAGTTCCTTTCTAATATCTACAAACCGTAATAAAATTCCTATTACGATGAGAACTGTCAAAAGCAGGACGATGGCCGTTGCTGATGCAGATGGGTATTGTAGTAATGAAATGTCATTTGAGATCAAACGGCCAACGTTAGCTGATTGGCTCCCTGACATAACTCTGACTGTAAAAAAGTCACCCATTACCAGCGTCACTACAAAAATTGTTCCTATCATTATGCCAGGTTTTGTTAATGGTAAAATTACATTCCAAAGGATTTGCGCCCCTGAGGCCCCCGCGTCGCGCGCAGCCTCTATCAAGGATCTATCAATTCGCATCATAGTATTAAATATCGGCACCACCATAAATAAAGTGTAGATGTGGACAAACGCGAGAACTACAGAAAAGTCGCTAAACAATAACCACTCTACGGGCTCATCTATTACTCCCCATGAAATCAGTGCTGAATTAGCGATTCCATTTCGTCCAAGAAAAGGAATCCAAGATATCATTCTTATTATATTCGACGTCCAAAACGGAATAGTACAGAGAAGAAAACAAACAACTTGCCAAGTTAAGCTACGCACATGAAAGGCTAAAAAAAATGCCACGGTAAAGCCGATGAGAAATGTAAAAGTCCATGTTAAAATTGCGTATTTAAAAGTATTTATAAACACAGTGTAAGTCACAGGTGAACCAAATAAAAACTCATAATTTTCAAAGACAAAATCTGGAATTATCGAGTATTCAGTCGCTCGCCAAAAACTGACGATTAGTATCATAAGGATTGGCAGTACCAAGAAAATCAGTAAAACCAACATAAGAGGTGATACCATAAGCCAACCAGATAAGGCATTATTTAATTTTAATTTCATTGTCTGCCACAGTATTTGAGGTTAAAAGTAGGGCGCACCTGATGCGCCCTACAGCGCTATGTTAATCTATAGCCATATTAGGCAGCGATGAATTCGTTCCACTTACGTACCATATACTGGTTTTCGTCCATAACAGAATTCCAGCAAGCCACTGCACCCATCCGATCAATGAAGGAACCACCATCGCGGATAGCACCAGCGCTTTCCATTGTTGTCCCTTGTGGACTCACGATATCACCTTTCGCGGCCTTTCCTTCATACCAAAATCCCCACTCGTCGTCTGACATGAACAGTTTGGAAGTTTCAGGTACAGCTGAATAATAACCTTGCCGCATTAAAAATCCACCGACCCAGCCTGAAAGATACCAGTTAATGTATTCATATGCGGCATCCAGCTTGGCACCCTCGAGTGTTGCGGCTAATCCCATTCCGCCACCCCAGCTGCGATAGCCTTCTTCAAGCGGTTGATAAACGCATGGAACGCCTTTTGAGCGAACTGCTGTAATTGCAGGCGACCACATGGATTGGATGACAACTTCGCCCGACGCCATCAAGTTGACACTTTCATCAAAAGATTTCCAGAACGCACGAAACTGACCGTTTTTCTTGGCTTCAGTAAATATACCAAATGTGAGATCGATTTCAGCTTTTGTCATGTTGCCTTTGTCTGGGTATTTATACTCTCCCATTGACTCAACAACCATGGCCATATCCATAATACCAATAGACGAAATATCTAGGATAGATGCTTTGCCTTTGAATTCTGGGTTCAGAAGTTCTGACCAGTTATTGATTGGACGGCCGATTAAGTCTGGCCGGATACCCAATGTGTCTGCGTTATAAATGGTAGGAATGAGCGTCATCCAACCGGATTCTTCTTGAATAAAATCAGTTCCGTTCTTTCCTGATGTAAAGCCAACAGTATGCGGTGCCGTACCCTGAGCTATTTCGCTGGTTGGTGTTAATTTTCCAGAGCGGAAAGTACCTGCAATCTTATCATAATTTTTAAGTCTTGAAGCGTCCATCGCTTGTAGGTTTCCAGTGGGCCAGACTTTTTTACAAATCCAGTACTCGATATCGGCAATGTCAAAGCTATTAGGCTGTGTGGCGACGCGCTGAGCTGCTGTGTCGGAGTCTGACGCTGTCATTTCGAGCGTAATACCCAGATCTTCATAAGCTTTTTTTGCGATTTCATTGTAAGCCGACACGCCTGTACCAGTTTGACGCAAGACTATATTTGATTGAGCCCAGAGCATAGGCGCCGCTAACGTACCTGCAGCAGCGGCAACGCCGGTCTTCAGTAGTGTCCTCCGGCTAAGACCGTTTCGCTTAGTATAGTTTGTCATAGTACTTCCCTTTCTAAAGATGCCCGCATTAAGCCGACAATTGATGGATATTTTTTTTGTCCCAGTTTAGACTAACGCTGTCCCCAGGGGCGTATGGATTAGAGAAAAACTCTGCGTCCGATATTATAGCGGTCACCTCCTGGTCTCCCGCAATTTTGGTTAATACCGAAACATGCGTACCTTGGTATTCTATAGCCGAAACGTTTGCCTGAATCATGCCCGCTTCGGGGGTAAGGATTTTAACTCCATCGGCTCGAATAGCGAATTCACCATCCGGCAAATTTATTACGTTATGCCCCCCCATAAACTTAGCAACAAACCGTGTCTTTGGAGAGTTAAATACCTCTCTTGCTGGCCCAGCTTGCTCTATGATTGCTTCATTCATGACGATTATGTCGTCAGCAAGCGCCAGCGCCTCGTCTTGACCATGCGTAACGTGAACAAAACTGATCCCCAGTTCATTTTGTAAGTTACGCAACTCTCCACGCATCCGAATGCGCAGAAATGGATCAAGTGCAGATAGTGGCTCATCCAACAACAAAACTTGTGGGCGGGTTATTAGCGCGCGCGCAAGTGCTACCCGCTGTTGTTGTCCGCCTGATAGCTGATCAGGCATGCGGTCGGAAAGGCTTGTGAGATCTACAAGTTCCAGCATCTCGTTTGCTTGCTTGCCGCGGGCCGAAGCATCCACACCTTTCATTTTGAGGCTAAATGCGACGTTGTCTGCAACACTCAAATGTGGAAACAATGCGTAATTTTGAAACATCATCGCAGTCCCCCTCTTTGCGGGTGCTAGAGTTGAAATGTCACGCCCTGCCAAGTGTATCGACCCACCACTCACACTTTCGTGTCCCGCAATCATGCGAAGGGTTGAAGACTTTCCGCAGCCTGACGGCCCAAGAAGACACGTATAACTTCCTGGTTTAAAAGTATAATTTATCGCATTAACAGCTACTGTAGACCCGTACCGTTTAGTTACTGAAACTAATTCCAATTTTTCTGCTGTTGATTTCATTTGATCTCCAAATCTACAACCAATAGAAAATTGTTAACAATATTTGTCAACTTATTTGAAAATATTTGTTAAAAAAAATTCAATTGCCAATCCAACGACAAAAATTTAAACTATAAAATTAAGAACTGGCAGCTAATTAATCAACAATGAAAGATTTTCTGTGAACAAAAAATTTACACACCATACACAGACAAAATTCTTTTTTTGCCATTATACTCGGAGCCTTCGGGGATCTGCATTTTGACGGGCTGACGCCGTTGTTCGGACCGTTTCAGGTACAACCATGATCGATGCCAACCTCTTATCCTCTGCAGAGCGCCTTGAACTCGAGGTGCGCGTTCGTAGCCAGACAGGAGAATCACGGCATTGCGCGACGTGCGAATGCAATCTTGTTGCTGGATGACGGCAAGTCCTGCCAGCTAATTGCGGAGTTTCTCTATCTTGATGACGATACCATTTGCGGTTGGTAGAGGACCTACCGAGAGAGCGGTTGGGATGCGCTTACCCATGATGGCTGGAAGGGTGGGAAGTCTCGTATGACGCCAGTACAGGAAGCTGAGTTACGTACTTGGCTGGAAGGACGCTTCTGCCGCTCGACGGTTGAGATCAGGGCCTACATCTCTGCTGAGTTTGGTCTTGAATATTTACATTCTGGCTGCATCAAACTGATTTCCCATCTGGGTTTTGAGTACCGCAAGCCAAAGGCCCTCCCACGAATTTCATCTGCGGAGAAGCAGGCTGCGTTTATCGCACTCTATGAAAGTCTGATGACTGAACTCAGCGCTGATGAAGCCGTCTATTTTGCCTACGCCGTGCATCCGGAATATCAGACGAAGCCGACTTTTGGTTGGATTAAAACGGGTTTAAATCCGGGGTCCCGACTACGGCAGGCCGGGGTCGCGTAAATATCCATGGTGCGATCAACCTTGAGACCTTCGACGCACCCATTGTCGAGCCAACCACCGCAGACGGGATCAGCGCCGCGCAGCTTCTTGCCAAGATTGAGGCCCCTAATCCCAAAAAGCGCATCATTCATGTCATCTGGGACAACGCAGCCTATCACAATGAGCCAGATGTCAGGGCTTTTCTTGCCAGACCGGACTACCGCATCCACCTCATCCAGTTGCCGCCATATTGCCCACACCTAAATTCCACCGAACGATTATGGGCCGTGATGCACCAGAAGGTGACGCACAACCAATACTACCCCCCCCCAAAAAAACAGTTCGCGAATGCGATCCGCAGGTTCTTTCGCTAAACCATCCCAAGTGAATGGAAGGCCTTCCGTGACCAGGTTTCAGACAATTTCCGCGTCATAACTCATGAAAAGTTTAGATTTCGGGGTAGGGTCGGTATAATAGCAATGAAAATATGATTGTTGAACGAATTTACAATGCGGCTATGGAGCAACAACTTGCTCCAAACACTAAGCTAAGCGAGGGGTGCCTCTGTAAAATATTCGGCGTTAGCAGAATGCATGTTCCGCGCGGGCTTTTGCTTCTCTCAAGTCAGAGAACCATAAAGCTAATCGCGGTGCGTACGTAGCCTCTCACAGTAAATTTGAGGCTAATGACGTCTTTGTTGCCCGACTGTTAATTGAGCCTCCAATAGTGAAATAACTGGCGAATGTAATAACAGAGGAGAGTTTGGATTTTCTCAACGACCATATTTTGCTTGAAGATACTGCACGTAAATAAAATAAGCGTACTGAAATCATTCGTCTCTCTGCTGAGTTTCACATTAAACTCGCCAAGACGACTGGAAACCAGGTTATCTTTAAAACAGTGTGAGAAATGGTAAAGCACACTTCATTGATTGTAGGTCTATTTGGATCATCCCAAAAAGTGAACTGTGCCGCAGATGAACACAGCATTATCCTAAACGCTATTCGGGCTCAAAATTCCGATAAAGCTAAAGAGTTTACAATATCGCAATTGAAACATATTCAAAATGGTCTTGATATGGAAGCGCAATACCAAACGCAGAATAATTTAACTGCGATTTTCGGTTAGAAATAATGCTACTCTTAGGATAATAATGACTTTTAGCAGATTACAGGCAACTCTGAGTGTTCGAATTAAAAAACTGCCACCACGCATTAATCAGAGGTATACATTTAAGAAGAAATAGTTTTCAGTTTTTCCAAGGGAAAGAGGATTAAACTATGAAGGCAATTGGCGTCGACGTTGGTGGAACGTTTACTGATTTAATTTACTGCGACCTGGAAACTGGAGACTTAGGCATACACAAGATCGCAACCACGCCAGGGAACCCATCCATTGGCGTGATTGAGGGAATAAAAATTTTGTGCCGCCAGAATGCAGTTATGGCGCAAGATATTGCCTATGTTTTTCATGGGACCACTATCGCGACTAATGCCGTCTTAGAAGCCAAGGGCGCTCGAACTGGCATGATCACAAATGATGGGTTCAGGGACATACTTCATATAGGACGTCATCAGCGTGTCGAGCATTATTCGATCATGCAGCAACTTCCTTGGCAAAGCCGCCCACTGATCAAACGCCGTTATAGAAAAACAGTTGGTGGGCGATTAATACCGCCAACTGGCGAAGTGCTGTATGAACTAGATGAAAAGGGCGTCCGCCAAGCTGCTATGGAATTGCTTGCTGACGGCGTCGAATCCGTAGCAATTTGTTTTTTATTTTCCTACCTAAACCCTGAACATGAACTGCGGGCAAAAGAATTAGTCGAAGAGGTAATGCCTGAAGCCTACGTAACGACATCGTCTTTTATTTCACCACAATTTCGTGAATTTGAAAGATTTACAACAACCGCCCTAGCGACTTTTGTTGGACCTAAAGTCCGAACTTATATAGGTGGACTAAACACTGCCTTAACAGAGCTAGGTCTTGGTGGCGAGCTACGCATTATGGCATCCAATGGTGGAGTTGCCACCCCCCGGATGATCTTAGAAAACCCTGCTCTTACGCTGATGTCTGGATTGGCTGCAGGGGTATTGGGTGGGAGTTGGATCGGCGAAAAATGTGCCCGCGCTAAATTAATCACGTTCGATATTGGTGGAACCTCAGCCGATATAGGGCTCTCAATAAATGGAAAATTTGTGGAAACAGATGCACGCTCCACATCCCTAGCTGGGTTTCCATTATTGATGCCGATGCTCGATATTCATACGATAGGTGCCGGCGGGGGGTCTATAGCGTACGTAGATACTGGTGGTGCGTTCAGGGTTGGTCCCCAAAGTGCTGGTGCAGTTCCTGGACCTGCTGCTTATGGTAATGGCGGCACACACCCAACCGTTACAGATGCCAATCTGGTTCTAGGAAGGCTTGAGGCCAACGATTTTCTGGGCGGGGACATGGCTTTAGACACAAAAGCAGCGTTTAAAGTTATAGGCAAACTCGCAGATGAGTTGGGCCTCGACATATTGGAGGCGGCAGAAGGCGTATTAACAATTTTGAATTCTAATATGGCTAATGCGATAAGATCACGGACGGTTCAGAAGGGAATAGACCCTCGCGATTTTGCACTTGTGGCCATGGGCGGTGCTGGTCCCTTGCACGGTGCCGAAGTGGCTAAGATGCTACAGGTGCCAGAGGTAATTGTTCCACTATATCCTGGCATTTCTTCGGCAATGGGATTGTTAACAGCAGACCTGAAATATGAAGCAATAAGGACCCAGTTTCAAATATCATCCTCACTTGATCTCGTTCGAATTGAAAATGATTTTAGTGCGATGGCAAGCGAGCTAACAGCTCGGTTTGGGGCTGATGGAGTGGATGTATCTGAGGTCTCGTTTCAACGCTCGGGCGATCTACGTTATGTCGGGCAGGGATATGAGTTAAAAGTTGCCATTAACGATGGACGCGTAAACCTTCTTACTGTTGAACAACTGTGGCGAGATTTTCATAAAATTCATGGAACTGAATATGGCCATACCTTCGAAGATAGCCCCATCGAGATTGTGAACATACGTTGCACAGCAGTGGGTAATTTACCCAAGCTCACAAGGCTTAATCCCAGCACTGAGGGCAGCTTTGAAGCGGCTCTGCAAAGCACGCGTGACTGCGTTTTTCGGAGTTCCTCTGGCTTAGAGAGCTTTAAAACAGACGTTTTCAAACGTGATCTTTTACCTATTGGACAGACATTTTTTGGGCCTGCCATTTTACTACAAAAAGATAGCACCACAGTCCTGCCCCCAGAAACATCTGCTTATGTGCACCCATCGGGAAGCGTAATAATTAAGTTGGAGGCTATGAGATGACAAGCATTGATCCTGTGACCGCCGCTGTAATACAAGGCGGGTTGGAAAATATAGCCATAGAGATGGGACATAAGCTAATGAGAATGTCCTATTCCTCAATTATTCGTGAATCTGAAGATTTTGGCGCAGCTTTGACCGATGCAACGGGACGTCAAATGTGTGAATGTAAAATGTCTACGCCACTGCAGTCTGGTCCAATTCCTGGCTATGTACGTAACGTCTTAGAAGTGATGGCCGCACGACAAGATCCAATCCGCCCCGGTGACGTTATTATGCACAACGATCCTTACGGTGGTGCCAGCCACGGCCCTGATGTAGCCTTTTGTGTACCTATTTTTCTGCACCATGAGTTGATTGGATGGTCTGTAACGACAGCTCATCATCTAGATATAGGAGCCTTGTCACCAGGAAGCTGTGGTATTGTTGACGCGGTGGATACCTATGCCGAAGGCCTCCAGTTCAAGGCCATAAAGGTTTATGATCAGGGGCAAAAAATCGAGCCTGTATGGCATATTTTACGCGCCAATATACGTGCGCATGAACTAGTTGTCGGTGATATGGAGGCGCAAATAGAATCTGCTCGCATCGGGTCTGCGCGTTTTCTGGAGTTGGTATCAATAAATGGCATAGGCACCATCATGGCGGCTTTTGAAGATCTAATGAATTACTCAGAACGCCTGATGCGGAATGCTATTAGTGCTTTGCCTGATGGAGACTACAGTGCAAAAACCTATCTTGACGGATTTTTGGATGATCCGGATTTCTCCAGAAAAAACCTTCCTATCGTCGTGACATTAAAAGTGCGGGGGGATGGTCTGACGGTCGATCTCACGGGAACCGCACCTCAGATTCCTGATAAACCCATCAATATGCCACTTGTCGGAACTGTTGACTGTGCGGTCTGGCTGACAATCAGATCCATTCTTTTGGACACTGTCACCTATGGTTCTATTCCCCAGAATTCGGGCCTTACCAGGCCAATCAAAATTATAGCTCCAAAGGGATGTCTGGCAAATCCCATTTTTCCAGCGCCGGTGATCGCTCGTTTTTGCTCTGGAAACCAATTGGCGGACACCGTTATGAAAGCCTTCGCGCAAGTGGTTCCTCGCCAGGTATCGGCTGGCATAGGAAACTTAAGAGTTGTAGCAATTTCCGGTTTGAATGAAGGTAAACATTGGGTGCATATGGAAATCATGGAGGGCAGTTATGGTGGACGTTTCGGCATTGACGGAATGGACGCGGTTGACACACTTTATGCCAATACGCGCAATAATCCTATTGAAGATATCGAATCCCATATCCCAATAAGGGTAGATCGGTATGAACTGCGAGAAGATGCTATTGCTCCGGGACAATGGCGCGGCGGGATTGGTGCTATCCGTGAGTTTACATTTTTAGACAACGCCGCGTTTTCATTGGAGGGAGACGGGCACGCGTTTGAGCCTTGGGGTTTTGATGGCGGACATGATGGGCATGTAGCAACATTAACACTTGTAAAAAAGGATTTAACGGAGCACCCGCTTCCATCAAAAGTGCCTTACTTTAAAGTGCGGGCCGGCGATAAACTAATCTCAAGCGGGCCGTGCGGGGGGGGGTATGGAAATCCAGAGCTACGCGACCACACATCCATTTCTAATGATATTGCAGATGATTTGATCGGTGAAGATAAAGCCCACAGAGATTATGGATGGTGCGCTGCGCCTTGAATCATCATAAGGAGTCAGCCTACGATTTTAAGTATCAATTTACCTGCTGTTTTTCTTGACTCAAGAGCGGACAGCATGTCACTCACATTTTCTAATGAATAAATGCCCTCAATAGGAACTTTGACAGCATCTGTGGAAATGGCGTTAAGAACCGCTTTAACACTGATTTGCCAGTTTTCTGATGAATAATCTAGATGTCCTAAATGCATCCTTGTGAACGTCAGAGATTTTTCCACCAGGCGCTGCCAGAGAGTTTCGTATGGCTTGCCTTCAGCTTCACCATAACTCACCACGTGGCCCAACGGGCGAATTGCTTCAAAGCTCCGGTCAAGTATCGAAGCGCCCGTTGAATCTATAACTTTGTCAACGCCCACCCCACGAGTGAACTCCAGGGCGCGCTGAACAAAGTTTTCTTCTGATCGATTTATAACTAAATCGGCTCCATAAGAAATTGCGCGTATTTCTTTGCCTGGCGTGCCAATCGTGCCAATAACTTTTGCGCCCGCCAATTTCGCAAACTGCGTAAGCGCCAGACCGACACCGCCGCCAATCGCGTGGATCAACAAGGTGTCTCCTGGTTTAGTTGTACTGACTGTATGTAAAAGGCTCCAAGCAGTCATGAATTGAACATAAAAAGCCGCAGCGGTTTGAAAATCCATATCTTGCGGCAAAACGATAATGCGCTCCTGCGGAACCACGCAATACTCGGCGAAGGCGCCCGCATCTTCACTAAAAGCGGCGACTCTTGCTCCAGCCTTTAGTCTTTTTACATTTTTTCCTACAGAAACAATAGTGCCGGCCAATTCCAAACCTGCTACCAATGGATAGCCCTTTGGATGGGGATAGATCCCCTTTTGCATCATTAGATCTGCATAATTAAGACCTGCATAGGCGACCTGCACGCACACGTCATCCGGTCTAACATCTGGCACCGGTATGTTTCCGATAAAAGTCGACGTTGAAGCCTCGTAGGGCGCATCAAAAATTACAGCTCGCATAGGTTCCATTCCTAAATAAGAAATTATACTAAAGCCGTTTTAGTAAGTCCAGTCCAAACACATTTAAAGGCGACGCTGTCATTAGCCTGACAAACCCTACGGGGTTTATTCCTGATGATTGAGGGTTTATGTCCAATCAAATGATCGCAAGAAGTGTATCGTCATGGTAATCCTTCCCCTTTGAATTGGTCCCCCCGGTAGTTAGTAAACAGAGGATTAAATATGGGAATCAGGCGACACAAACCTGAAAAGATTGTAACGAAAAGACACCCGAAGCGCGGGATTTGCATCCCAGCATGCGCTCTGCATAATACAATCAAACAGATGCCAAACTTTTGCTTACATTAAATCGCCTTTGGTGCTAAAAAATCTGATGATGGACCGGCACATTTCACGTAACAAAATCTCCATTTAACCAAATGAGGAACATTAAAATGACAGCACTCCAGATTACAGCTGGCCGCTATAGCTTCGACGCCCGCCTCGAAAGGGAACTAGCCCCAAGGACGTGCGCCGCCTTTGAAGCAACCATGCCATTCTTAGGGCAGATTGTCCATGTGCGCTGGTCTGGTGAAGGCGTTTGGATTCCACTCGGAGATCGTGACTTCGGTGTTGGCTATGAAAATCATACTAGCCATCCTGCTCCTGGCCAGATCATCCTCTATCCTGGTGGAATCAGTGAGACAGAAATTCTCATCGCATATGGCGGCGTTGATTTCTCGTCAAAAATGGGTCAACTCGCCGGGAACCATTTTATCACCCTGACCTCGGACTTGGATGACCTTATGCTGCTGGGCAATCTAGTGCTCTGGGAGGGCGCGCAGGATATCACCTTTGCCTACGCTTAATTTATAGGGCACTGCGTAGCCGATCCCACTTAAATGCCGCTAATTTATTTTGTTAAACTGTCAGGATTAGCGGCCATTACCCTCTCAATTGAAGCTGTTGGACGGATTTGCTAAGGATGACATCGACGCCTTCATGCTGACGTCGCATTTTCAGTTCTCAAAGACAAAGCTGACTTCTCTGTCCACGGCTGTCAAACTAATTAGAACATGAATCAGATTACTGGCACTGTATAGGTTCAGGTCTTTTGAGACTCACGCGGCTTCGACCTGAGTGATTCGAAGGTACTCCATCGGTGTCTTGCCTTTTAAGGCGTGATGTGGCCTGAATGTGTTGTATTTATCAACAGCTTTTCGAAGTTCAAACCGCATGGCCCCTATGCTGTCAGCAATAAGATCACGACACGCATAGAATTCTTCGCGGAAGGTGCGGTTGGCAGCTGTCAGACAAATAAGAACAAGCATCACATTGCTAGCGCAGCCTAAATCTATGCGCTCAATAATTGACGCCACTCAGCGAGAGCAGCAGCACGGTTTAGATTGAAATTGTGGCGTGAGTAGATGTGGCGTTCCCGCAGCCCCTCACACTCAATCTAACCCCACACCCAGCCCCTGTTGCGCCTTTAGCGGGCAAGACCGGCCGAGAAGGCTGAATGGGGCTTAGATACGCTTAACAGCGGCCATAGTTAAGCGTCTAGGCTCGAGAAAGTTAGTGATGCACCCACTCTTATAAGCTACCAAGTCCGGTCAATATGTGGTATAATATAACACATGAATAACGGTAAGAATACGGATGGTAAGTTATCAAATGGCAACGCGGGACGCCCGAAGCGTTTCATGCGTAGTGAGCGAAGCAGTGGTCCTCGG
>Ga0209830_10001821_pt1 | contig 18110 bp, 10 predicted proteins | sample ArcticOcean_MG_C_12_FD_187439 | JGI IMG/M metagenome (GOLD analysis project Ga0209830, IMG submission 187439) | Marine microbial communities from western Arctic Ocean - ArcticOcean_MG_CB8_130 (SPAdes) (version 2) | ecosystem: Environmental > Aquatic > Marine > Oceanic | place: Arctic Ocean...
AAAAATGTCGAGAACTTGGTTCCGGTGAACTTGCTCTGCTGGCGATGCAGCGCACGAAATCGCCCAAGAGATTACTTACGCAGAAACCGCCGCGACCTTCGATGTGCGTTAGATACCTCTCGCTTTACTCTTTTCCCGAATTAATTGATTTACGAATTTTATATCATTTTTATGCGAATTTTATATCATTTCTAAATTGCGAAATATTTTATATCGTCGCTTGACGAATATCTCCATGTTTACTAACGAACGACCGTGTATACCCAAAACGTCTTCTTCCCACGAATGCTCTTCCTCCTCTTCCTCTTCTTCTTCTTCTTCTTCTTCCTCTCGTTCAGGACGCCGAGGATCGGGACAGAGTTACACTGCGCACCAGTGCTCCAAGAGGATTTTTTTCACTGCAGGAGATCGCAAGAAGGGGATTTCGGGACTGAAAATGACACGAGCGCGGAAGAAAACGCGCGAAAACTGAACAACCAAAGAATGATTTCGTCGAGCGTAGGAGGAGTACGCGCGAACGATTATTATCGGTACGCCATGCAGCCAGGTTTTTTGATGCAAGCGCAGAAGGATTATAACGAGGAGCAGATGAAGAGAGTCGATGGCGCGAGCGCGGCGGAAGCGAGCCAGCGAGCGTCGTTGGACGCGCAGTTGTTCACGCTCGAGCGAAGGATCGGCGTAGTGAGTACTTTGCGGCAGAATAAGGAGACCGTGGTCTCTGCTGCTACGGATCAGAGAGGTGGTGAAGGGAGTAGTGTGAGAGAGCAACGACGCGGACGAGGGAGAGTAGTTCATGGACAACGGTCGCCCGCGAGTAATAGTAGCGGATGGGAGTCGCGCTCGAGTTTTCATTCTACGACTTCGCAACAAGAAAAAGCAAACGCGTTTAAGAGAGATCTCGTCCGTAATAACGATAATTATAATAATACTTTCAGCGAGAATAATAATGATAGCAATAAAGGGTCATCATCGTATCAGAACGAAATCAAGTCCGTCGTCGATATCGCGATGAATTTCACAAACTTTTTGGGATGGACGAATTATCGCTCGGATAATCTGATTACGAATAAGTCGCACGTGAATACTGCACAACATGCAACAACGATTTCAGAGAAGAGTTATCCGACGGAAGCTTCGGTAGTGAATGAAATTGATAGGAAACCGAGGATGTTATGCGCAGTAGCGGCTGCGTACGAAGATGTGAAAACGAATCATACGTTTGCCACGTCAAGGTTTATATTGTTGAGCGCGTGCGTTTCACGCTCGACCGAGACGACGACTAGGACGATTCCGCAGTTTGAAACTACCACGTCAATACCTTCCTCTTCTTCTTCTTCTTCTTCTTCTTACTCTTCTTCTTCAACTGCTAAAAATGCGTTGAAAGCAATCGCTAATAAATCAAAAAAGAAGAAAAAAATCGTCGTCATCTCGAGCGACTCGACAGCGTTCCCTCAAAGACAACAACAACAACAACAACATGATGAAAACGTGCGCGTTCGTGTTTTGGCACCAAAGATAGAAGTGACTAAAAAAGAATCCGTGGAGACTTTTTTGCTCGTTCGCTCGATTGGCGGATACCGCGAGATGGTGCTTAAACCAACTACGGCGGCTTTGCCTTGGTTTCCAGGAGAAGAAAACGCAGTTACGTGTATCACTTTAGCGCCATCTGGTGGACGAGCACTCGTAGGGACAACCTCGGGCAAGTGCTATATCGTTGATTTGAACACGACTTTAAATCCAAAGTTTGTTCGTGATTTGCAAAACGAAGAAAACCGACGCAAAGAAGAAGATGATTCCGATTCTGACGATGAAAACAACAATAATAACAACAAAAGAAGCAGCAGCGAAAATTTAGCAAAAACTCCAAAAGCGTACAACATGCACGAAGCCGTTCGAATGCTTGCACAAGATAAAACGCACCTTAGTGCTAATAATAATAATAATACGAACAACAATAACAATCAAAAATCATCGTCCTTTATGGAACGACAACAACAGCGACACGCAAAAGCTCGATCCGTCGTTTGGTGGAGAAGAGCTAAAGATAATAAAGAAATAGCAATTTGTGGTGACTCAACGGGCGTCGTACGTTTATGGGATATTGAAAGCGGGGAGCTCTTGATGACTACACAAACGAGATGTAACCCTCTGAGAAAACTTCAACTCGTGGAGGCAATTGACGATAGGCACATCCACGAAATTCTTAAACAACAATCGCAAAGATATTTTAGCGAAGATTTGACGAGTGATTTAAGTGTATTGGCTGCTGAAAACGATGCGACGACGAAAGTGAATAACTCAAAAAAGGCAGAGAAGAAATCAAAATCGAGTACTACGTTCTTATTAATCTCTAAACGCGTCACTAGAGAACGCGATGAAAACGGAAATCTCATTTGCACCAAGGACAAAGTGGATTTGATGCGACAAAAATTCCGCCAATCGAGAATGTCAATCAACGAAAATTACGAAGAAAAGTACAACGATGAATATAAAGAATCAGCAAAGAACGCCTCAGATGCACAAAGCGACGATGACTTTGATGCATATAAAGACGTAGATTCTTATTTTCAAACGCTCGATTTGGAAACGTATTCAGCGAAAATCGATGAAATCTTGTGCATCCCTGAACAAAACTTCATGTTCTCTGGGCCAGAAAAAATCGGCAGTCGATTTGGTCACGACGGCTACGAAACGCACGAAAACTCTTTAGATTCGCCAAGTTTTGATGGTGGTGTTTTAGTGTCTCGTCCAGAGAATTTCAGCGGTCACTCGACGCTAGAACATGGAGGAAAATCTTTCATGGTGTCTTCCTTTGCAGAGGGCCGCGTCGATTTGTACGACGCGCAATTTTCCGATTCAAAGGTGATCAGTTCATTTCAAACGCCAAACTTCACCGTTCCTCGATTTGCACACATCGTCGACGCGTTTGTGTTCCTAGTGACGTCTTCTAGATCGATTGCAGTGATAAGTCGAGCGACTAACATGTTGGTTCAGAAAATCGTTTTGCCAGTTGAATATGGCGCCATTAGAGGATTAGTTCGTGGTATTCCAGTGCGATCGTCCAAATATGAACTAGCAATTAACGTTGCATCGGATATTCGCGCAGATGACAACGATACAGATTTTGAGGACAATGCGAACGGATTAGGGAAAAATTCGATTCTCTTGGAAGGCGTTGCGTGTTGGACGGCCAGTCGAGTTTTTGAGATTACTCCAACGGCTTCAGTATTTGACCTTTACGAAAAACTAGCTTTAAGCGGACAAATCTCTAAAGCGAGACATTTAGCTGAAGCTTTATCGTTAGATGCTGCTGAAATAGCTTTGCATGCATGTCAAAGAGCTCTAAACGCTCGAAGAGGTGATACGGCTGCGGCGATGTATTTTTTTGCCGTGCGCTCGGATTTAGATTCGCCTCAGAAACGATACAAGATGCTCTCGAGATTTTGCGATGCGTGCTTGCGTGCATGGCACCTTCGCGCTACTTCGCATTTGCTCGAAACAATGGATGAGTGGAATGAAAGCGGTTTCGAATCAGAGCCTTCTTCTCCGGCGGTTGCATTTTCGAGACGGGGCTCTGGCCCCAGCTCTCGAGCGGGCTCTCTCGGCGGGTCTCCCTCTCACAGCGGCGGTGGTAAAAAAAACACTAGCAGAAACAGTTTCACTGCTGAGAAATCTTTCCGAGCGGACGCGCGCGAGTGTTTGAAGCGCTCGCGCGATAGAGATATCGAAGTAGCTGTACAAAACGCAAAGATTGCGCGCGCAAACATTATCGCGTGGTCTTCCAAAGAAGGCGTCGCCGTCTTGAAAGCGTGCGATGAATTGTTAGACGCGGAAGTATCTGCATCCGCATCGACAACCGTCGTGATCATAAAAGAGGATGGAACGGAGGAAGAAATTAGTAGGGAACAGTTTGAAGGCATGGGAACCCAGTTTGAACCATTACTCGCCGATTCGGAATTTATTAAAGAATTTGTCGAAAGGCTCGCTTTAACGTGTTGCGCGGATTGTCCAACAGGCGAACAGTTTGGAAGTGTCGTGAATTCTTCGGAAGTAAACGAGTCGTCGAATCTTCCTAAGTGGCAACGCATGGAAAATGCAATCAAATCTTTCGAAGATGGAAACCGAAACGCGTTCGATCGAGAGGAGGAAGATTTGAGTATAGAAAACGCGGGAGGATTCAAGACGCCGACTGATTCGCCGAAAAAACAACAACTAGGCAGCAAAGATGGTACCTCTTCTTCTTCTACCTCAAACTTGAATTTGTTCGAAGCAAAAAGGGCTAGTGGTAGAACGAGAGAACGCACGAACGAGCCGAAAACTGAAACCGTTTCAGTTCACGCTCGAACGGTCGGCACGCTTGTTCGAGCTCTCAACGTCGGCTCGAGCGAAGAAGACATTTTATTCTTTGCATCTTCTTCTACTAATATGAAGAACGCCAGTAGCAGTAGCATCTCGGCAATTGTGAAAGATCACGAGAGTGAAACTGTACATGACGGAACTAAGAATGATGAAGAACTGGGAGACAAAAACAAAAACACTACTAGTGAGAGACAAAAAAGTGATGAGGTAAATATCCCGCAAAGATTATCTATTGCATTGCCGACGTTGTTTTGGGCTCTTGGCGAAGAGGGTCGCACGACTGCTCTTAGTTACAATCACAGTCGCAGTTCTGGAATGGTTAGTAGTAATAGTGGTGTGTTCACTAACATTTCGCCGTCGGTGTCACCTCGGGCAAGCGAGCAACAGATGGCTCCGTTCAACACGAATAAGCTCTTTGATGCTTACCATAACCAAAAATCTTCGGCAACGTTTCAAAAGCGAATCATTAACCCAGAGCTTCGCGTTAATTGCCTACTCGCACACGTCGCGATGGAACCGGCAAACTCGGAACGTAAATTGCATTTTCAACGCGAGCTCGAAGCCGAAATCAAGCGCGCAGTTTTACACTCGCGCAATTACAAAGCAGACGACGATATAACTTCTGAAGGTCGAGTTTTGTTACAAATTGTTGGTGCCGCTGTTGCTTGGTCGAACGATGCCGCTTTATCTACAGTAGCCGCGCAACTCGGGCACTTTGAATCCGCAAACGCTTTCCGTATCGATATCGTCGATAGGTTATTTCTCAGAATCGACGAAGCTAAACGAGACGAGCAAATTATTCGCGACGATATCAAAAATGGTGAAAACGATGAAACCATTCGCTTACTTTCTCGAGAATTCATCATTTCTAAGCGCGCGATTGAAAGAGAATTACGCTTTGCGTTGGAACACTTGGTACCGAAATGTAAAGACGCAAAGAAACGCGCCTTGTGTACGCAAGAAATCGCAATCAGATGGAAAAATGCACACATGAAAGACTTCCTAACATGGGACGAGTTTGAACGCGCGACTTTACGAGCGATGCCACCCGAAGAGGGTGAGTTAGCAACGTTCGAGCTCTTAAAATTGAGTCATTCCGCTTCGTCATCAAACGCTTCTACTACTCCCGCGCACGATAAGAATACCGCGACGCGTTTAACGTTTTCAGCAAACTTTGCGCTCAAAGCCGCGATCGCTCCGAGTTTACCCTCTTTACGTTTCGCCGCTGCCGTTACAACTAAAATATAATAAATATGTATGTGATAATAGAATAATGTAAAAATAGTTTCTTGAATGAATTAATAATATGCATTCGATTACACGCGATCTATTTTAAAACCTTGGTTTTTCCATGCCGTGTATACTTCTTCACTCACCTCCTTTTCTGTGATACTAGAACCAAGAGCTGACGGTAATTCTTTCGTAGCAGTAAGACTTGTTACTTCAGAAGATCCGAGCTGCGCTGTCCAAGCATTCTTAATAAAGTCTACGTCGTCGTCGCCAGTGCTCGTAACTTCACCTGATGAAACTTTTTCTTTTGTCTCCGTAGCTAAAGCTACATATAAGGAACCAATTTCCATTGAATCGTTCAATAAACCCGTAGGTCCGTCGGCGAAATATTTGCGGCGGTTAGTTTCGATATTTTGAGGAAATGGATCCCACAAACCAAATGGTTTTTCGGAAGTTTTTGTCCCAATGTCTTCAATAGCCTTTGCGCGAATTTGTTCTTTCTCCGATTTCCCAGTCCAATCAATTTTATTATATTCTCCCGAGTTGAACTTTTCCATGACTACTTTTTGCCCTTCTTCACCGCCACCATTGGCAATGCGATCTTTTTGCATTTGTCTATACATCGCTAGCGGTTTACCGATGCCACCATATTTCCAAGGCTCTAATTGGAGCCAGTTTGGCAACCATTCATCCGGCCAGTCATCATGTACACCTTTGATTTCATCGTTCCAAAACCTTCTTTGTTCATCTAAACTCGGCAAAGTCCACACTTGCGAGTGTTCGAACGCAGTCCAGTTCTTGTTATATTTATTTTCAACTTCGAAAGAAGTGACCAAGTCTCGTTCTTCATCAAACGCAGAGTCGACGTTGCCTTCACGATCGTAAAATCCTCCAGTCGCCGCGTTTAACCACGTTCTGAAACCGACATCGAGGTCGAATTTGCCTTTATCTTTGACCGTTCGCGTGATCGTGCCTGCAGGAACCCATGGCTCCGGTTTCTCCTCTGTTACTTCGTGCACTTTTTGGTCCGGATAAGTATCCACCAAAGTCGGAATGACTGAAACGTCGTCTCGGTCTTTGTTGAACTCGGCGATGATTTCGCATATGCGTTTACCATACACGCGATCGGTAGCTAATAACTCCGAGGCGACTTTTCTAATCACTGGCGCGTATTCCTTAATCAGTTGCTCACTTCGTTTAATGGCAGCTTTCAACATCAATCGTTGATCATCTTTACCGTAAATTTTATCCATTTTGAAAAATTCCGTAAGCACTGGATCAAAGTGCGGACGAAACTTCCCGTCTCTAAAATACGTAATTCCAGTATCGTGGACGATATCGCTTATGTATTCCTGCGCATAAATTAAATCTTTCGTCGTAGCCAACGAGACTTCGTCTTCACCAAAGAAAACTCTTTCAGCAGTTCGTCCAGCGATTAATAAAGCAGCGCATTCAACGTAGAACTCAACAGTATCCGGGCCTTGCATCTTTAATTTTTCGCGAGTGATGTGATCGGGTTCGTTTACGTATAACAAAGACGACGCGGCTTCACCACGCGGTTTTAACGTGACTTGAATGAGTTCGGGGCATAATTGAGGTCTCGAGCAAGTGAGAACTGCACGAGACGCTTCGAGAATTGCGAGGTGTTCTTTACCCCAACTCGCGGGCAAAGGAGAGCCGACTAAACCGACGACTTGCTTCTCAATCACGGCTTCGATGTCGGTAATGTCCATGAGCTCTTTACCTCTTCGTACGGATAAAATTGAACCCTCGTTGAGAATGTTTGCGAGATCGGCTCCGGAATAATCCTCGGTGATATTCGAAACGCGCTTTAAAAACGCGTCGTCGTTTTCACGGTTCACGTTCAACTTTTTCGCGTGTACTTGAAGAATTTTCAAGCGATCTTCCGAGCGCTTCGGGTTACCTACTCTAAATGATCGATCGAACCTTCCCGAGCGCAACAACGCGGGGTCCAAATTCGACGCTAAATTCGTAGCGCCAATGACAAGAATTGGCGTCGTGTTTGGATCGAATCCGTCCATTTCAACTAACAGTTGCATCAAGCCTTGCGCTCTTTCTGCAGACGCTGGATCGGACATGTCATAAAACGCTCTTGATTTACCCAACGTGTCTAACTCATCGATGAAAATGATTGCTGGTGCGACATCTCTCGCGCGTTTGAACAAATCGCGAACGCGACTCGCCGCGACTCCCACGAACATCTCAACAAACTCCGAGCCGTTTGCGTAAAAGAACGGCATCATGGCCTCGCCAGCAACGGCTTTTGCGAGTAAAGTTTTCCCCGTCCCAGGAGGACCTTCGAGTAAGATACCCTTTGGTGGTTCTATCATTTTACCTCTAAATCTAGGATCGCCAGTCATAATATCGATGACTTCTTGAAATTCGTGCACGGCTTCGTCTAAACCAGCGACGTCGTTGAAGCGAACTTTGGACATGCGCCTGGTGATCTTCTTAGCTTTAGATTTGTTCATAGCCATATTTAACGCGTTTGCGGATTCTTTTTCTCTCTGCTCTTTGGTCATTTTATTCGCCTTTGCGAGCGTCGTTTTTCCTTTAATGATTTTATCTAAAACTGGCATGGAGATGTTAAGTTGCTGCGCCAATTTCGTTTTCGCCTCTTTTCTCAAAGATGCGGGCGGTTTATAACCTTTTTTGTTTTCACCAGTACTAGAAGCATTTCCTTCATATGACGCCCATTGCTCAGGTCTTCGTCTCGTCATCGCAAACGCGGTTAATAAAGTCATGGCGCCGTACCAAGGCAAAGTCGATTTCATTAAACTGCCCATATATAAAGGTGGACTATGCATGAATAATTGACAACTCGCCGGGTTTCTTGCCCAGATATCATCGAAATCGCAATAATCTGGCGTTAAACTCGCGCGTTCGCATTGATCGACTAAATCGTCCCAAGCGTCTCCTGGTAAGAAACATTCTTTCACAATATACGATTCTCTCGAGAAATCTAACCTATTTTTCTCGTCTTCGTATTCACAAATTGCAACTTTGCCTTGTTCGTATATCCTGATTCTCGCGACTCTTTGTTTTCCTAAATCAGTCATCAATTGCGCGTACGATACTTCCGAGTTCACTACGCTTGATTTCTCTGGCTCGTCTAACCAATCTTTAAATTTTCCTACGATTAAACGAGGACCCCATCGAACGTTATGATGAAATCGTTCCGGGTACGTTCGTTCTTGCGCTACGAATTGTTCGAGCAATCGAACTTTCTCCCTTTCCAATTCTTTAAACCATTTCGGGTTCTTTTGCATGAACTCGATGACTTTCCTATCGATTTCCTTAATCTCCTCCGGGCAAAGATCTTTATACATTTCATGTTTCACTCTTTTAAGGACTTTTTTGTAATACTCAGCGATTGCATCGATTTCTTTACATTTATATTCGTAATCCCATATCCTTTGCGCTTTCAAGATCAACGGCGCTCTTGCGTAATCGGTCAAAAACGGATCTAACCACGACGCGAAAATCCTCGGCGGAACGATTCTTACGCCGCCGGTGAACTTCTTCGGTAACTCGGGGAACAAATTCGATGGTCGTTCATATCGCATCAAAGGCGAACAAATACCAACCTCCTGATCATCTCTCAATCGTTGATTTTCACGTAAATCCTCAACCGTTCTCACGTTATGGTTCTTCCTCAAACGCGGTATTTTCGGGTCCAATAAGTAATCGTTATCCATCGGTAGCGACTCGTCGTATTTCGATCGCTTCTTCCCTTTCGCGCCTTTTTGCTTATTCGCGCGTAAAATCTGCATCGACGCTCTTCCTCGATACTTATCGCTCACCGTATTACGACGATAATCAGTATCATCATCCTCTCCTAAAGTGCCCGTTTTCCTCCACTGCGTTCCATCCTTCAAACTCGCGCTCGTCGCGAAATCTTCCCTTCTACCAAGACCACTCCTCGCACTCACTTGCCCTGGCGATTGAGATAACTTCTTCTTCCTCTTTCTTGGTCGTTCATGCTTGAACGCGAGGCCGTTTTTACCGAGACCGGTGAACGAGACGAAGTCCTTCGTAGCCGACATTTGATGATTTGATGAACGTTTTTCGATTTAAAGATCTTCGAGTGGCGGCAGAGAGAGCAGGGCGCAGTTTATGCTCCTCTCCCTCTCTCGATCAAGAAGTCGATATGATATATATGTGTGTGTGTGTGTATATGTGTACGTATATGTGTATGTATCGCTTTTTAAATAGGGAAACGAGCGAGATCTCTTTTATCTTTTCAAGGAGAAAACCGCGAGTTTTCCCTATTCCCTTTGCTTTGTTTTTTCAGGTTTTCCCTATTCCCTTTGCTTTGTTTTTTCAGGTTTTCCCTATTCCCTTTGCTTTGTTTTTTCAGGTTTTCCCTATTCCCTTTACTTTGTTTTTTCAGGTTTTCCCTATTCCCTTTGCTTTGTTTTTTCAGGTTTTCTCTATTCCCTTTGCTTTGTTTTTTCAGGTTTTCCCTACTGTTCCTACTCTCCATTAATTATTTGCGGTACGTGAATAAATATATAACAAAAATGCGAGCATCGCAGCAGCAGCTTGGTTGTGGATCGCGAGTTTCGATTGGGAAAAGAGGTTAGTTATTCGTATTCTGCGAATGCGCGCGAGCGATGAGTTCGCGCGCTGCTTTGTTTGTGCACCCCGTTTTCGCAAATCGCGCGCATTATAGGCGAGTGTGCACATTGGGGCGGCCACAGAGAGAGAGAGAGGCGCGAAATCGGTATTGGAGCGAGACGCGAACGAGCGAGAGATAAACGAGGAGATCGAACGAGTTCGATCATGTTTTTTGTGTTCGTTTTTTTCGTTCGAGAGAGCGAGAGAGCTCTGTTTATTACTTACGCGTAAAAGTGATTTTTGGGAACCTTCGCTTTCGCTTTCGAGTACGATTCGGTCTTCGTTTGGATAAAATCTCTTGTTTCCAATTCTCGTCTTCGTCATCGTCGCTCACACTCACACACACACACATATATATTTATACATATATATACATACACGTCACAGGCGCCAATACTGGACGAGAAAGCACGTCTCGAAGACGCGTGAACGTAGACGTTCGAGCAATGTCAGTGAAAAAAACGACGCTGAAGAACTACGAAGGCATGGTCCTGTTAAGACCTGACGTCGAGGACTCGGTGAAACAAACCGGTCTCGATAAGTTAAGAGCGCTCGTACAAAAAGACGAAGGCGGTTCGTTCGAAATCACCGAACGAGGATTACAAAACAACTCTTATACGATCCAAGGCTATCCGGACGCGTATCAAGTGCAAATCGATATCTCGTGCATGCCGAATACGATTAAAGAGATCGAGACGACTTTGAATAACCCGGAGATCGGCGAAGAGAACGTGTTCTTACGCTCTCTCTTTAGACGATTGCACCGATAAATATATCGCATCGTATACATCATGCAGTATATGTGTATATATATAATAATATATTAGTAATCATAGTAGTTAAATTTAAATCATACCTTTGGGAGTAAAAAAGAAAGAGTAGAGAGAACGCGAAACAAAAGAAAATAGATGACGACGACGACGACGAGATGATGATGATGATGATGATGATGATAAGTTGTAATGTGTCTATATAAAACTAAAACGTTCAGTAGCAACCTTAATAGAACGATACTATCGCTTCGTACGTTTCGCAAAGAAGAAGAAGAAGAAGAAGAAGTCAACTTCGGTACTTCTCTCACTAAAACGTGTGTCTGTGTGTGTGATTTCTATTCTCTCTCTCTCCTACTAATTAATTAATTGATTAATGTACAAAACGAGCCCCCTCTCAACGCGAGAACCATGTGAATAACCGACCCACCTTCGATGTTATAGTCCTTCGCCGTCTTATCGTCGTGCATCTGTTTCCCTCCAAAAATCAGTCTCTGCTGATTCGGTGGGATCCCTTCCTTCTCCTCCATGCGTTCTTTTATGCGCACGATCGTATCCGTGACCTCGACGTCGAGTTCGACTTCTTTGCCAGTCAACGTCTTCACTTTGATCATCATTTTTTCTAATTCGTTTCCGTCTCTCTTATCTCTCTGACTCTCTCTGACTCTCTGACTCTGTCTCCGTTTTATTTATTAGCTCTTTTTGCCGCTTTTCCGTTTTTAAGATTCCCCAAAACCCTAAACCCTGAACCATGACGAAGATTTTCGTTCCAAACGTGATGAAATAAAACGCACATGGTAGTATTTCAAAAAAGGCGACGAAAAAATTCGCGCGAAGCATATAGATGCGCGCGTTGGAAAATGAATGGAAAGATGGAAGAAATAAGGCAGAGCGAGAGAGAGCGAGAGAGGCGAATAGCGAATAGCGAGTGTACATATACAGATATTACGTTATTACATCCTTCGTCTTAGGAAATCGTCGGCTTTCTTGACATCGATCTCGCCACATTTCTCAATCGCGAATAGAGCTTCGGTTTTGGACCAACCTCTTACGACTAACTCGGCGACGACCATTGTTTTCGTTTTGAGCATCATTTTGTTCGTGTTCGTATTCGTCGTCGTTTTAGAGGCAAACGAGTCGATTTCTAATCTTGCGGCGGCGCTGTTTTTGTTTTTGAGCATATCGTCCCAGTCCGAGCGCGAGAGTTCTTCAAGTTCAGCCGCGTGCGGTTTTTTCTGTTTTGGTATTGATAAGCCCCAATCATCTTCTTCGTCTTCGTCTTCGTCGTCTAAAGATGAAAGTCGATCGTTCATCTCATTTGCACTCGGGGAGAACAATCGCGAAGGGAGCGACGAATGCAATTCTTGTCCTCCTTTCACTCGATTATTATTGTTCCCATCGTCGACGTCGAAGTTTTCGTAATTATCGGCATTATCGTCATCGAAATCGTGTCGTCGAGTGTTCGTACCAACGCCGCGACTTTGCTTTTCGCCAAGCTTGGCATATTCGTTAAACGCGCTCATCGTGAGTTCTTCGCCTCTTGGGGTGAAACCTTTTGGCGTCGGTTTATTTTGTAAACTTTGATTGTCAGCGATAGCGGCGACGGCGTTGATATTAACAGGGGTAGCAGTAGTGCTGCGTCTATTCGTCATCATCATTTGCTTGTTAGTACCAAAAACACTCCCTACACCACTTCTCTCTGAAACAGACGCCGGCGTGCCCAAAACAGATTGCGCGTCTCGAAACGATTGATTTTCGGATTCAGAAAACGTCTTTGTTGGAGACAGAAACTGCTCTGCGTCTTCAAAACTCTCATCATCGTTATTATTATTACTATTATTCATCGTCATATTTCTTTCCAAACTATTATCGCCGTAGGAACCATCGAGCGTACCGATTGATGCACTTGGTCTAAGCATCGCAAAATTGTTCTTCGGCGGCGACGCTTTCTCCATATTTTGACGATTAAGAAGATTGAGCGATTGATTCGACGACGAAGGCACTGGCTTGATGTAATCTTCTCTTATCGAAGCCATTTTTTCAAACATCATCATATCACCATTATCCCTATCAAGCGCCTGCGGCGCAGATCGTCCTTGAGGATTCAAAATGGATGAGAATTTAGTCGCGGCAGCGGAATTATTATTATTACTTTGCAGTTGTTGTTTTTGTTCGTTCTCTCGACTGAAGACATCGTCGCGGACGCGGATATCTCGAGCCGAGCGTTGACTGTTGTTCAGAATTTCATCTCTTCGTTTTTTTAATGCCGAAGAAGGCGCGGAGAGCTTCTTCGGTGGGCTCGGTTTCCTATAATCATTATTAATGTTATTATTATCGAAGCTCGACTCGTTCGTTTTACGACCTCCGTACAACGCGTCGTACGATTCAATCATCTCCATCATTTCGCGTTCGTGTTCTTTTTTCAAATCATTCGTCGCTTTCTCTCTCAACTCAATTTCTCTCGCTCGTTTTTGTCGTTCTTCGTTAAGTTTTCGTTCCGTGACTTCTGCAGCGCGTAGCTGCATTTCAAACTTTTCGTGTAATATTTTAGTCTGCTTCTCGAGTTCCTGTCGTAACTTTTCGTTTTCAGCTTTTACGTGTTCGTATCTTGTGCCGGGAGCGGAATCTTTCACAAAGCTTTGCTCGCGTTCGTTTCTAAATGAAACCGATTTCGAATATTTATTATTGTTGTTGTTATTATTATTATTAACATTCGGACCTGAAGAATTGCCTGGATATGCTGCGAACGTAGTTTGCGTACCCATCGTGCGTTGATTCGCACGATTCGTCGCTTTCTTTTCGTAATCATCTCCACCGCCAGAACGACTACTGTTTGCTATTTGATTCTCCTTCATTTCCAAACGACGACTTAATTGTGCGTTCAGGCTTCTGGACGCTTCTAAATCTCTAACGACTTTCTTCAAATGCGCGTTAAAGGCATTCGCTTGCTCTCTGAATTCAGCGCCAGGGCCAGATAATGGTTTGGTTTTTTCTCGCTCGAGCATTTCGCGAAGCGATTGAACTTCTAATCTAAGTCTGTCACATTCTTCGCTATAGTCTGGCGCAAACTCTTCCTCTTCTTCTCGTCTAGATCTATTTCCTTTTGTTTTGTCTCCTTCTTCTCTTACGCCAACGATCATTCGTTTTCGTTTATACTCTAAGGATGTCTCGAGCCACAATCGAAAGGCTTTTCGCAAAACCCTATGTTCAGCCGCTACGCGCATGCTTTTCACGACTGATTCGTTTCTACGAGATTGAAAACACGCGAGGCGCCATAACGCTAAGGTCTTACTGAGCACGGCGTTGTTCACTTTAATTTTTGAATTTTCCATTTTTCTTTTCAAATCTATAACTTCCAAATCATCGATGAAAGCCCCGAAATTGATGTCTCGATCTGTTCGTTTCTCGGAAACCCAACGCAACGCAGTCCTTGACGTCGATACTTGAGCATCGGCGGCATCATCGGCGTCTCGTTTCATATCGTTCATAATCCGCGTCCTTCTATTATCATTTCTATTATCGTCATTTTCATTTTCGTTGTTCTCGTCGTCGTCGTCGTCGTCGTCGTCGTCGTCGTCGTCATCGTCATCACTCGTGAGAAACCTATTCCTGTTCTCTATAATAGTACTCTCGGACGCTTTCGATCTGCGTTCGATCTTAGCCCCTTTAATCGCTAACTGATTTTCATCTAAATCATCCTCGTTATCATCATCTGAATCATCTAAATCATCATCGTCGTCGTAATCGGAATCATCAAACTCTTCGTCGTCGCCGTAAGCCGATACCTCTTTCATTCTCTTCTTCGTATTCAATTTAACCGCTCGTTGTTTCTTCGCCCCTTCTTCGTACCCTCTCTCAAACCCGATCTCCGCCGCTTTCGCGGCCGATAAATTCTTCATCTTCTTCAGGCACAGCTCAATCGCGTCATACATCGCTCGTAAAGATTCGTCCTCCGAACCCCGCAATTTCTCGATATTCTCCCTGTCCTTCTTCGATATGAATTCGAATAAAATCGAATCATTTTCATCCATCATCGTCCGTTTATTATTCGTTTCCGATACTCAAATTATGATCGTTAAATCTATATCGCTCTCGAACGAGTAGAACTTCTTCTATCTATCGCTCGTTTGTCTCAATCAATGAAAGAAATCGCTTATTAAAAATGATTTAAATCGCTTATTCCGCGAAAGCAGAGCAACACCGGCACAGCGTTTGTTCCGTCTTCGGGGAAACAGAGAAGTATCGAATTTCCAATTCGTTTCGACGCAGATGAATATGATTATTCGTCCCTCGAAGCTCGACTGTTTTCGTCAGCGATGCTTTATGCGTAAGTGATACGCGAGAGCGTAGTCGTTTTTAGTAGGACTATTAATGATCAATATTCGCACGTATGTATGTTATTAAATAATAGTTTGAGAGAGAGAGTATTTTTTATGAAGTTCGAGTGACAGTTGAAGAGGAACCATTGACGACCTTTAAGGACGACTTAGGGCAAAAGCGCGCTGAACATTTCTCCCTCAATCACGCTCTCTCGAACGTGTCAACGACGGACAGTAATAGCAGAGTACTGTGTGTGTGTGTGTGTGTGTGTGTGTATATGTATATTAATAACTTTCCAAGGAGACCTTAAAAGTCATCGCTTCTTTGTTAATTAACTGCGTGGCTTTATCGAGCGCGAATAATAAAGTGTCCACGTTCTCGACCCAGGAGTTCAATAAAGCGTCAGGTAAAGTCTCTTCGTTCGATTTCGTCGTTTTCTTGAACGAAGCGATCGCGTTCGGGCGATCGATTTTCGCGAGGACTTTCTTTGAGCATACCGATTTCGATAATCTTTGCTCGGCTTCGTCTATTGATAGACATAAGAGCTCGGACAGACGCGATAAAGAGATTCTTTTGTAGTATTTCGCAATCACGAAAAGGTTATGCTCGATTACGCGAGATTGTAAGTCTTCGAGCTTTGACGTTTTTGAATCGCCTACGACGACGACGTCTTCGTCGTTTATGTTTGATTTCGATGTTAAGTAGTTATTGTTATTGTTGGTGATGAAATGCTTGGAGATCTCTTCGGCGTATTGCTCAGAAAGCTCGTCCCATCGGATGATTTCATACGTCGTAAACTTTTTCAGAAGATCTTTATACACTTTCATTTCTTTCAAGCGCTCGTCGTTTAACGTTTCGTGTAATAAACTTTGTTGCATCGGTTCGCGTTCGCTCAAAATGACTAACCACGCGCACGACTCCATAGCGGGCTCGTACTTTTCTCTATCCTCCTTCACTAGTTCGCACTCCAAAATCGCTTTATAACAACGACATTGTTCCAAATAATTTTTCTCGCGTTCAAAGTATTGAACCATCAATTGATGATAATTGAAACGTAAGTTTGGTAAATCTGGTACGGACGCGTCGGTTTCGGCGAAAACGCCTTTCGCGTGTTGCACCGCGCTTTCCTTTTCTTTCTTCTCCTCTTTTTCAACCTCTTCCATGCGTTTCTTCTCACTGTCGTCCATCATTTGATCGCCAGTACCGTCCTCGTCTAACTTTTTCTTCTTCAATTTCAAAAGTTCCTTCTCTTCGGTTTTTTTGATCTCATCGAACGATCTTGGGTTAATTTTTCGACTCAAAATTCTCGCTCTCACAAAATCTTCGTTCTTCATGCACAAACGTATTTGTTCTTCGATAAAAAAAACTTTCTCTCTCTTCGATAGGGCTCCGTAAGTCTCAATCGCGACTTCTTGCATGACCGACGCAGCTTCTGAAATTCTCCCCGAGTCTTCGTGCAATTTCGCCAAAATCCTCGTCAATCGCGCTTTCTCGACTTCGACGAAAATCTTCCCACTCGCGACTTCGTTCAATGTCTCGATTAACTTCGTCTTCGTCTCAACCGTTGGCGTTTCATCTATATACGTCATCGCCTCTCTAACAATCGCCGCAATCGCTTGTTTCAATTGCGCTCTTCTCTTACTTAACAAAACGACGTGTTCGCATAAACCGTCCCAATCATTTTGTTCCCTTAAAACGGATAATATTGCCACACATAGACGCGGTGTGGCGACGAAATCGGCCGATAACCTGTATTGCTTTTCCAACTGAAGCATCTTCTCTAACGTCTGCGTAAGGTTTCCGGGCTAAGATTTATTCGTGAGTTATAGCGAAGAGAAGTTTAGGGTTTCAAAACAAATAAATCACTTGTCGATCTCAACATAAAAAGTTCAATCGCGAATTAAACACGCACATAAACACATACAAACCACATGAAACAAATAGACATATGGCGACTTGTGTGCGTGCGTGCGTCGATGTTTCACACCGAGCAATGAAAGGACCTGAAGCAAAGAGAGAGAGAGAGAGAGAGAGACAAACGAAACAAAAAAGTCGCACCAAACCACAAAGGCGAGATCTCAAATCAGAACAACGAAACGATGCGAGCGCATAAAAAACAAACAGGATTAGTCTCTCTACCTTTTGTGCGTCGACTTTCAAAGAAAACAACTCGTGCTCCAGTTTCTCGACCTCGATCGTTTGCCTCTGTTTCGTCGTCAGATTATCTCGGTTCATTTTTTCACGATCGAGGTTTTGAGTACTCTGATTAATTAATTCTCAATTTATTCTTCTTCTTCTTATTTTTTGACGAATGTGTGTTTTCCAATTTATGACTAAAATAAAAAAAGCCGAAACCCTAAATACTATGAAACCCTACATCATACAGATTTCCATCAAGCAGAGTAACATATTCCCCATCACAAAATAAGAAAGGAGAGAGAGCGCGTCTTCAGCAGTAGTAGTAGTAGTAGTAGTAGTAGTAGTAGGGAAAATGTTCAAACGCGCAACTTGCTCTTCTTTTTTATTAAGGCTGGTATGATATGAATATTTTACGAACAATCTGAAACCCTAAATCGTTTAAACTCCCCTAATAAAGCACAGTATTTCCCACACATAGTAGTACTTTATAGTAGGGAAAATGTCCAAATGCGCAACAAGCTCTTCTTCTTCGTTCATTGATCAAAGAACCGCTTTGAAGAAACGGTTCTCAAATCGACGAAGGAGCGCGATAAGAGCCAACGAGACTTACCGCGAGCGAGATGAAAAAGCTGCGCGTTCATTAACAGCGCG
>Ga0209830_10001822_pt1 | contig 18106 bp, 7 predicted proteins | sample ArcticOcean_MG_C_12_FD_187439 | JGI IMG/M metagenome (GOLD analysis project Ga0209830, IMG submission 187439) | Marine microbial communities from western Arctic Ocean - ArcticOcean_MG_CB8_130 (SPAdes) (version 2) | ecosystem: Environmental > Aquatic > Marine > Oceanic | place: Arctic Ocean...
CATGGCTGGTCGGCCCAGCCACGGCTACGGCGCCCACGAACATCGGGCCGGCTGCATGCTTCTCGCCAAGCAACTCAACAAGCACATGAGCGATCGGCTCACGGCTGAAGTGCATGTCGCGAAAGAATGGCCGGGGAATGCCTCTGTGCTCGAAGACGCTGACGCTATCGTCTTCTACTGCGATGGCGGCGGCGGCCACATGGCCAATCAACATCTCGAAGGTCTTGATGTGAAACTCAAGGACGGTTGCGGACTGGCCTGCCTGCACTACGGCGTCGAAACTACCAAGGGCAAAAGCGGCGATAAGTTTCTCGAGTGGATGGGCGGATACTTCGAGGCCCACTACTCGGTCAATCCGCATTGGGACGCCGAATTCAAGGAGTTCCCCGAGCACCCCATCACGCGCGGCGTGAAGCCCTTCAAAATTCGCGATGAATGGTATTTCAACATGCGTTTTGTGGAAGGTATGAAGGGCGTCACTCCGATCCTCTCAGCTTACCCGCCGAAGGAGACTATGAAGCGCGGTGACGGCGCGCACTCCGGCAATCCCCACGTGCGTGCTACGATGGAGAAAGGTGAGATCCAACACGTGGCATGGGCCTACGAACGGCCCGCGGGCGGCCGAGGCTTCGGCTTCACTGGCGGCCACTTCCATCGAAACTGGGGCGATGATAACTTCCGTCGTGTCGTGCTGAACGCCCTTGCCTGGGTCGCTAAGGTGGAGGTTCCCAGGGACGGTGTGCCCTCCGACAAAATCATCGCGGCGGACCTCGAAGAGAATCAGGACTTCCCAAAGCCGGGCAGCAAGAAGAAGTAGGAGCGTTGTGAGACTTCGCTATTCACCCTTCACCTCTTTTTTGTTTTCGTAGATCCCAGATTCAATGAGATCGGTCGGGATGCGCTTTCTAAACTAGAAAACCCCATTGCGGCGGTAAGTGTTTCGAACGTCGTTAGAGCCGGATTGTGTCTCACGATTGTGTCCCATTACCGGATCTGTATCCCCCGGGGGTTACGAGGTTTCGTTCATTTTCAACGACTAAAGAAGAAAGTGGCGGAGAGGGAAGGAATTGAACCCACCAAACCCTTAACGGGTTTCAACGGTTTTGAAAACCGCGGCGACCACCAGGCACGCAGCACTCTCCGCTTGGAGGGTGGATTAGAAATGGGGTTGGGTCAAACGAATGAGTGGAAGAATTGACAGGAATTCTCTTTTGGTTTGGCTGGGCCTGTCTTTTCCCAGTAGTCTGCCACTGAATGATCTGTGTGAAGAATTTGATGCGCTGGTTGGCCCCTCTTTTGGGTGTGATCGTGGCGACGGTGGCCTATCAGTCGGGGATGCCAAGAAATGCTTCGATTACTCTGGGGATTACCGTTCTGACTGCCCTTTGGTGGATGCTGGAGGCAGTCCCGATTCCGGTGGCTTCGTTAGTGCCGATTGCTTTACTTCCGCTCTTTGGAGTCTTACCGGCTAAGACGACGGTGGCTCAGAGCTATGGGCATCCGATTATTTTGCTGCTCCTTGGCGGCTTTTTATTGTCGAAGGGAATGGAGAAGAGCGGGGTGCATCGGAGGCTTGCCTTGGGAATGGTGCGGCTCTGTGGGGGGCGGAATACCTCTGCTAAGGGAACGACTCCGAAGGCGCTCATGCTGGGGTTCATGATCGCGTCGGCGATGCTAAGCATGTGGATTTCTAATACCGCAACGACCTTGATGCTTCTGCCTATTGCCATGGCGGTACTGGGTGATCATAAGGTGAAGGCGCATGCGATCGCGGCGCCCTTGATGATGGGGATTGCTTATGCCGCTAATATCGGGGGTCTGGGCACGCCGATTGGGACTCCTCCGAACTTGGTTTTTATTGAGCAATATGAAGAGGCGACGGGGAAAGTGATGACCTTTACGGAATGGATGCGCTACGGCATTCCAGTAATGGTGATTATGATACCCCTGATGTGGTTGTGGTTGAGTCGGAATCAGAGGGGAACGCTTGATCTTGATCTTCCGGAGGTGGGAAAATGGCGGTCGGCGGAGCGGAGAACTCTTGTTATTTTTGGGCTAACGGCTTTGGCTTGGATGACGAGAGCCGAGCCTTTCGGTGGGTGGCGGGAGTGGTTTAATCTGCCGGGTGCCAATGACGCATCGGTCGCTTTTGTGGGCGTGATTTTTCTTTTCCTTCTGCCCGATGGATCCGGGGAGCGCGGTGAGAGGGGACGCTTGTTGGATTGGGAATCGTGTCGTCAGATTCCGTGGGGCGTTCTTCTTCTTTTTAGCGGGGGGATTTGCCTAGCAGCAGGGATTAAGGACTCGGGTTTGAGCTCGCAGATTGCGGGGGTGCTCTCGGGAGTGGGAACGTTGCCAGTGCTTGGTCTGGTGCTGACGGTGTGTCTTTTAATGACCTTCTTGACGGAGCTGACGAGTAATACGGCGAGCACGATTTTGATTATGCCGATTTTAGCTTCGGTGGCTCTGGTAAATGATCTGGATCCGCTGGTGGTGATGTTGCCCGCGGCGTTGAGCGCAAGCTGCGCTTTCATGCTCCCGGTGGCGACCGCACCGAATGCGGTCGTTTTTGGGACGGGATATTTGACGGTGCCGAAGATGGTCCGGGAAGGCTTGATGCTGAATCTGATGGGAGTGGTGGTGATTGGGATTTATTGTTGGGCGATGGCTTAGTGATCCTCTGACGCTGATAAAAGTGACGTGATAACAGTAACATGCACGTCCTCTTTGCAGGCGGTGGCTTCAATCACGGCCAACACCTCGCCTTCGATAGGAAGAAAACTACCCGCTTCCCAATCTCTTCATGAGCTTGCTCCAGCGCCAAGGTATCGCGGCTGAGACCTTCGCGCACGTCGACCTGAGCTGCCGAAGCGAATTCTTTCGTTGCATCCATCAGACCTTCAGTTGCATCCGGCTCATTCACCGAGATCAGACAGACCTCATCGCGCTGAGTCTGCAGCATGAACTGGTAGAACGGATCGATATCCGTCTCGCTGGTGATTTCCCATCCCTCCGGGTGAGTGAAAGAGGCTCTGCCCAAGCTTCGGTCGGTGGTCGAGTGGTTATCTCCAGAGTCCCCGCAATGGCTCAGAAAAGGGACCGCAGCGGCGATAAGAATTAATATAAAAGGCGCCTTTTGATTATTTTTTAGAGTTTCATGAAGGTTCCCAAGCGGTGCAAGCCGCTATGCTAAACCATATCAGTTTTTGTGAAAAATAATGCGCGAGGTGATGCTCATGACCAAGAGGCTTGGGCCGTCTCGCCGCTAGTTTCTTGGTCTCAATACATTTTTTAAAAATCACAAATCGAGGTGTCATAAAGCCCTCGCGTCGCGGCGAAATAGAAGAAAATTCTGGAGGAAACTGAGTCGATCGACTGCTAGGAATTTTCTTTTGGCGGAAGGGACTTTAAGCCGCCTTTGGCCCGGAGCGAAGAGGGGAGACAGGGGGGTGTCGTCTTCGGAAAGGATGAAAGGCGGTTGAATTCTAGCCCAACCGCCCACGCGAATATCTCCTAGCTCTGCCTAACTAAAAGAGGCTGAAACCTAAATTCGAGGAGCCCAACCCTCACGGTAGTCTCTTTTCACGAATTGGTTAGCACGGTCATTATTAGTCGATCTCATGTTAGGACCATCCCAATCAATAGACTGCCCCTCTCCCACTTGTTGAGCAATGCATCCTAATAAAATCACCTCGTTTAGATAAGCTGCGATCTCAAAGTTTGAATAAGCTGGAGAACCACCCTTCATCATCTCGAACCACTCCTCAACGTGTCCTGGTGACCGAGGGACTGTTTGCGGGATTGCTTTACAAGCTTCGTGCTGACTAGCGTCACGGTATCCTTTTTCGTCGTTCAACATTACGTAAGGATTACCGCCCATATCATCTTGGGAAAATAACTTCCCCTTATCTCCAATAATGACAGCGCCACTACCAGGGAGCTTACCTCCCCGAAGGGCAATCACTTCAGAGACAATCTCCGTCCTGGGGCGAACCGGATCAAAGCTCTGACGAGGATTGCCGTCATACCACCAAAACTTCAGTGGTGGCAGCCCTTCTCGCTCCGGAAATTCAAACCGGACTCTCGAAGTTAGAGGGTAAGTTTCATCATAGATTCGAGAAGCCATCTCACATTCAATCTTGGTTGGATAACCTAACTTTAACGCACGAAACGGCATATTCACGGTGTGACAAGCCATATCGCCTAAAGCACCAGTTCCAAAATCACTCCATCCACGCCACTTAAAGTCATGGTAAACTCCTTTTTTGTAGGGCCGCATCTGTGCCGGCCCGATAAAGCAGTCCCAATTTAAATTATCTGGAATGGGATCTGCGCCGGCAGGGCGCTCTAAGCCTTGGGGCCATACCGGACGATTTGTCCACACGTGAAGCTCCTTAGGATTCCCAATAACACCAGCTTGAACGAGCTCAACTGAACGACGCAATCCACTTCCAGCACTACCTTGGTTCCCCATCTGAGTTGCTAACTTTTTTTCACGAGACAAGTTCCGCATCATGCGTGATTCCCACACCGTTTGAGTCAGAGGCTTCTGGCAATAAACATTTTTCCCCATCTGCATCGCCATGATGCCGGCCACCCCGTGGAGGTGATCTGGAGTGGAAATGGTTACTGCATCGACCTTGTCTCCAATCTTAGTCAACATCTCGCGAAAGTCGGAGAATTTGGCCGCCTTGGAATACTGTTTCGCCATCTCATCAAGTTTTCCCCCATCAATATCACACAGGCCAACAATCGCGCCACCACATTTGGCCGCGTTCATTGTATCGCTCCTGCCTTTGCCACCCACTCCGATGCAGGCTACCTGAATTTTGGAATTTAAATTCTTACCGCTCACAAAGGCAGGCATTCCGAAGGTTCCGCCCGCAAGGAGGCCAGACTTCTTGATGAATTGACGTCGGTTGGTCGCTGATTGAGCCATACTAGTAAAACGGGACCTGCGACGCCTGACTTTCAATCACTCTACAAAACTTCACTTCTTTTTCACTACTGCTAGGAATTTGCTTTTGGCGAAAGGGGTTTTAAGCCGCCTTTGGACCGGAGAGGAGCGGAGGGGGTGAGCTTCCCTTCTTTTTTAAGGCGTTGGAAGGTGAGGCCGGATTTGGCGAGGAGTTCTTCTTGATTCGGACGTCGCACGCAGATTCCTACGAGCGCAAGTTACTTAAGCTTTCTTAATGACCTGAATAGTTATGATCAGAGAAGGTCATCGTGGAACTTGGGAAAGAGCTGGAATACTTATATCGACGAGTGGTCGGGGGGTGCCTACTTTGAGGGATGATGAGAAGGGCTTCACGAACTTGGGCTTTGTGGTTGTTGGTTTTTGGATGGACCTGTTTGCACGCCGGGGAAGCGGAGTATCGCTATTATCGTTTCACTCCGACGCAGTTGAGGGTGAGCAATGACTGTTGCGTTCAGTTGGCAGAAATTGAGTTCTTAATAGATGGAGCAAAAGTGGGAATTCCATCGGCCTGGAATCCGGGCGGAAGTAATCCGGGAGGGGAAACTCCTGATTTGGCAGTGGATGGTTCGCTAACAACAAAGTGGCTGGACTTCAATCAAGGGCCCTTGATTTTTGATTTCGGGAGTGCGGCTACGATTGATGGCTATCGCTGGGCCACGGCGAATGATGCCACCGAGCGCGATCCGGTCCGATGGACTTTGGAGGGAAGTGATGACGAGACGAATTGGGTTCTCGTCGATGAACGAGTGGATGCCGATTTCCCAACGCCAGTTGCTCGCTTCACTTACACCTCGATCCTTGAGTTGAATGCCGCTCCGCAGGTCAGTTCATTCACGGTAGATCGTCGGTTGATTTCAGCGGGATTACCCGTGACTCTCTCCTGGGAGATTGATCTGGCATCGACCGACGTCTCGATCGATCAAGGTGTCGGTTCGGTATTGGGAATGACGACGAATGGTGTAGGCTCCATCACGCTCGACCCTGGTCCAACTGCGACGACCGTTTATGAGATCACCGCAAATCATGCCAACGGAGATTCCGCGGCACAGGTCGTGGTGACGGTGACTAATCTTCCCGTGATTCATGAGTTCATCGCCACGCCAGCGATTGGAGGGCCGGGAGATAAGGCGACCTTGAGTTGGGAGGTTTTTAATGCCGACAACTTGGTTCTGGATGGAGTTGCGGTGACGGGGACTTCCTTGGTGAAAGTTCTCACGACTTCGCAGACATTTATCCTTATGGCAACCAATGGAAACGGCGCCTCGACCAAGAGCGTGTCCGCGAAGGTGGTGGAACCCGGGGTGCCGGTGATTAATGAATTCATGGCGAGCAATGATGGCGCGCTGGTGAACGATGAAGATGGTGAGGATTCGGACTGGATTGAGATTTACAATCCAAGTGGATCGATCACGGATTTAGAAGGTTACTATTTAACCGATGATGCCGGTGATCTAACAAAGTGGGCATTTCCCGCTGGGACTTTGGGGATTGATGAATATCTCCTCGTGTGGGCCTCAGGAAAGAATCGCGCGGTATCGGGAGAAGAGTTGCATACAGACTTTAGTCTCAAATCCGGCGGCGAATATTTGGCTTTGGTGAAACCCGACGGGATTACGATTGTTTCGGAATACGGTGTCGGGGGAGCTGACTATCCCGATCAAGATGCACGGGTTTCTTTTGGTGGATTTGGAGAGGGGCAGCAACAGGGTTACTTCTCAACGGCGACTCCGGCTGCTGAAAATTCGAGCGGGTTTCTGGGTTATGTGAAGGACACCATGTTCAATGTGAAACGAGGGCATTTCACCGATCCCTTTTTACTGGAAATCACTTCGAATACCGTCGGGGCATCAATTCGTTACACCACTGATGGTTCAACTCCGAGTGTATCAGAGGGGACTCTCTATTCAGGTCCGGTTACGGTGGACCGGACGATGCCGGTTCGAGCCATTGCTTACCTGGACGGCCTCAGATCGACCAATGTGGATACGCAAACCTACCTCTTTGTCGACGATGTCATCACACAAACTTCAGCGAATTCTCAAAGCATCTGGGGACTCCCTTCCGACTGGTCTGGAACATCCCCGGACTATGGGATGAACTCGAGCGTGACCTCGCTTCACGCCGCGACGATCGAGGATGATTTGAAAACGGTGCCCAGCCTGTCGATTTCAATGCCGGATGAGGATCTTTTTGGACCGAATGGAATTTATGCCAATCCGCTAAGCAGTGGCATCGCTTGGGAACGAGCGACCTCATTGGAGCTGATCGACCCTGCAAATCCTGATGGGAGCGGGAATTTCCAAATTGATTGTGGCATCAGGATTCAAGGAGGGGCATTCCGTAGATTTGATCTGACGAAGAAGAAGTCGTTCAGAGTGGTCTTTAAAGGAATCTATGGAGATACCAAATTGCGCTTTCCCCTGTTTGGAGATCTGACGACGGATGAGTTTGACACCTTAATTTTCCGTATGGAATCGAATGATGGTTACCAGTGGGATAACCGGACCAATGTGCAATATGCCCGTGATCAGTTTGGGAGACGCTCGGCTTCCGATTTGGGAATCCCTTCATCTCGCGGACGTTATTTTCACCTCTACCTGAATGGAGTTTATTGGGGCGTCTATAATGTCGTGGAAAGGCCTGATGTCTCCTTTGGGGAAACACATTTCGGGGCGAAGAAAGAAGAGTGGGATGGGATTAACTTCGGTACGCCGACGAATGATAGCCTGAAGGATTCCTGGAACACCCTGGTGGGTCTCGCAGATGATGTGAGTAACGCCAGGAACGAAACCTCACGAACGGCAGCATACATGAAGGTACAGGGACTCAATCCGGATGGCTCGAATAACGCGGGCTGGGCCGACTTTTTGAACGTGGATAATATGTGCGATTATTTACTCGTAAATTGGTACACCGGGAATGCGGATTGGCCTCACCGGAATTACTACACAGGCCGGGAGCGGGATCTGCTGGATCCCGTCGCATGGCGTGGATCCCGGACGAGCACGGGGACCCATTTTTTTATGTGGGATGTCGAGACCTCGATGTTTTTGAGCTCGGATCGCGATCACACTGACGTGGTAACCGGGGTGAATGTACCGTTTGGAGATCTTCGTGGCAGTAAGGAATTTCAGGTGAGAATGGGAGACCGAGCGCACCGGGCTTTATTTAATGGAGGTGCCTTGACGGTGAACGAAGCGATGACACGATACGATGACATCACGAAGAATCACCGGAGCATTCTGATCCCGGAACTGGCACGCTGGGGCGATCAGCATGGGATGCAACGGACGATTCGCCAGTGGGAGTCAGCCTATAATCAGATTCAAGACAGATGGTTGGCGGACCGTTCACCGGAGCTTGTGGGAATCTTGCGAGGCTCAAATTATTATCCGGATTTGGATGCTCCGATATACAGCCAACATGGTGGCGATGTCTCTTTTGGCGGTGGCCCGGCCTTGAGTGTTCCCGTGACGATTCCGCAGATCTATTACACTTTTGGAGAAGACGATTCTGACGAAGCCGATTATCAACATCCTCTCGATCCGAGATTGATTGGTGGAGGCATTTCTCCTGAGGCGACTTTGATCACTCTGGGCGGTGGCGGTGGTGGGACATCGATGCAGTTTGTTTCGAGCGGTAATCAATGGAAGTATCTCGATGATGGTTTGGACCAAGGAATGGCATGGCGGGGGACTGGCTTTGCGGATGGAGCATGGAGCGAGGGGGCGTCTCCACTAGGATATGGAGATGGTGACGAAGCGCAGGTGGTCGGGTTTGTTGATGCTGACCCCGGGAAGCCGGGAACCCAGAAGAATGCTACGACTTATTTCAGGAAGACGGTGAGTATTTCAGATCCTTTGGAGTATGGGCAATTTAAGCTCGATTATGTCTTCGACGATGGCGTTGCGATTTACGTAAATGGAAATGAGGTTGAACGGATTCACCTGGAGGATGACGCGCCGTTTGATCAATATGCCACGCTGCAGAGTGATGAGAATGAAACGGGAACGGTGATTCTAAATCCTTCGCTTTTTGCGGCGGGAGATAATGTCATCGCGGTGGAAATTCATCAATTGAATGAAGGCAGTTCTGATATCAGCTTTGATTTGGAATTACGCGGACAACCAGCAGGCGGCGAAGGAATGCACAGCTCTTCTCCTCTGGTGTTGACGGAATCAGGTTGGTTATATTCCCGGTCATACGATCCGGGGACTGGTGAATGGAGCGCCTTGAATGTCGCTCACTATAATGTCGAAACAGAGCCCGCCGATGCCACTAACCTCGTGATCTCGGAGTTTAACTATCGTCCGGGTGAGCCCTTTGCTCCCAATGATGTGGCGGTGTCAACGGATCGCGATGACTACGAATTTATTGAATTGATGAACATCGGGAGTAAGACGATTGATCTCTCGGGTGTGAAATTCGCGAGCGGAATCAGCTTTTCATTTGCAGAAAATACCCTGCTCGGAATCGGAGAGCGGTTGGTTCTTGTTTCGAATGCCGCGGCTTTTTCCGAGAGGTATCGCGGGGTGGAAATAGGCGGTGTCTTTTCCTCGGGTAAGCTGGGGAACGGGAGTGAGCAAGTGGTTTTGACAAGTGCCACGACGGGAGTGATCCGAGATTTCACCTATGCAGACGTGGATCCCTGGCCAAGCGCGGGAGATGGTGATGGATACTCGCTGGTGCTGGTTGCTCCGGCGACAAATCCAGATCACAGCGACCCTCTCAACTGGAGGTCGAGTGCAGAGATCCATGGAGCTCCGGGTGGGGCGGATGGTGTCAGCTATGCTCTGTGGAAATCGGCCAATGGGATTATCGGTGATTTTGGCGACCCTGATGGTGATGGACTGACCAACCTGGGTGAGTTTGCGAGTGGATCGGACTTTGAGGTTGGAGGAGTTGAGGGCGAGCTCACAGGGCAGGTGGTGAGTGGGTTTTTTGAAGTGGAAATTCAGCGAAATCTCCGAGCCGTGGATGAAATCGAACTGATCGTGGAAAGTTCCCATGATCTCCTGAGCTGGTCGGAGGATGGGATTTATGTGAGCGAAACGAATCTGGGTAGTGGGATTGCGATCGTGAAATATCGCGTTGCAATCGATGCGAGCCCGAAGAAGTTTGTTAGAGCAAGATGGGTGTTGCGAAACCCATAGATAATGACGACGTCATCGTGAACAAGATCGTCACTTAACTCTCGAAAAAGAACTACTCCTCCCAAGAACTCATTCTCCAAATCATCAACTCCCGCCCCTTCCTAAGCCGCTCCAAAACAAGGTAGGAAAAAGGGATTGAAGATCGTGCCCAAGGGCTAACAACCCGTCCGCTACTCCAACAAATCCTGCGGCCAAAATTCCCCCAACCCCGACCGTGTCACCCGGCCATCCAAACCAGGCTGGCGGAGGCAAGTAGGATGAGAGCGCCGCCAGTGCCTCGCAACGGAACGGCGGCCGCCACCCACGGATCACTCTGTCCGAGGTCGTCCGACTGGTAGAGGGGCCAGTGAGCATCTCCTTTCTCTGCTCTCCAATCCCCCCAATGACATCCCCAAGCTCCCCCACAAAAAAGAAAATTGCTAGCAGTAGCAACGGCTAACGATGACTTGATGCTCATAGCAGTGCGGCTGGTTGTGAGTTGGAGGTTATGGCATGGGGAATCGCTACGGGCGCTCTTGGACGAGGAGCCGGAAGAACTCACGGGGTAAATCAGAAATCGGAGTCGTGCTGCGCCAAACCAGCGTCGCAGTGCCGTCGCCGTTATCGGTCATTGAAACGTAAGCAACCGCGGGCGCGCTCGTCCAGATCCCGGTGTCGAGGGAGGTGGATCGCTGGATTTTGTAGGTAACGTCGTCTGCGGCGAGGTTGATCTGAAAGCTGAAGGTCGGGTATTGGCGCACTGTTCCGGTGCCGTCGTCAAAGAACCCTCTGGTGATGGTGGGTAGACCATCGGAGTTTCCGACTGCGTCACTTGAGCCGAGAAAATATTCTAGGAACGCGTTCGAGCCGTCGTTGTCAGCGTCGGCGTTCGAGTCGCCGACAAACGTCGTCGCGTCGCTGGCACCAGGGGTGCCGGCGATGGCTAGGCTCGGGCGCCAACTCAATGGATTGGCGTGGTCGGGCGCGCTATCTGGAGCAATCAGGACGAGGCCCGGACCGTCCCCATCCGGGCTGTCTGGCCACGGCTGACCGTCGTCGTAGATGAACTCGTGGATGGCGGCACCGGCGCCGAACGAGAGCTTCAAGTTCTCGCCGCCGTTGTCGAGCTTGTCGCCTCTCTGCCACTCGCCAGCGATTGGAAGCCCCCCCGAATGCCGCGACTCGAAGGCCGAGGTGTTGCTCACGACAAGGACATAAGCGCCCGGGGGGAGCGAGGTGATCGTGCCTCGATCGAAGTCGAAGTCGACCCCCTTGGTGAAGCGCAGCTCGGTCAGGTCGAGGGTCAGGCTGTCACTGATGTTCTTCAGTTCAATGAATTCGAAATCGCTGGTCGAGTATCCTGCCGCAATCTCGCCTAGGCTCGCGTCCAGCGGGTGATACATGATCTCAGTGATCATGAGGTTCTTCTGCCACGGTAAGACGTCGGGTTCGCCTACCGCGAACTCGATCGGATCCGACCAGTGGCTGGCGCGGCCGGTGTTATCGATGTGGCGCACGCGCGCGCGGTAGGTGCTGCCGACGCGCACGCCGCTGGAGCCACCCGGGAAGGTGAACGAGCTGCTGAACGGCGTCATGCGATCGGTCTGGTAGAAGGTTTCCGCCTCATAGATGTAGCGATCACCGGAAATATAGTTTGGTGTTGAAGGGTTATGCACTTGGCTGATGCGCCATTCCATCGAGCCGAAAGTTCCAGCACCTTGTGGATCCGAGAAAGAAGACGAGTTAAAGGTCAGCGCGTCCGTTGGGAAGCCGGCGGCTCCGGCGTAACTGATAGCTGGGGTGTTTGGGATAGCAGCATCAGTCTGTTTTGCCGCGAGCTTGTCACGTCCGTAGCCTCCGACGGTGAGGAAGTCTTTGGTGTATTGGGTGAGGTCGGCGAAAGTGCGGTTCGGCAACAATGAGCTAGTAAAATTGGCGTACCAGATTCCTTTCTTTCTCTTACGCGGATGGTAATCCCACATTGCTTGGCTGGCTTCGACTAGGTTGTTTTTTTCACCTTGAGTTATGAAGCCGGCAAATTCGTTGGTCAGCTGGGCTGCTTGGTCGTTGTCGAGGAATAGGTCGAGGATTTCGCGTACTTGATTTTCGTAGGCTTGGTTTATTTCGGGGTGTTGTAAGCAGTGGTAAATTTGTTCCCACTGAGATGTGTCGCCACGTCCAAGGTGTGGTCTGTCTTCGAAGGTCAGGTCAAGATCCCATGGAAGGATATGCCACTTGTCTGTTTCCGAGTTGTGATAGTAGTTCACATTTTCATGATTGCGCATGTCCGAGTTGTTGATCGCGAGGTTCATCGCGTTGAAGGCGAAGTAGTCTTCGAAATCGAGGTTGGCTTCCCACTGCGCCTGCGAGGTGCCTCTATTGTGCAACCTCTGGAAGGCAAATAGGTCGCTTTTGTTAGAAACTTGGGTGGCGGCTTGGTTTCGCAGGCTGGAACCGCTTCCGCCATGCACGTTGTAGATATTACCATCGGGTAGGCCACGCTCGTTGAGAAACTCGGCTTCGGGCTGCTCGATCGCGTTATACAATCCCCAGAAGTCGCCACCATACTGGTCACCAGCTGGGGCCTCATTGTCGTCGTCGATCACACGGAAGTGGAAGAAATGTGTGTTGCAGCTTGTGCCACCGGAGATCTGGTAGGCTCTGAAGCCTAGTGATTCGCAGAACATCGTGCCGTCGGTTGAGGCGTCATTGCGCCACCACGGGTTTGAACCGGGAAGAACGTTGATTTTGTCCCAGGGGATTTTGTATTTCTCACCGTAGTTGTCGCGCGCCTCAAGCGGGTGGGTGTTGGCGAAGTTGATCTTCCACTTGTTGCGACCGACCTGGCGTGTCGAGGCGTTGCCGCGGATCCGGTAGCGCATGTGATCGTAGACCTTGCCGTCGTAGACCCAGGTGCCAAGGTAGCGGTAGACACCATCGTTAGAGCCGGTCCACTGGCAGGCGATCACGTCCGATTCCTTGCTGATCAAATGGTAGACCGCGACGCTGTCGAGCGCCGCCGCCGGATATGAGATGTCCGGTGAGACGCCGGGGCGCTTTGATGCGTTCCAGTCGGGGACGCCATCGTAGCAGAAGTAGGCGAAGTTTGGCGACTCGTCGTCGGCGTAAGGCGTTTGTTCCGAAACGCCGGGAACATCCTCCATCGTGATGCGGTAGCGGACGAGGCGGCGGTGGGTCTGCAGGGTGCCCGGCATGGTGACACTAAACACCGAGTCGCCAGGCACGGCATCACCAGCGCTACCGTCGTCGACCATCGGTAGGTTCGTCCAGTTGGTCTCGTAGCTGGCATCCTCGAGATTGATGTAGGAACCAGGATTGACCAGCTGGTAGCCGAGCGTGACCGAGGCAACGCCTTCGGGATCGGTCACCTTGGCGGTGACCACCACGTCCTGGCCTGCGACCGGCTGCCCGGGGGTGTGATTGACCTGACGGATGTTTGGTGCCGCGTTGGGTGAAAACACCGAGTTCGATGCGCCCGGCGTCGGGGTTCCGAGCGAACCGCCGCTTGGGGCGGGGGTTTTCACTTCGCAGTCGATCGAGAAATCGCTGCTGCCCTCGCCGGTGTTGAACGCATGCACCGCGATGGTGTTGGTCCCTGGGACGAGGATTCCGGCGGCGCCAGGCACCGTGACATCGACCCACGCGCGCTCGTGGCTGCCGATCGCTGCGCCGGGAGTACCGCCGGGACGATCGGAGGCGCGGATTCCCTCGAAGGTGATGTCTCCAAGAGCGATTTCGAGTCGTGCGACCTCAACCCCGTTGATCCAAACGATCGCGCCGTCGTCGTAGTAGACACGGACGAGTAGCTGGCTGGGGAGCGTGCCAGAGACGTTGAACTGTTTGCGCAAGAACACGGAGCTGTAGTTGTTCTGCATGTCGTTCAGGATGGTCGTGTCATCGCCGTCGCCATAGCCGATCACGGTCGTGCCGAGCAGCCATGATGGGTCTTCGGTGAATCCGGGCTGTCGCCATTCATCGATCGGTGCCGAAGCCTCGCTCGTCCCTTTACGATAACTCCAGACGCTCGCGGCCGAAACATAGGTGGCCTGCGGCCCGGTGAACCCAGACATTGCAGCGCGCCACGAGCTGCCCAGGTCATTGTCGAGATCGGCGTTGATCAGTTCCATCGACGGCCCCTTGCCGCGTGAGGCACTCGGCCACGGGAACCCGATTCCGTAGGTAACCTCGTCAACCGTGTCCCCGGTCGCATCTTCGAGCTTGAGGAGTTCTCCGTCGTTGCTGAGCTTACCGGTGTAGGGGCCGAGTCCACTGACAGCGAACTCCGAAAGGAGCGTTGCCGGATCCTCGGCCACCACGATGAAGCCGTTGGCCGAGATAGTTGTGCTGGCAGGAAATTGATAGTCGATCGCTCCGCGTAGAGTCCAGCTTGATAGGTCAACTGGTGAGTCGCTTGCGTTGAATAACTCGACGAACTCGCCGCGCTCTGTTTTGGGATCATGATCGTAATGAATCTCATTGATAACAACGGAATTGGTGACGATCTGAGTGGTGCTGAACGATTGTGTGGTTGACGCCCAGTTGGAACCAGCCGAGTTGCGGGCTTGGACACGGAAAAATAAGTTACTGAGTGGATCTAGGCCCGTGAGGAAAAATGAAAACTTTCCATCCTGGATGCCGAGGTTGATTGAATTGTCCCACATGCCGGATATCGTTCCCCCATCAGTGGTGCCGTAATATATTGTGACCGTTGGCGCTTCGAACCCGGTGTTGGCAATTTCGCCGCGTAGGTTGGCTGAGCTGCCTGTGACTCCGTTGGCCGAATTATTGATCACGCTCGGCGGCTGTGGTGTTTTAGTTGAAAAACTCGAGCTGCTAGCGGCCCAAGTGGAACCTCCGCTATTTGTGACCAAGGCGCGGTAAAAATAATCGGTGCCGCTGGTCAGGCTATTCAGGGTCGTGTTTGCTAAGTTGCTTTGAGCTCCGAGTAGGATCGATTTTTGCCAAGTATCAGCGTCGGTTCCGCCATCGATTGTCCCCCAGTAGATAAACATGGTCGGATCTTCGCCGCCGTTATCGGTCACAATACCGCCGATTGTTACCGAGTCAGCGGCGATCCTACTTGCGGCAACGTTGGTGACCGCTGGCACGGCCGGCAACGTGGTGAACGACAGGCTTGGCGATGCGATCGAGTCGCCTGAGCTGTTGCTAGCGAAGGCTGTAAAGAAGTAGCGAGTATTCGGGTCTAGTGCCGTGCTTGTAGCGACTGAAAAACCACCGCTGTGCGTGCTAGGTAAGGTCTCTGTATGGTCCCAACCATTTGGGTCGCTGCCGCCATCTTCGTTTCCCCAACGTATCGTAATTGATGGCGGAGCATCGCCGATGTCGTCTACTTTTCCTCTCAGTTGGGCAGAGGCAGAGGTGATTCCATCAGCTGCCAAATTAGTGACACCTGCAACCCCATTAGGAATTCCAGTGGTGAAGACGACCTCGGCGAGACCAGTGCGGAACCCACCATGGTTAGCAGTAAGATGGAGTCCGATATACCTGGCCCCAGAAGCCCCCGAGATATCAAAAACTTCTCCTGGATCGCCAATTTGAGTTCCCTGTGCGAGATCGTTTCCCGTGCTGAGCAGGGTCCAACCACCACTTTTAAAATCATAGGGTGTAACGGCTCCACTCGTATCTGGCACTGATTCGCTAGGGGAGGAGGCGTAGTAGACGTTAAACATACTCGTGCCTCGATCGAGAGCATTGGTCTCCTGGACGTTCCAGAGATACATCTGGTCAAGATTAGCGGTTAGGGCTCCGAGATCGAGGACGGCCCAGGTGTTATTCCCAGAATTATCTGCGGAGAAGCCCTGCCAGTCATCAGCCCAAGCAGTGCTGCTGATGGTCCAAGTTGTTGGATCATTAGCGTCAGGTTTTGACATGCCGCTTCCGTTGATGATCTGCAATGCGGCGCCATTTCCGGTTAGGCTATCGCCTTGGTGAAAAGCTTTGATGGAGCTTGGAATGAGCACATCGGCTGAGATCGCTTGTAGTCCGATCAAAGTGAGAAGAACTGCCTTAGAGGCGGTTGGAAAAAGACGGGGAATTGAGCCCATGAGAATTTTGGATTGGGAGAGTTATAAAAAAGACTGTGGAAATCATCATCCATGCTCGCCGATCGGGCAAGAGAATCACAAAATAGCGGCATCCCACCGGGACTACGCCAGTCCGGTTACGCTTTCGGCGAACTCAATTTTAGAAATCATGGCAAACTCAGCGAGATGAGAGGGAAGTCTACATGACTGCTAGGAATTTGCTTTTAGCGGAAGGGCTTTGAAGCCGCCTTTGGACCTGAGCGAATTGAGCGAAAGGGGCGGAGTCGGTGGTTTGGCTGTTGTGGCGAGACAATCTGCGGCCCAGACCGTCCTTCATACCGGAGATTGGTTCATTCACGCTCGAATCTTCGAAAGAGAGGGAGAGCGGCTGTAGTATCAATAAAGTCACTGAAATTCTGAGGTGGCAAAACTGAAATTTTAAAGCCATGAAGATCAAATCAGCACTCCTTCTCGCTCTGACCGCGATACTCGCTCTCGGGGGAATTCATTCTGCGCTGGCTCGGACCTGGACCGATGCTAAAACCGGTCGCACCCTGTCGGGCGATCTGGTGAGCGTGAAGGAAGGAAAAGTTTCGGTGAAACGTGCGAATGGTAAGCTGATCCAGCTTGAGTTGGAAGCCTTGTCGAAAGAGGATCAGGATTTCGTGGCGAAGCAGGGGAATGCTGGTGGTGGAGGCGAAGGTGGCTGGCCGAGTTTTCGTGGGGCGTCACGCTCCGATCGTTCTCCGGATCAGGGTTTGTTGAAAAAGTGGCCAGAGAACGGTCCGAAACTTCTGTGGCAGTCTGAAGTGTGCGGTAAAGGATATAGCGGACCGGCGATTGTTGATGGGAAGGTTTACTACACCGGAACGATTGACGGAAAGGCTAAGATCATTTGTCTCAATAGTGAGGATGGAAAAGAAGTTTGGAGTTCGGATCTGGGAGATGATCCTGCGGATGGTTATAGCACGGGATGGGGAAGTGGCCCTCGAGGGACTCCAACGGTGAGTGATGGCATGGTCTATGCGATCAGCGCGAATGGTTCGTTGACCGCTGTTGCTGCTGCTGATGGCAAGCGGCTATGGAGTAAGGAATTTGTGAAAGACTATGGCGGGAAAGTGTCCAAATGGGGCTACTCGGAATCACCCTTAGCCGACGGAGATAAGTTGATCGTCACGCCGGGTGGAAAAGATGGCGCGATTGTGGCTCTTGATAAGAAAACGGGTAAGACGATTTGGAGAAGCAAGGAGCTAACGGATGGATCGGAGTATTCCTCGGTGATCATCGCCGAAGGGAATGGGAAGAAGCAATACGTGCAGTTGTTTATGAAGACTCTTGCTGGGGTGGATGCCGAGACCGGGAAGCTCCTCTGGACTTCGAAATGGCCCAAAGGGCGCACCGCGGTGATTCCGACTCCCATCTATCATGATGGGAAAGTTTACATGACTTCAGGTTACGGAGCGGGTTGTAAGTTGGTGGATATTTCTGGTGCCGAAGCCAAGGACATCTGGCAAAACAAGGAGATGCAAAATCATCACGGTGGGGTCGTTCTCGTTGATGGCTATCTGTATGGATTTTCCGATAAAGGAGGTTTGTTGTGTCAGGATTTTAAGACCGGCGAAAAGGTGTGGGTTGAGAGGGGTCAAGGAATTGGAAAAGGCGCGGTTCATTACGCGGACGGTTTACTCTACTGCGTGGACGAATCTGAAGGCTCGGTCTTTATTGCCGAGGCGACTTCGAAGGGGTTCAGTGAAAAAGGACGGTTTTCACTTCCGAAAGAGACCAAGCTCCGTGAGGGGACGAGGGGGAAAGTTTGGACCCATCCTGTTGTCTTGGACGGAAAGCTCTACCTCCGAGATCAAGATCTTGTCTTCTGCTACGATGTGAAAGGCTAGGCTTTAAGTTTTTGGGCAGCCTTTCAGGCCGGCTGT
>Ga0209830_10001833_pt1 | contig 18045 bp, 20 predicted proteins | sample ArcticOcean_MG_C_12_FD_187439 | JGI IMG/M metagenome (GOLD analysis project Ga0209830, IMG submission 187439) | Marine microbial communities from western Arctic Ocean - ArcticOcean_MG_CB8_130 (SPAdes) (version 2) | ecosystem: Environmental > Aquatic > Marine > Oceanic | place: Arctic Ocean...
GCTTTGGTACAAAGAATATAGATGAAGAAAAGATGTCTATATTAAAGATGCAGAACATAGAGGGATTAGATATAATATTTGATGGAGACAGCGCAGGGCAAGAGGCAGCTGAAGGTCTAAAGATAATGGCAGACAAAGTAGGACTTACATCACGAAACATAAACCTAGGACAGAACATAGACCCTGGCTCACTTGCCGAGACTCAGGTACAAAAATTAAGACAAAGGTTATATAGTTCTTGACACAGAGTTCAGAATTTGATATAATATATAAATGGAAAAACAAATGACAAAAGTAGCAATAATAGAATCGAAGATGAGCAGAACAAGTTGGGCAGACCGATTTGATGGCGCATTTGAGTTTGATAGATATGCTCTTTGCTCCGATAGTAGCAAAAAGAAAATATTAAAAGCAGATGTAGATATAGAAATAGACACAGACTCTTACGAGTGGGTTATCCTAGTTGGTTCAGAGTGCTTAAAGTCTTTTACTAGTGCTAATTCTATAACAGAATATAGTGGTAAGTGTATAGACGATAAGTTTCTACCTGTAATTAATCCTGCCATGCTTTCATTTAAACCCGAGGCTAAGCCTATGTGGGATAAAAGTAAAGAGAATATCTTAAATTATATTAGTGGTAATCTTACAGTAAAGAAAGTAAGCAATGACCAAGCTAGGGGTATTGATGATGAGGCTGAGGCAAGAGAGTTCTTGCAGGAAGCATTAGACCACCCAAATAAATTCATAGCACTTGACTCAGAGACTACAGGATTATATCCTAGAGATGGTTATATGCTAGGCTTTAGTATGTCATATAAGAAAGATGTCGGAGCATACATCCTTACAGATGTTATAACTCCAGACATAGAAGAAATAATGCAGAAGATATTTGATACTAAGATAGTAGTATTCCATAACGCAAAGTTTGACTTAGCCTTCTTCGAGTATCATTTCAACTTTAAATTTCCAAAGTTTGAAGACACCATGTTATTACATTACTGTTTAGACGAAGTTCCTGGCGGACATGGTCTGAAACAATTAGCAATGGAACACACAGACTATGGAGACTATGAGAAACCTATGCACGAGTGGATTGATAACTACAAAAGACAACATAGAATCCTTAAAGCAGACTTCCAATGGGGAAGTATACCTTTTGAAATAATGAAAACCTACGCGGCAATGGACGCAGTAGTAACTCTTTTAGTATTTGAAAAGTTATACCCAGCAGTCAAAAAGAATGCAAAACTATTTAGTGTGTATGAGAATATACTTATACCTGGCTGTCGTTTTTTAACAGACATTCAAGATAATGGTGTTCCTTTTGATAAGCTAAGACTACTAAAAGGTAGAGACTTGATGCAGGATAATATAGATGAAGCAGTTGCAGAGCTATATGAGTTCAAAGAAGTTAAAGACTTCGAAAACGCAAAAGATAAAGAATTTAATCCAAACAGTACAGTACAGCTAAGATCCTTACTGTTTGATTTCGTAGGTCTTAAGCCTACAGGAAAGAAAACTGGTACAGGAGCGCACTCAACAGATGCCGAAGTACTAAATAAATTAGCAGAAGAACACGAGATACCCAAGCATATTCTTTCTATCAGACAGAAGTCTAAGATTAAGAATACTTACTTGGACAAAATATATCCACAATTAGATAAAGATAGTAGATTACGCACAGGGTTTAATTTACATGGCACAACATCTGGCAGATTATCTTCTAGTGGTAAAATGAATATGCAACAAATACCGAGAGATAATCCCATAGTAAAAGGGTGTATGCGTGCCGCAAAAGGTAACAAGATTGTTGCAATGGATTTAACAACTGCAGAAGTTTATGTAGCTGCTGTGCTTGCTAAAGATGAGAACCTAATGGATGTGTTTAGACAGGGTGGTAATTTTCACTCTACTATCGCAAAATTAGTATTTAATTTGCCTTGTGAAGCAGAAGATGTTGCAGAACATTACTCAACACAAAGGCAAGCAGCTAAGGCTGTTACCTTCGGCATAATGTATGGTGCTGGAGCAAACAAAATCTCACAGCAAGTTACAGCAGACTCTGGCAAGAACTTTAGCAAAGGAGACGCACAAGAAGTTATTGATGATTACTTCAGACAGTTCCACAAATTAAAGAAGTGGATCGATCATTCTAGTAAGTATATCATGGATAATGGTTTCATATATTCACAGTATGGAAGAAAAAGAAGATTACCGAACGTTCGTTCAGATAATCAAGGAATACAAAGTCATGAAGTAAGATCTGGACTAAACTTTTTAGTTCAATCTGTAGCTTCTGACATCAATTTACTCGGAGCAATAGATACTCATAATCACATAAAGTCTATTAACAAAACAAAAGAGATGAGAATCTTTGCTCTAGTTCATGACTCTATACTTGCAGAAGTAGACGAGGGTTATGTAGACGAGTACATGGAAATAGTACAGAAGTGTATACAAAAAGATAGAGGTATATACATTCCTGGCTGTCCTGTTGGTTGCGACTTTGATGTAGGAGACGATTACTCCTTCGGAAAGTTTGAAAAGATGTATGATATATGATAGGTTAAAGTTTCCGATTTACCCTATTCACACAGACGAAATCCTGTTAGTTGACGGGTTACTCTGGATAGAAAATCAAGTACTAGACGATAGAAATATGAAAGGAGAGACTCTCGGATTGAGACGACTACAGAGTCCGATGAAGAGTATATATCCTATAAAGTATATGATACAAGACATACCATCATACTTACAGCATCAAGGAAAATTCTATATAGATAACACAGGTTATTTCTTTAGAAAGAATAAAAATACAAAGGTAGATTTAAAGTACCACAAAATTATGAGAGTAGATCAGAAAGATATAGCTAGTGTGCTATGGATAAAGGATTGTCCTTTTCCCTTCACTCTCGACAGACCGCTAAGAAAAGACCAATCTTGGGCAGGTATATTATATAGGGGAGGAATCCCTTGGCTTCTCTACGACACATCAGCAAAGAAGAAGAAGAACACATGGAGAAAGATATGACAGATAATAGTAAACAATGGCAAGACAACAGTGATGGATGGGTTAAAACAATGCACGAGTCACGAATAAGAAAAGAACAATTACAAAAAGATCAATGCGATCACCCAATAGAGGAGTGGTGCGCAGTATGTAGCTATGACTACGAAACAGGAGAAAAGTATGATTTTGTACACTGAAAAACAATTACTCGTAGCATATGCAACTCATGTGCATGATCTTGCTGAGCTTAAAATAAGTAACCCAACTATCACTGTAGCAGTACCTACAGTAGAAGAATTTAGACTTCTATACGAAGAAAAGTGGGAAGAATACTATGGAGAGAAAGAGTGATAGCAATCATAGATGGAGTATTTAATAACCGACAAATGGAAACATGGAAGGAAAATATTAACCGTTCCACAGATAATTTTGTTAGTGGAGTACTAGACAAAGAGGGAGAAGGTTGGCATCCTGTCAATTCCGAACACCCGAATAGTTATATGTGTTACGAAATATGTAGACGCGCAGGAAAGTACTTTGACCTTAGTGGAATTATAGGTTATGATTATTGGACACACACGAATACACGCCCTATGCAATGGCATCATGACAAAGACGAAACTGCTTACCTAAAATTAGGCATGGCTAGATATCCCGTATGCTCAACAGTATACTATCTAGAAGTAGAAGATTTAGTTGACGGTAAACTACAGTTCGATAATGGAGTAGAGGTAGTACCTAAATCAAACAGATTAGTAGTATTCTCAAAAGGATTATATCATGGAGTAGAAGAATTCAAAGGAGTTAGAACTTCTATAAATATAAACCCTTGGAACACGAGGTTATATCACGCATGAGAGAAATATGGACAATATGGAAACACGCATTAGGCTCATTCGATGAAGAAGATGGCTATGATGTAAAGAACGAAGACTATGTTGGTATTATACGAACTTTTATACTAGCAATTAATATGCTGTGCGCAGTGTTTATTATGTTAAATGTAGTACATAACTGGTAATGAAAGCAGTAATAAGCGATAGGATATACCTAGAGGTACTTCCACACCAGCAACAGAAGATTGATAAGGAATTAACTTATGCAATCCCTTCTTTTAAGTATGGAGACCCGCCTTTAATTATAAAAAATATGGCAATGATTCGTCAAGGATTAGTTGCAATACCAGTAGGCAGATTAGATTTAATTCCAACCGACCACGAAATCACAGATAAGAGAACAGACATACCAGTAGAGTTCCCTAAGTTTAATTTAACATTACGACCAAGTCAACAAGAAGTCTATGACCAGATTGGAGACGGTGGTATAATTAACGCATGGGTAAGCTGGGGTAAGACTTTTACAGGTCTTGCAATAGCAGGTAAGCTTGGACAGAAAACACTTGTAGTTACTCATACTTTGGCATTGCGCAAACAATGGGAAGATGAAGTAGAAAAAGTATTTGGTTTTAAAGCTGGGATTATTGGTAGTGGTAAGTTTGAACTTGACCACCCTATAGTGATTGGGAACATTCAGAGTTTATATAGAAAGATTCCCGAGATTCGACAAGAGTTTGGAACAATCATACTTGATGAAATGCATCACTGTAGCGCACCTACCTTTTCTAGAATTATAGATAAGAACTGTGCAAAACATAAGATAGGGTTGACAGGAACATTACAAAGAAAAGATGGGAGACATGTTGTCTTTCGTGATTACTTTGGAGACAATGTCCTTAAACCACCAAAGGAAAACTTTATGATGCCTAAAGTTAATATCCTACAACTGGCTATACGTTTCATGGACGGAAATAGTATACCTTGGGCTAATCGAATAAATGAATTAGCTTACAACCCAGAATACCAACATTCTGTGGCTATGGCGGCTGCCTCATACGCGGCTAAAGGTCATAAAGTGTTAGTGGTATCTGATAGAGTTGATTTCCTAAGAAACTGTGCCAAACTCACTGGTGATAACGCAGTTTGTGTAACGGGATCAGTGCATCACGAAGATAGAGCAGATATAATTAAACAGATTTTTGAAGACAAAGACGTTCTGTATGGAACACAGTCTATTTTCTCTGAGGGCATTTCTTTAAATGTTCTTAGCTGTTTAATTCTTGCTACACCAGTAAACAATGAGCCACTACTTACACAGCTCATTGGAAGAATAATTAGGGACTACAAGGACAAATTACAACCTATAGTAGTGGACATAAATCTAATCGGAAAGACAGCAAGTAGACAGGCTAGTATGCGCATGGGGTATTACCTCAAAGAAGGATACGAGATATCTACCTTGTGAGAACCTCCGAAAAATACTACTTGACATGAGTTTTAAAATTTGTTATAATATATGATAAAATATAATTGGGAAAAGATATATAATGAGACGAATGGAGATTCAACTTCAATTCTGACAGTTATTCATCTTTTGACTTATAAGAGAATCCCCGCTAGTAGGAGAGACAAGACTTACAAATATTTTGGTAAAAGTTTTGTGGGCAATAGTTTTTTACTAAATCCTAGAGAACTACTAGCAAAGAGAAAGTATTATAGTAATAAGGAAGCTGCCGAGTATATCGCAGTAGCCTCGTACCGAAATTATTTTAATTACAACCGAACAGGTGAGACAACACTAGAGTTGATACACTTACCTGTCGATACAACGATAGTAAATCGCAATAGAATGCTTCGAATAGAGAACGGTCTAGTACACTTTCTATTTGAGGATAACGCTAAATGGAGAACATAATGGCATTAAAATTTAATCAAGCACAAGGAAGTGCAAAAAAAGACAAGATAGACCAATACACTTATAAAGAGGGCGATAACGTAATTCGCTTAGTTGGAGACATCTTACCAAGATATGTTTACTGGATCAAAGGAGAAAATGGCAAGAATATTCCTATGGAATGTCTAGCTTACGATCGTGAGACAGAAACTTTCAACAACAAAGAAAAAGACTATGTAAGAGAATTCTTTCCTGACCTTAAATGTGGTTGGGCATATGCAATTCAAGGCATAGATCCTGCAGATGGCAATGTAAAAGTTGTTAATCTCAAAAAGAAACTCATGGAACAAATCATGGTTGCAGCTGAAGATATCGGAGATCCAACTGATCCCGAAACAGGTTGGGACGTATGCTTCCAAAGAGTTAAAACTGGACCAATGGCTTTTAATGTAGAGTATAGACTACAAGCATTAAAATGTAAGTCAAGACCTTTGAATGAAAAAGAATTAGCAGCTACTGCTGATCTTCGTTCTATGGACGACGTCCTACCTAGACCTACAGCTGACGCTCAGCTAGAACTACTACAACGAGTTACTCAACCTTCAGCTGGTGCAGAGACACCTTCTGACGTTGACTCTGAGTTCTCAATTTCTTAGGAGAGTACTATGATATCAGTAGGAGACAGATTCCCAAACTTTAATATGCAAGGAGTCAATGATACAAATGATATCGTTGATGTAGATATACTATTAAACGAATGGACAGTAATGTACTTTTATCCAAAAGACTTTACATTTATTTGCCCAACAGAGATTAAGGATATGGATTATCTTGTACACGATGCCGATATTATCGGTGTCAGTGGAGATAACGAATATTGTAAACTTGCGTGGAAAAAACAGAATAGTGATATTAGTAATATCAGTCATGTTCTTTGCGCAGATTCAGGTCTCAAACTAGGACATAGACTAGGAATAGTTGATGAAGATAATGGAGTACACTATAGGGCAACATATATTATTGACCCCGAAGGTATAGTCCAACATGTATCAGTAAATGCACTAGATACAGGAAGAAGTGCAAATGACATACTACGAACACTACAAGCCTTACAGGCTGGTGGTCTTACAGGTTGTGCTTGGAAACAAGGAGACGACTTAGTAGGATGAAAATTTTATTTACAGCAGACTGGCATATTAAGCTAGGACAGAAAAACGTACCAATGCCTTGGGCATGTAGTCGCTATGACTTATTCTTTGAAGTAGTTCATGAATTAGAGTCAGAAGTAGACCTTCATGTTATAGGTGGGGACTTGTTTGACAGAGTTCCTTCAATGGACGAGTTGACATTATACTTTGATTTTATTAAAGATATAGCAATTCCTACTATCATTTATGATGGTAACCATGAAGCAACTAAGAAGAACAAAACTTTCTTCTCTAACCTTAAGCGTGCCACGACTGATGTAAACCCCTTAGTTACTATTATAGATGAGACTACAGAGTTTGATTGGGGTACTATTCTTCCGTATGCAGATTTGCATAAGAAAGGAGCAATAGAAGCCTGTAATAGTAGCAAACCTTTATATACTCATGTGAGAGGTGAAATACCCCCTCATGTGACGCCTGAGGTTGACTTAGAAAGATTTAATGATTTCCCTGTTGTATTTGCTGGAGACTTACATAGTCATACAAATACACAGAGAAACATTGTCTATCCTGGTTCACCAATGACTACTTCTTTTCATAGAGAGATAGTTAAAACAGGATATCTTATAATTGATGGTGCAGACTGGACATGGGATCAATTTGACCTTCCACAGTTGTTAAGGAAAACCGTAACAACAGAAGATGAAATGATTGCCACCGAGTTTCACCACACCATATATGAAATCGAAGGAGATGTAGCTGACCTTGCAACAATCAAAAACTCGGAACTACTCGATAAGAAAGTAGTAAAGAGAAGTAGTGAAGCTACATTGAATTTGAAAGATATGTCTATGGAGGAAGAACTGGTAGAGTACATGAGTGCTATACTTAATTTAAATGATGATAAAATTAAATCAATAATGGGAGTGTTTAATGATTATTCTAAAAACGCTACGCTGGGATAACTGTTTTAGTTATGGCAGAGACAATATTCTTGATCTTAACGACAGTAATCTTACCCAGCTTGTTGGGACAAATGGAATGGGGAAGTCTTCAATTCCACTTATTATCGAGGAAGTCCTCTTTAATAAAAACAGCAAAGGGATAAAGAAACAAGAAATCCAAAACCGTTTTGTAAATGACGGATACAGTATAAATCTTACTTTCCAAGTAGATGAAAATGACTACGAGATAGATGTGTCTCGTAAGGCAAGTATCAAGTGTAAACTTTACAAGAATGGAGATGATATTTCTAGCCACACGGCTACGAATACATATAAAACAGTCCAAGATTTACTTGGATTAGATTTTAAAACATTTACACAACTCGTGTATCAAAACACGAATACATCATTACAGTTTCTAACTGCAACAGATACAAACAGGAAAAAGTTTCTAATTGATTTGTTAAAGCTAGAAGAATATGTAGAGTTCTTTGATATATTCAAGGAAGCTGCTAGGGACATTTCGTTCGAAGTTAATAACCTCAACGGTAAGTCCGATACAATAGTGAAATGGTTAGAAGAAAACAAATTGGAGAGTATGGATATACTTCCAATATTAAATCTGCCAAAATTCTCAGAAAGTGACGAACAACAATTACAGCAGTTACGACACGACTTTGAAAAAATCTCTGAAAATAATAAAAAAATTATAGACAACAATTTTATCAAAGACAGACTGACTGAACAAGAAACCAACGAGCATCGACTCTTCAAAGGAGAGGAGATATCCTTGACCGCAATGTTGCAGCAACTTGGAACATTTAGTTCCAAAGAGGCTGAAGCTCAAGCGCACATGGATAAGATTGATACACTTGAAGGGCAATGCCCAACTTGTGAACAAGAATTAGATTGGAATGAATTGGAGAAATTGAATTTAGATTACCTCAATGCAAAAACAAATGCACACAATAACCAAGTTATTCTGCAGGAAAAAATTGCGGAGGCGAAGAAACATAATAAGTTATGCATAATTCGAGACAGTCAGCAGAGAGAATACGAAGACTTGATTCGAGATTGGGACAATAGTCTACCTTCCACAATTTTGGACGGTGAGGACATATCTTCCCAAATCGACGAACTTTCTTCCAACATTGCAAGTGTAAGAAATAGGATAGAGGGTATAAGTGCAAGTAACTTAGTGGCAGAACGCCACAATACTCGTATCTCAATCATACAAGAACAATCCGAGGGTATGGAAACGCAACTGGAAGAAGTTGTCGCAGCATTGGGTAAAATAGAAGAACAAGCAACTCATCTTGAGATACTGAAAAAAGCTTTCAGTACAAATGGATTGCTCGCATATAAAATCGAGAACCTTGTCAAAGACTTAGAGGATTTGACAAATGAGTATCTCGCAGAACTTTCATCTGGTCGCTTCAGTTTAGAGTTTGTTGTTACAAATGACAAACTGAATGTTGAGATTACAGATAACTCGAAAGTAGTAGACATATTAGCTTTGTCAAGTGGAGAACTTGCTCGAGTTAATACTGCTACATTACTAGCAATACGAAAATTAATGAGTAGTATTTCTAGCTCTCGTATCAACACACTATTTCTCGATGAGATAATCAGTGTACTTGACGATGAAGGCAAAGAAAAGCTAGTAGAAATATTACTTGGAGAAGAACTAAACACATATTTAGTCTCTCACGGTTGGACTCATCCACTTCTATCAAAGATAGAGGTCATAAAAGAGGACAATATAAGTAGACTAGAGTAGTGGACGAAGCAGCTTTTGCAACATGGGCATTGAAAAGAGTATCCCAAGGAGAGTTTAGAGTTCAATATTATGAATTATTAAAATTATACGGAGAACATGGTAAACGCACGACAGAAAGGAACGAAAGCAGAGAAGGAAGTAGCAGCGATGCTAAAGAGACACACGAATCTTGAATTTATACAAACGCCAGGAAGTGGTAGTGGTAAAATTAAGGGAGATTTGCATGTCGAAAATAAACACAACCTATTTCTTATAGAAGTCAAACACTATAAAGATATGGGATTCACCCACAAGATCTTTACTCAAAAGAGTAATAATCTTGTGACTTGGTGGAACAAAGCAATACTACAGGCTCAGCAAATGCAACAAGAGCCTATCATATTGATGAAACAGAATTACTCAAATTGGTTTGTAGTTACAACACGCAAACCTTTAGTAGAAAAAAGATATATGTACATAAACTGGCTCGGTGCATATGTGATGAACGCAGAAAAGTGGCTAGAAAACGAAAAATTGGAATTTACAAATGGCGATAAACTTCTCAAGCCTTGGGAACCCGATCCAGAATGGGAACTTACTAATAGTTGATGGTCTAAACGTAGCCTTTAGGTGGAAGCACTCTAAACAGCTCGAGTTTAAACACGACTATGTAAGAACCGTTGAAAGTCTAGCAAAATCATACGACTGTGGAAACATAGTTGTACTAGCAGATGGTGGAAGTACCTACAGAAAAAATATCTATCCTGATTACAAAGCTAATCGGTCGGATAAGTATGCGGAGCAAACCGCACAAGAAAAAGCAGAGTTCGCCCAGTTTATGGGTGAGTTTAAAAATGCCTTTAGTCAACTAAAGAAGAAAGGACATTTAACAATAAAGCAACAAGGACTAGAGGCTGATGATTTAGCCGCTTGGATTTGTGGCAAGAAAGAAGAATTTGGTATAGATAATATATGGTTGATATCATCAGATAGAGACTGGGATTTACTTATACGAGAAGGAGTTTCTAGATTCTCAACAGTAACTAGAAAAGAAATAACGATTGATAATTGGGACGACCACTATGATGTACAGCCAGATATGTATCTGACTATGAAATGCTTAGCGGGAGACACAGGAGATAACATACCGGGAATTGCTGGTATAGGACCGAAGCGTGCAGTAACTCTTATCAATGATTATGGAGACTTATATGATATATACGATACCTGTCCTATAGATAGCAAGTATAAATTTATACAGTCTTTGAACGAAAACGTGGAAAGATTATTGCTCAATGCAGAACTAATGGACTTAGAAAGTTATTCAGAGCAAGCATTAATCGAAGCAGACATGAATTTAGAGGATTTATCCTCACAGATAATAGGATATTTGAATGAAAATAGAGATTGATTATAGTAAAGATTCTTTACTAGGCGAGTTCAGTATGAGAACTTTGCAAGAAAGATATATGGTGGGTGATGAGAAATCACCACAGGAAGCATTTGCACGAGCTGCAGAAGCTTTTGCTGATGACGAGGCTCATGCACAAAGGTTGTATGACTATGTCAGTAAGCAGTGGTTTATGTTTGCCACACCATTATTATCAAACGGTGGTACACGAAGGGGTTTACCCATTAGTTGCTTTTTAAACTATGTAGATGACAGCCGAGAAGGCATAACAGAACACTACACAGAAAATGCATACCTATCATCTTTTGGTGGTGGTATAGGCGGTTCTTGGAGTTCTATTAGATCGCAAGGAACAAAGACTTCGAAAGGCTCTGAGAGTACTGGAGTTATACCTTTTATGAAAGTAGTAGATGCAGAAATGCTAGCTTTTTCACAGGGAGTAACTCGTAGAGGAAGCTATGCTTCATACCTACATATGAGCCACCCTGAGATAGAAGAATTCTTAGATATTCGCAAACCTACTGGTGGCGATATTAACCGTAAGTGTACAAACTTACATCATGGAGTAGTTATTCCAGATGCCTTTATGGAGATAATCTATAAAGCCACAAAAGAACTTGACTTTGATGATAGTTGGGAACTTATAGATCCTCACACTCAACAAGTTAAAAAAGTAGTGTCCGCAAGAACACTATGGGTAAAACTATTACAGAACAGAATGGAGACAGGTGAACCCTATCTTATGTTTGAAGATGCTGTACAAGAAGGTTTACCAGATTTTCAAAAAAGTAAAGGACTACGAGTTAATCATAGTAACCTTTGCTCAGAGATTACTCTTGCAACAGACGAAGAAAGAACAGCAGTATGCTGTCTTTCAAGTGTAAATCTGGAGCATTTTGACGAATGGAGCAAAGTACCAGCATTTATACCCGACTTAGTACGAATGTTAGATAATGTTTTGACAGTGTTTATAGAAGATGCTCCAGATTCATTAGAGAAAGCTAAATTCAGTGCTATGAGAGAAAGAAGTATTGGACTAGGAGCTATGGGATTCCATGCATATCTACAAAAACAAAATCTTTCTTTTGAAGGTATATATGCCACAGGAATAAATATGAAAGTATTTAAGCACATCAAAGATGCTGCTGTAAAAACTACTAGAAAACTAGCAGTTGAAAAGGGAGCGTGTCCTGATGATGATTCATGCGAAGTAAGAAACGCACATTTATTAGCAATAGCTCCGAACGCAAGTTCTAGTATTATTTGTGGTAACACAAGTCCTAGTATAGAACCTTTTCGTGCGAATGCTTATACACAGAAAACAAAGTCTGGTTCACATTTACATAAGAACAAATACTTAGAGCAATTACTAGAAAGCAAAGACGCAAATACAGGTAATGTATGGAAAGAAATCGTTGCAAATAAAGGAAGTGTACAACATCTTGATCTTCTTACGGATCATGAAAAAGAAGTATTTAAAACTGCTGTAGAAATTAACCAAGCTTGGATCATAGAACACGCTTCTATGAGACAGGAATTTATTTGTCAATCTCAGAGTGTGAATTTATTTTTCCCACCAGATGTAAATAAGGGAGATCTACACAATATACATATGTTAGCATGGGCTAAGAATTTAAAAACATTATACTATCTAAGAAGTGAAGCTATCAGCCGTGCTGATAATGTATCTTCAAAGGTAAAAAGAGAAATAATCTTTGAACAAGAAGATTGTTTAAGTTGCGAGGGATAATTATGAGTCAACTACTAGAAGAAAGAGAATACTATAAACCTTTTGTATATCCTTGGGCGTTTGAGTTTTACAAAAAACAACAACAAATGCATTGGCTACCTGAAGAAGTGCCATTACAAGATGATATAAAAGATTATAAAGAAAAATTATCAGAAGGAGAAAGATCACTTATAGACAATATATTTAAGTTCTTTACCCAAGCTGATGTTGATGTGTGCTGTGGATATGCTAAGCATTACCTACCCACATTTAAACAACCAGAAGTACGAATGATGCTAGTGAGCTATGCTGCAATGGAAGCAGTTCATCAAGAAGCATACTCCTTACTTTTGGAAACACTAGGAAAGTCTGATGATATGTACCAAGAGTTTTTTGATATACAAGCTATGTCAGAAAAACATGATTATCTTACAGACTTCAATATGGACACACCACATGAAATGGCTAAAACAATGGCTGTATATAGTGGGTTCACAGAGGGAGTACAATTATTTAGTAGTTTTGCTATACTATTGAACTACCCAAGACATAATATGATGAAAGGTATGGGACAGATTGTTACATGGTCAATAAGAGATGAGTCTCTTCATGTAGAAGGTCTATCCAAACTTTTCAGAACATTTATTGCAGAAAATCCTGAGATATGGACAGATAAACTAAAGTATGAAATCTATTGTGCTGCTGAAAGAGTAGTAGAACTAGAAGATAAGTTTATTGATATTTGTTTTGATAAAGCAGATATTCCAGATTTAACAGGAGCTGAGGTAAAAGAGTATATTCGTTATATTGCGGATAGAAGATTACTAGGATTAGGTATGAAGAATATCTTCCATAGTAGTGATGAAAACCCTTTGCCCTGGATTGATATGCAAGTAAATGCAGTTGAGCATACCAACTTTTTTGAAAACCGTGCTACTGAGTATGCGAAAGCTAGCACACAAGGAAACTGGCAGGATATATTCAAATGAGTGAAGAAATCAAAAACGAACCAGTATTGGAACTAAACAATAAAAAGTATCTTATTAATGATATGACTGATGTAGAAAAAGCTTTTGTAATGGAACTGAATGCGATATCGCAGGAAGAAGGTCAACTCAGAAGGCAACTAGATAGATTAACTCTAGCTAGAGAAGGTTATACTAATAGACTAGCACAAAGTTTAGAAAAACCAGACGATGGTTCAACAAACGAAAAACCCGCTAAATAGCGGGTTTTTTTATGCTTGTAATATTTTAACTTTCTAGTGCTGTGATTCTTGCTGTTAGTGTTTCTATTAATGTTGCTTCCATTCGTGCTACTTCATCAGAGCCTAGAAAATCTGCTGTCCACTCTTCTAATTTATTGTTTGTAAGATCAGTCATTTCTACAAAATTTTCAAACACTAGATTGCTTGTATCAAAAATTATAAGAGAGACTGAGGATGCTTTGTTTTCATTGTCATCACTGTCAGTTGCTAAACATATAGCTTGATAGCTTTGCACTATATCTCTTTGCCCAGTTGTTATATTAAAAGGTATTGTTTTATCTATTTCGTATTTCCATTCAGTATTTATTGTCATATTATTAATCCTTAATATAAAGTTGGAGTTCCAACATTTACGCTGCCCCCATACAAAACTGTATAGGTATAATTCTTAGTAGTTCCAGCATTCCCATGAGCCAGTTTAAAAGTTATACCGTTACCATTAACAACTGTACTTAAAGTAAATCCAGTGTAACCAGCCACGCTAGTATTCATTGCAGAAAGTGAAGCGGCAGCATCATAATTAGCAGAAAAGGAAAATATACCTGCGGCAGAATCACCAGAATCAGATTTTGTTATCATAACAATTCCAGTATGTGCTCCATTAGTTCTGGACAGGGAAAAAATAGTAACTGCGGTAGTTCCAGTTATAGATTTTGTACCTGAAAAAGTTTGAAACCCCCCACCTGCATTCCCCGCACTATCACTCATGGTCAAAGCCGTTCCTTTAACATGAAATTTTGAGCTAGAATGTGGCACTGAGCCATCATTAGAAATACTAACGCTTCCAGTTGCTAGAACCCTCATGCGTTCTGTTGGTGCAGAACTACCTGAACCAGTAAAGAATTTCATATTACCTGTGTAACCGAAATCTATTGCTGTTCCACTTCTATCTGTAGAAAAACGAGCAATACTTCCACCTGAATAATACTGATTAGACCCAATTAGCAGATTTGTACCACCACTGTCATCTGTTGTTGAAAGAGCAGCATCTGCTAAGTTTGTTGCGCCAGTAGTCATAAAGCGCACTTGAGGTTTATTACTTGTATCCGTTGCTGTAATTGCGAGGACGCCTGTCGGTGCAGTAACTCCAATACCCACGTTGCCATTATTTAATACTAGAGTATTAACTCCGCCTGTATAAAAACCTAAGTAGTCATTTTCAAATGACATATAAGTGTCAGAATCTCCTGCGTGTCCAATGTCATCTGCAACATATAAATTATTTACGCTAGATATGTTTTGTGCGAATGTAACATTTTCATCTGAACCAATAGTTATAGCAGTAGCATCGGCACTTGTTACTATACCTGCAACTCCACCAGCTGGTATAGCTTCCCATGCAATACCACTTCCTGTTGAAGTAAGTACTTGTCCGTCTGATCCTTGAGCTCCATTAATTTTAAAGTTGTCTGCATCCATGTAGCCTGTTACATCTATGCCAGAACTATCAATTGTCATGGCAGTTGTATCTAAAGAACTTGAACCACTAACTCTAAAATTAATTGCCTGGCCTACAGTGTTATGGTCTATGTAAGAAGCACCCGAAGATTTAAATCTTATATTGTTTTCAGCCAAGATTGTATTATTAGTACCAACTGTAATATTACCAGCTATATCGGCATTACCAGTAAATGTTGGACTTGCTAATGGTGCTTTTGCTGCTATACTATTTGTGACAGTTGTACTAAAGTTAGCATCGTCGCCTAAAGCTGCAGCTAATTCGTTAAGTGTATCTAATGTACTTGGTGCACTATCCGCTAAATTTGCGAGTGCAGTAGTTACATATGCTGTTGTTGCTGGAGTAACATCATTGCTACTCGCGCCTGGAGTAGTTAATAGTATATTACCTGCTTTTACTTTTGTTAATGCCATATTATCCTTCTAGTGTTTCTATTCGTGTTGTTAAAGCTGTTATAGCTGTAGCTTGTGCTTCTATTAATGCTTGTTGTTCTTGCACGGCTTTAACAAGTACAGCTGTGATTGCACCATAGTCTAATGATTTGTAGCCACTGTTAACATTTGTATGTACTATTTCAGGAATTATTGTTTCCATTTCCTGCGCAATAAAACCGATATCATCAGCAGAATCTAATTTCATTTGATATTTTCTTGGTTGTAAATCCAAGACTGTGGATAAACCATATTCAATATCTGCAACATTCTTTTTAAAGGCTATATCTGAGCCATTAGTCCAAGCACCACTTGCAGCTAAACTACCTTCATTACTTCCATTCCACCAATACAGACCATTTGACCAAGAGTAACAATGTCTAGGGCTTGATACATTAGGAGAATTAAAAGTAATCCCTTGATAGCTACCACTGTTTAACCCGCTAGGTTGAATTGCTCCTGAAGTGGAGTGTTCTCCAACTATAATACCCCCAACACTATTAATACGCATGCGATTTTGCATTGTACTATTATTAGAAGTAGCAAATCCCATTGTTCCTCTTGATATAGACCCAACTGTCACCCCACCTGCAGCTGTACTATAACCTGGGTCTTGAAAAACTATTCCTGCATGACCGCTAGAATATTGATCTCTCCCCATTATTAGTCTCTGCGAAGCTTGATAATACATCTCTATATTATCTTGAGTAATAATAGTTTTAGTGGCAGTGCTTAAAGTAGCACTAGAATCATTGGTTACATATAATGATTCGGCTATAGTATTGCCGCTGGAGTCTATGCGGAGGCGTTCTGCAAATGTTCCACTTCCTGCATCATGTGTATCAAAAACTAAAACAGATTTATTACCCGTGTCATTAAACGAGCCTATGCGCGATGTTCCATCCCCATATTCAGTACCTATTTCTATAAAGGTTTTACCTGTATCTCCGTAATTATGTGCACTAAATTTAGCTACAGTTTGATCTCCACCTGCGGCTTTATGTACTTCTAATAATTGTTGTGGGTCAATTCTTCCAATTCCAACATTGCCAGAGCTATCAATTCTCATGCGTTCTGCTTCGCTTGAAGTACCAGTAAAAAATTTAAGATTACCTGCATTATCAATTGTTACAGTTGATTGACTTACAACAGAGCCACTATTTAAAACTTTAAGGTAGATACCACTACCATTGGCATTATTATCTGTTGAATCTATTTGAAATCTTTGTAATCCTGTACCTGATTGATGGAGCTTATAGGAAGGACTAGTCGTTCCAATTCCCACGTTTCCAGCACTATTAATAAGCATTTTAGTATTAACAGTTGCATCTGCACCTGCACTACCTGAAGCAGCAGTACCAAAATAATGATTACCATTAAATTGCTGATAATAACTACCTTCACCAGCAGCTAAATAAGCCCATGTATTTCCACTATCTATTGCTAAATTTTGAGCAAGTGTAATAGATTTACCATCACCTCTAGTTACATCATTCAATAAAGAACCATTTTCAAATACTATACCTGTGACTGCTGAATGTAATGTTGGAGATGTAGTTTTATGAAATATTGTTTCAGCACTATCGATAGTAATAGCTGTTGCATTAGCACTTGATACTATACCATCTACTCCACCTGCTGGAATCGATTCCCAAGCAATACCACTTCCAGTTGAAGTAAGTACTTGTCCATCGGATCCTTGACCACCATTAATTTTAAAATTGTCTGCATCTACAATAGCATTAACAGTTAAGTTGCCTGTCATCGTACCACCCGCAAGTGGTAGTTTTGCTGCGATTGCTGCAGTTGTTGTGGATGCGTAATTGGCATCATCACCTAAAGCCGCTGCGATTTCATTTAATGTATTTAATGCCGCAGGAGCAGAGTCTGATAAACTTGATACAGCTAAGTCAACATAAGCAGTTGTAGCTATATTCGTACTGTTATCAGCCTGTGATTGTGTAGTTGCAATTGTTGCATCTAAATTACTTGGTACTTTTGTTAATGCCATATTATTTATTCTCCTGAATTTACTTGTGGCATTTCTTCTGTTTTTAAAGGTTCAACTATTACTTTGCCATTTTCATCTGTCCAATCCGTATCGTACATGTGTTGGTCATGTCTTTCTCCAATTACTAACCATGAAACAGTTGCTGT
>Ga0209830_10001834_pt1 | contig 18044 bp, 14 predicted proteins | sample ArcticOcean_MG_C_12_FD_187439 | JGI IMG/M metagenome (GOLD analysis project Ga0209830, IMG submission 187439) | Marine microbial communities from western Arctic Ocean - ArcticOcean_MG_CB8_130 (SPAdes) (version 2) | ecosystem: Environmental > Aquatic > Marine > Oceanic | place: Arctic Ocean...
AAGAAACAATTGAAATTTTACGTGGGCTTCGTGGTCGTTATGAAGAACATCATATGCTAACGATTAGTGATGAAGCTTTAGTTGCTGCTGCTAATTTAAGTGCACAATTTATTGCTGATCGTTTTTTACCAGATAAAGCGATTGATCTAATTGATGAAGCAAGTGCTCGTGTTCGTTTATCAATTTCGGTTGTGCCGGAGGCAGTTAAAACTTTTGATAAAGAATTACGTGAGGCGATTATGTTAAAAGATTTAGCTATCCGTGATAGTAATTTTACAGATGCTGCTTTATATCGAAAGAAAGAAGTTCAAGCCCAAGCTTCAATTAAGGCTGTGTTAAAATCAAAAATTAACGTTGAAGGTAATCCTTTTGATGATGAGAAGCCACCAATGGTTGTAGAAGAGAATATTGCTGATATTGTTTCTGCTTGGACTGGGATTCCTGTAAATAAAGTTTCTAAAAGTGAAACAGAAAAATTGATTAAAATGGAAGAATTATTGCATCAACGTGTAATTGGTCAGGAAGTAGCTGTAAGTGCTATTTCAAGAGCAATTCGACGTGCTCGTGTTGGTTTAAAAAATCCCAATCGTCCAATTGCAAGTTTTATTTTTTCGGGTCCAACGGGTGTTGGAAAAACAGAATTATCTAAAGCTTTAGCGTCATATTTTTTTGGGTCAGAAGAGTCTATGGTTCGTTTAGATATGTCAGAATATATGGAACGTCATAATATTGCAAAATTAATTGGTTCCCCACCAGGTTATGTGGGTTTTGAAGATGGTGGGTTTTTAACTGAACAAGTACGACGTAAACCTTATACTGTTGTTTTATTTGATGAAGTTGAAAAAGCTCATCCAGATGTTTTTAATTTATTATTACAAATTTTAGAAGATGGTCGCTTAACTGATGCACAAAGTCGGTTAATTAATTTTAAAAATACTTTAATTATTCTGACATCAAATATTGGTTCGAAAGCTATTGAAAAAGGAGCATCTCATTCCGCTCTTGGTTTCGATTCTATTGATGAAGAAGGTAAAAATTTGGATTATGAACGTATGTCAAAAGGGGTACAGGAGGAATTAAAACAATATTTTAGACCTGAATTCTTAAATCGTTTAGACGAAATTATTGTTTTTCAACAATTAACTCAAAATGATGTACGTAAAATTACAAATATTATGATTGATGAACTTTGTAAACGTATAACGAAACAAGGTTTAAATATGGAAGTTACAGATTCGGTAAAAGATAAACTATCTATTGAGGGTTTCAATCCAATTTATGGGGCCCGTCCTTTACGTCGAGTAATTATGAGTTCATTAGAAGATCGTTTAGCTAGTGTTTTTTTAAACGAACCATTTCAACCTGGTACAAATTTATTAGTTGATCTTGATAGTAAGAAAAAGATTATAATTAGTATTACGGGTGTTACAAAAGTAAAAAAAGCTGTGAAGGATAATAATGAAAATAAAAATAGTAAAAAATTATCATCAAAATTTGACCGTCGTACGACCTTGTTATCTTTAACTTCGAATCCGGTTAAATAAACTTGATGGAAATTTACTAAGTGATTTGACCGTAATATTTTTTCCGTTATTTAAATTCGAATCGTAGATTTTATAAAATTTTTAAATTAAATATTTTTTTATTTAATTTTTAACATTTAGATTATAATACTTTTATTATATATATAATTATAAATATATCATATGACATCAACTTTATCTCCATTCATTTTTAGTTTAGTTGCAGGGGCAATAGTTTTAATTGGAATTTCTGTTGCGGTTATTTGGGTAAGTTCAAATGATCCGATACGTTAAAACACTTCGAATAAATAATGATTAACATTGGATTTGGCCCAAATATTTTATTAGGTATTTTTATTATCTTTGCCGTATTGTGTTTATATTTTTTACGTACAATCAAGTATAATCTATCACGTGATATTGATATATTTTTTACAACACTTGGCTTAATTTATAGTTCGATTCTTATTATTCATGGCTGGCGATTAGATCCAATTTTATTATTTGGTCAAATTTTAATCATAATTACAGTTTTAGCGATTGGTTGGGAAAATATTAGATTACGTGGTTTAGTGGCAGAAAAATCAAAAATTATAAGTAAAAAATAGTTATTAAATTAAATTTGGGCAGTACTGGATTCGAACCAGTGACCATCTGCTTGTAAGGCAGACGCTCTACCACTGAGCTAACCACCCTTATGTACATACACTATAATACCTATTTTGTTTTTTGTAAACCTTTTTAGTTTTTTTATATTTGAGAGAGTCTTTATTTACTTTCCCAAATATAAATATTTTTATAAGTTCCCTTTTTTTAATGCTAATAATAAAATTACAATTGGTCCTGATAATAAAATTAGTGCAGATGAAAGTAATTGTCCTATAACTTGAAAGTTTAACATGATTATTTTTTATAATTTTAGATTGAAATTTATGTAATTATTCAAAAATATAAATCGACTTACTTATTTTAATATATATCATAATTTCGGGAAAGTAAATAAATTTTATAGTTTTCTAAAAAGTAAAATTATGTTAAGATTGGGTTGTCAGGGTTGCTAACTCAATGGTAGAGTACTCGGCTTTTAACCGATAAGTTCTGGGTTCGAGTCCCAGGCAACCCATACCTTTTATCTTTAGTTAATATAATATTTTAAGATATAAATTTTTAATGAAAATAAATGAAGATTTAAAGTATGTGATCGAAATTTTCCTAAATTCAATTCAACAAATTTTATAAAATCATCCACAAAAAGAAATTTTAGAAATTATTATGGATTTAGGTTGTCGTCCAAAAGTACGTTTTCTTAGGCATTCTGAATATTTATGACCTTAATTAGTTAAATGGTAAGATTTAGTTAAATGTTTAAATAAATTTATCGATGATAATTGTGTAGGTATTGAACGAATATTCGTTTTGTAATTGTGAAAGATTTATGATTGGATTACCATGTGGTGTGCGACGTGTTCTATATGGTACCATTAATATTATTCGTGCTTTATTAAAGTCTAAAAAATCAATTTTACTCGTAGGTTGTCCTAGTGTTAGTAAAACTAATATGGTAACGAAAATTGCGCTTGTTATGGATAATGAAATGAAAAAACGATTAACTATTATAGATACTTCAAATGAAATTACAGGTGATAGTGATGTTCCCTATATTCGAATTGGTTGTGTACGTCGAATGTAAGTTTCATATACAATATTACAGTATCCTGTAATGATTAAAGCTGTAGAAAATCATCTATCAGAAATTATTATTATTGATGAAATTGGTACTGAATTAGAAGCATTAGCAGTTTAAACAATAGATGAGCATAGTTTACAGTTAATTGGGACTATTTATTGTAATTTTTAGCGAATTTAATTAAAAATCCAATTTTTCTTATTTAGTTGGTAGTATTCAATATCTTACGTTAAGTGATAAGGAAGCTAGAAGTAGGGGAATTCAAAAAAGTATTTTTGAATGAAAAATTTTTCCTGTATTTTAATTAGTGATTGAATTAAATTCGGGTAAAAAATGGACAATTGATGAAAATGTTGAAAGTGTTAGTGAGATACGGTTGAAAGGTTTTGTACTAAACGTATAAGTTTGAACTTTAATCAATGAAAAATCTCTTCTTATTGTTTTTACACAAAATAATTTTATGAATTTTTGTATTTATACACAAGAAAATTAAAATAAAAATTGGCTTAAATTAATATGTATTAATTCATTAGAAACGCCTTTTTTTACCAAATCTAAATTTAGAAAAATTAACAAAAATTTTAGTTAAAGATTTAAAAAATTTATATATTTATTTTTATTCAATTTCGACCGTATTTTTAAAATGTTTTGATTTATTTGATTATTCTTTAATAAAAAGGTTAAATCAAGCAAATATTATTATTTGTTATGATTTTATTTAAATTTTAACCCACATCTTTTTTTACTTTTTAAAAAATAGAATGTTTAAATTTTAATTACATCAAAAAATAAATATTTTAATTATCGATTTTTAGTTAAAATATTATGTAAAAAAATTTAAGTTAGTTCAGGAATAAACTAAGTATTATTCATGACTAGACATTATTTTTATAATATGATAAAATTAACTTAATCGGGATATAGCGCAGTTTGGTAGCGCGTCTGCTTTGGGAGCAGAATGTCACAGGTTCAAATCCTGTTATCCCGATTTTTTATTATTTTAAATAAATTCTTTTTATTTTTAAAATTGACAATTTTAAAAATATCCATTATATTTGTTTTCGGCTTATATGTTTTTTTTGCCCCCATCGTCTAGAGGCCTAGGACACCTCCCTTTCACGGAGGCGACAGGGATTCGAATTCCCTTGGGGGTATTTCTTAAAAATTTAATAAAATTATTTAACAATTTACATTCATAATATAATATGAAAACCTATATTAAATTTTAATTTTCTATAAAATTATTTTTTGCTCGATATGGGAGTTTATAACTTTTTTATCTCCAAAAGAAGAGATCTATGACGATTAACTCACAAGAGAGTAAGACTAAAAACGTTAAAGTACTTGTCGATCGTGATGTTGTTGATACAACATTTGAAAAATGGGCAAAACCTGGTCATTTTTCACGAACTTTAGCAAAAGGTCCAAAAACTACGACGTGGATTTGGAATTTACATGCGGATGCTCATGATTTTGATTCTCATACAAATTCATTAGAAGACGTTTCTAGAAAAATTTTTAGTGCTCATTTTGGTCAGTTATCACTTATTTTTTTATGGATTAGTGGCATGCATTTTCATGGTGCTTATTTTTCGAATTATTCTGCTTGGTTAGGAAATCCCATAAGTATTAAGCCTAGTGCACAAGTTGTTTGGCCAATTGTTGGTCAAGAAATTTTAAATGGTGATGTTGGGGGTAATTTTCAAGGTGTTCAAATTACGTCTGGATTTTTCCAACTTTGGCGTTCTGAAGGTATTACCAGTGAAGTTGAACTCTATTGGACAGCCCTTGGTGGTTTAATTATGTCAGGTATTATGATGTTCGCAGGTTGGTTCCATTATCATAAAGCAGCACCAAAATTAGAATGGTTTCAAAATGCGGAATCTATGATGAATCACCATTTAGGTGGTTTATTAGGCCTAGGTTGTTTATCTTGGTCTGGTCATCAAATTCATATTGGGGTACCTATTAATAAATTATTAGATGCTGGTATTGCGCCGCAAGAAATTCCATTACCACATGAATTTTTACTTAATCGTGATTTAATGGCACAATTATATCCAAGTTTTTCTAAAGGTTTAGCACCATTTTTTAGTTTTAATTGGAATGAATATTCTGATTTTTTAACTTTTAAAGGTGGTTTAAATCCAATTACTGGAGGTTTATGGTTAAGTGATACAGCACATCACCATTTAGCATTAGCGGTATTATTTATTTTTGCCGGTCATATGTATCGTACCAATTGGGGTATTGGTCATAGTATGAAAGAAATTTTAGAAGCCCATAAAGGACCATTTACAGGTGAAGGTCATAAAGGACTTTATGAAATTTTAACAACTTCTTGGCATGCTCAATTAGCGATTAATTTAGCAATGATTGGTTCTTTAAGTATTATTGTTGCACATCATATGTATGCTATGCCACCATATCCTTATATTGCAACTGATTATCCAACTCAATTATCACTTTTTACTCATCATATGTGGATTGGTGGTTTTTGTGTTGTTGGTGCAGCAGCCCATGCGGCAATTTTTATGGTTCGTGATTATAATCCATCAACAAGCTATAATAACTTATTAGATCGAGTAATTCGTCATCGTGATTCTATTATTTCACATTTAAATTGGGTCTGTATCTTTTTAGGGACACATAGTTTTGGACTATATATTCATAATGATACAATGCGTGCATTAGGTCGTTCTCAAGATATGTTTTCTGATAAGGCAATTCAATTACAACCTGTTTTTGCTCAATGGATTCAAAATATTCAAATTGCGGCACTTGGTACAACTGCTCCTAATGCTTTAACAACTGCGAGTTATGCATTTGGTGGTGATGTGGTAGCAGTAGGTGGTAAAATTGGGATGATGCCAATTAGTTTAGGTACAGCTGATTTTATGGTGCATCATATTCATGCATTTACCATTCATGTAACTGTATTAATTTTATTAAAAGGTTTATTATACGCTCGTAGTTCAAAATTAATTCCAGATAAAGCTAATTTAGGTTTCCGTTTTCCATGTGATGGGCCAGGTCGAGGTGGTACTTGCCAATCTTCTTCGTGGGATCATATATTTTTAGGTTTATTTTGGATGTATAATTCGATTTCAGTTGTAATTTTTCATTTTAGTTGGAAAATGCAATCAGATGTATGGGGAACTGTTAGTCCAACGGGTACAATTTCTCATATTACAGGAGGAAATTTTGCACAAAGTGCAATTACAATTAATGGTTGGTTACGTGATTTTTTATGGTCTGAAGCTTCACAAGTTATTCAATCATATGGATCAGCAGTTTCGGCTTATGGTCTTATTTTCTTAGGTGCGCACTTTATTTGGGCATTTAGTTTAATGTTTTTATTTAGTGGACGTGGTTATTGGCAAGAATTAATTGAGTCAATTGTGTGGGCACATAATAAAATTAAAGTTGCCCCTTCTATTCAACCACGAGCATTAAGTATTACTCAAGGACGTGCTGTTGGACTTGCTCATTATCTTTTAGGGGGTATTGGGACAACATGGTCATTTTTCTTAGCACGAATTATTTCAGTGGGTTAATTTTAAAAAGGTAATAAAAAATATTATGGCAACTAAATTTCCAAAGTTTAGTCAGGCTCTTGCGCAAGATCCAGCTACACGACGTATTTGGTATGGTATTGCAACAGCTCATGATTTAGAAAGTCATGATGGAATGACAGAAGAGAGTTTATATCAAAAAATATTTGCTTCTCATTTTGGACATTTAGCAATTATTTTCTTATGGACGTCAGGTAATCTTTTTCATGTGGCATGGCAAGGAAACTTTGAGCAATGGATTTTAAATCCATTAAAAGTAAAACCAATTGCACATGCAATTTGGGATCCTCATTTTGGTGAGCCTGCACTTAAAGCGTTTACCCGAGGTGGCGTAAATTATCCTGTTAATATTGCGTATTCGGGTGTGTATCATTGGTGGTATACTATTGGTATGCGTACTAATAATGATTTATATGTTGGTTCAGTTGGTTTATTATTAATTGCAAGTCTTTTATTATTTGCAGGTTGGCTTCATTTACAACCAAAATTTAAACCTAGTTTATCTTGGTTTAAAAATAATGAGTCACGTTTAAATCATCATTTATCGGGTTTATTTGGGGTTAGCTCATTAGCTTGGACGGGCCATTTAGTTCATGTTGCGATTCCAGAATCGCGTGGTATTCATGTTGGTTGGGATAATTTTTTAGTAATTCCACCGCATCCCGAAGGTTTAAAACCATTTTTTAGTGGTAATTGGCTGAGTTATGCTAATAATCCGGATACAACGCAGCATATTTTTGGTACATCTGAAGGTGCTGGTACCGCTATTTTAACATTTGTCGGTGGTTTTAATCCGCAGACTCAATCTTTATGGTTAACAGATATCGCTCATCATCAATTGGCAATTGCTGTTATTTTTATTGTTGCGGGTCATATGTATCGTACTAATTTTGGTATTGGTCATGATTTAAAAGAGATTCTTGATGCCCATCGTCCACCTGGCGGTCGTTTAGGTGCGGGTCATCGTGGTTTATTTGATACGATTACAAATTCTTTACACATGCAGTTAGGTTTAGCATTAGCATGTTTAGGGGTAGCGACTTCTTTAACAGCTCAACATATGTATGCTTTGCCATCATATGTTTATATTGCTAAAGATTTTACAACTCAAGCGGCATTATATACACATCATCAATATATTGCTGGATTTTTAATGGTTGGGGCTTTTGCTCATGGCGCTATTTTTTTTGTTCGTGATTATGACCCAGAAATGAATAAAAATAATGTTTTAGCTCGTATGTTACAACATAAAGAAGCTATTATTTCTCATTTAAGTTGGGTTTCATTATTCCTTGGTTTCCATACATTAGGTTTATATGTTCATAATGATACGGTTGTTGCATTTGGCCAACCCGAAAAGCAAATTTTAGTTGAACCAATTTTTGCACAATGGATTCAAGCTGCTTCAGGTAAAGCATTATATGGTTTTAATGTTTTATTATCTTCTAGTACTAGCTCGGCTACGGCGGCAGGTATCAAAGTTTGGTTACCAGGTTGGTCAGAAGCTATTAATAATAATAATAATTCATTATTTTTAACAATTGGTCCTGGAGATTTTTTAGTTCATCATGCAATTGCTTTAGGTTTACATACAACAACTTTAATTTTAGTAAAAGGTGCATTAGATGCACGTGGTTCGAAATTAATGCCTGATAAAAAAGATTTTGGCTATAGTTTTCCATGTGATGGACCAGGTCGTGGGGGTACATGTGATATCTCGGCGTGGGATGCGTTTTATTTATCAATGTTTTGGATGTTAAATACTATTGGTTGGGTAACTTTCTATTGGCATTGGAAACATATAACAATTTGGGGTGGTAATCCAGCTCAATTTAATGAATCATCAAATTATATAATGGGTTGGTTACGTGATTATTTATGGTTAAATTCTTCACCATTAATTAATGGTTATAATCCATTTGGTATGAATAGCCAGGCTGTATGGGCGTGGATGTTTTTATTTGGACATTTAGTTTGGGCGACTGGTTTTATGTTTTTAATTTCTTGGCGTGGTTATTGGCAAGAATTAATTGAAACTCTAGTTTGGGCACACGAGCGCACACCATTAGCCAATCTTGTACGTTGGCGTGATAAACCTGTTGCATTATCGATTGTTCAGGCTCGTCTTGTTGGTTTAGCTCATTTTGCGGTTGGTTATATTTTAACATATGCGGCATTTGTTATCGCTTCAACATCTGGAAAGTTTGGTTAAATAGTTAATTGTTAGTTTTTAGGTAACGTACTCACTTTTATAAATATAAAAGTGAGTGCATTTAAAATCAATAACTTAATTATTTTTTTTTATTAGGCCGGGTTGGATTTGAACCAACGTAGGCGAAGCCAACGGATTTACAATCCGCCCCCTTTAACCACTCGGGCACCGACCCTATCTAGCTCATATTACTGTTAAAATAAAAAAAATACAAGTTAAGTTTTTATTAAATTTATTTTTTCGCAATAATTTCTATAATATGATTTAAAATCATTGTCCTCTTTTTTTGATACGATTTTGCTAATATACTAAAATTAGGGATATTGGAATAATATAATTTTTTCTACTTTTAATATAGTTTTAAACTTAAATTATTTATTGGAATATAAAATAATGGTAATTATTTAGTATATTTTATTTTTATTACTATAGAATTATATAAATATATTTAACCATCTAATGTTATCAAAAATCTCAATTTTTGGGAAAGTATCAATTTTAATTTTTTCGTGTTACTTACTTGAATCTAATAAAATCATATGTTAAAATTGCAAAACATGACTTCTATTACATTATGAGTTGGGATTAGTAGCAGTTTTATACAGGTTGTCTTAAAATAGGGTAAATAAGATAATGTTAGGAGTGCAACCTTAAGATAGACGAAAATTAAATTTTTGAGTAGAGTAACGGTGTTAATTTTATTATTTTTTAATATCTTTTTATTTTAAAATAATTCTGATTAATTAATCACCCGAACTTGTTTTTAGTAAATCTAGATTATTTTTAATAATTTTTCTTGATTTTTTTTTAATATGAGAATGTTTTTTTTATATAAGTTTGTATTAAAAAACGTTCTCATATTAAAAAAAAATCAAGAAAAAATATAGAAGTTATTTTATTTTACATTTTCGAAAGTTTCTTTCGTAGGTAGATAAACTAACCGTTTACTGAAAGAGAAGTTAAAGCTATAGGAAATTTTTTATCTACTACTATTAGTACAATTCTTAGTTTTATTTTTTTCTTCTTATTTTTTCGCTTTCTTTTTTAAAAGTTGTTTTTCAGGTTTTTAAAATTCAAAAAAGATCTTAAAAATAATTTAAAGTCTTTTAATTATGGTTTTAATTAGTGGCAAAAATGATTTGATAAAATTTTAAAAAGATTTTTAATAATTTTAAGTTTTATTTATTAGTTGTTTTTTAATATTTTTAAGATAAAGTTTTGTATAATTTGCTTTATAAGTTCTTATTTGAGTTTTTAGTAAAAATTTTATTGCAATTCATCAACAACATGTGAAATTAAAATAACAACGGCACGTCGGAAATTACTAGCAGAGAAATACTGTAGCAAAAAAGCGGATCCAGAAAGTCGTAGTTTACAAAATGTGTTTCGCAGCTTAACCAATAGTGGTCTACTTGTAAAAAAATATAAAGATAAACACAATGTTACGTATGGAATTCCTTTAATTATTGCGACAAGATCCTTTAATGAGCAATATACGGGATTAAACCTAGATTACCTCGATTTATTACACGATATACAAAGTAACATGCTAAAACGCCGTTTAAACCGGCCTGGGATGAAAATTGATAATGAGAAGATAAAACAAAAAATCGCCGAACAAGTAACAGATGATTTAGTTGGAAAAATTTCCTATCAACAAGAAAATGTTAAATTAAAAGTTACATATGAACTAGAATGTAATTCTTCTTCTGGTGAAATCAAATTTGGTAATTTAATCGACGTGATAGATATTAAAACAGTTGAAAACATTGAAAATAATAAGTCACAAACATTGATCAATGAATATCTTGAAAATGGAAATTTATTAAAACCAAAACAAATTGAATCGTTATTACAGAATAGGTATACTTTCAATCATTTTTTATAAGCCTCCCAATCCAGCTAAAAATTCCATAACGAGGTCCAAAAGTTTTTTTAAAAAAGTCTGATTTGTCATAATTTAAAGTAATAATTTAATTAAAATAATAATTTAATAAATATGGCACTGTATCCCATTGACTTACTCAACATTCGTGATAAAGAATTACGCAATCAGCACTATAAAAAGTTATTAAAAAATGCCGATGAACATAAAATGGCATTGCTAGACGCGTATATGGCACTTGCAGAAAAAAACCAATCGTCAGAGTACAAGAAATATACACGGTTTTTAAAAATTTTTCCACAATATTTTGCTAAATCCCCAAGTGATTTCTATAACGATAATGAAATTGAAACGATAAAAAAATTATTGCTCGATTTAGAAATTAAATTAAATATTTTTGATCAAAATAAAACTACTCAATGTATATTTTGGTATATGTTATTTAATTTTATGACCCCTAAGTTTAAGAAAAATTGGTTAAGTATTTTCATCTTTTTTTGCTTTACTAATTCTTTATATGTTTACGTTATTTAAAATATTTTACTTAAAACCGTAAAATTTAATTACGGTTTTAAGTAAAATATTTTAAATTATTTCTAGTATCTTTCGCCAGCAGGTTTTGCTTGTACTGCATAAGACTGAATTGTATAACGTTGGAAACGTCCTTCAATTTCAGTACGTTGCATGTAGAAACCAGGCTCATAAGATGGGCGTTGGATAATAAAAGAATGTACACAACTTTCACAACCTTTCGATGCGTCGAAAGCTTGAACTTTGATGTAACCACTCGTATTTGCTTTACGACATTCTTGAATTTCAAACATAACGGCAGCAGGATCTTTTACATCAAAAAGTGGTAAGCCCCAAAGCTCCCAATAAATATTACGTGGGTGTGCATCATCAGTCCATTCGATGTTAACAGCCCAACCTTTTGAAATACAATATTCTACTTGTTTTTGTATTTGCGCGTCATTTAAATCTGGTAAAAATGAAAAAGCACCTTGTGTAATTCTCACTATTCAAAACTCCTTATTTATAATTATTAAAAGATGGCTTATTACTTATTATTATACGTTTGCAGTTGGAGTTTCTGCAAAATCAGCTGTATCTGTAGAAGTATAATTAAATGCGATACCTTTCCATAGATCTAATGCTGTTTGTAAAGGACCACACATTTTAGCAGCATCTTGAAGAATTTCAGGACCTTCAACTAAATAGTCACGACCTTCATTACGTGCCAGAACCATTGATTCAAGAGCAACACGATTTGCAGTAGCACCAGCTTGTATACCATCAGGGTGCCCAATTGTACCACCACCAAATTGAAGAACTACGTCGTCACCTAGGTAATTAAGTAGCATATGCATTTGACCACAATGAATACCCCCAGAAGCTACTGGCATACACTTACGTAATGAAGCCCAATCTTGAGCAAAAAATAGACCTTGAGGAAGGTTAATGTCAGTTTTTACATCTAGTAATGTGTTGTAGAAACCTTTAACCATTAATGGATCACCTTCTAGCTTACCAACAACAGTACCAGCGTGAATATGATCAACACCAGCCATACGCATCCATTTACAAATTACACGGAAGTTAATACCATGATTTTTTTGACGTGCATAAGTCGAGTTACCAGCACGGTGAAGGTGAAGGATTAGATCATTTTTACGTGCCCATAATGCTGCTGATTGAATTGCAGTATAGCCCATTACAAGGTCAATCATAACAACAATTGTACCTAATTCTTTTGCGTACTCACCACGCTCATAAACTTCTTCCATGTTACCAGCGGTGATGTTTAAATAAGAACCTTTAACTTCACCTGTTGAAGCTGATGCACGAGTAATACCTTCTTGTACGTAAAGGAAACGTTCACGCCAACGCATGAATGGCTGTGAATTAATATTCTCATCATCTTTAAGGAAATCTAAACCACCTTTAAGACCTTCATATACTACACGACCGTAATTACGACCAGAAAGACCTAACTTAGGCTTAACAGTTGCACCAAGTAATGGACGACCAAATTGGTTTAAACGCTCACGTTCAACAATTACACCAGTAGCTGGACCTTGGAATGTTTTTAAGTATGCATATGGAATACGCATATCTTCTAAACGAAGAGCTTTAACTGCCTTAAAACCAAATACGTTACCAATAATTGAAGCTGTTAAGTTAGCTAATGAACCTTCTTCAAATAATTCACATTCGTATGCGATGTAACCAAAGAATTGGTCAGGTGTATTTGGAACTGAATCTACACGGTATGCTTTTGCACGGTAGATATCACACGCAGTTAAAAGATCAGTCCATACAACAGTCCATGTTGCCGTAGAAGACTCACCAGCTACAGCTGCCGTTGCTTCTACTGGATCTACACCTGGTTGTGGTGTAATACGGAATAGAGCAAGAACATCAGTTTCTTTTACACTGTATGTAGCATCCCAATAACCCATTTTTGCATATGGGATTACACCAGATTCGTAACGTTCACTTTTAATTCGTGTACGTTCTGTTACATTTTGAGACATGAATTCCTCCTCAGGGGCAAGTCATTATAAATTTACTCAAAACTGAATAAGTTTTGTTGTGTGTTAAAAATAAAAATTTATTTTTTTATTTCCGTACTTATTATACCACCAAAAAAAAACTTAACAGAAAATAAAATTTTATTTTATTTACGAGAATAAAATTCAACAATTAGTAAATCATTAATTACTAAAGGAATTTGATCACGTGAAACAATCGAATTAATTTTTCCTGTAAATTTTTCTTTATCTACATCCAGATGTAGGGGAACATTACCTATATTAGTAACTTCACTATTTTTTTTTATTAAAATTTGTGAATTTCTTTTTTCTTTTATCGAAATAATATCATTTGGTTTACATTGAAAACTTGGAATATTTACTCTTTTACAATTAACTAAAATATGACCATGTGTAACAAATTGTCGAGCACTGGGTATTGTTGGTGCAAAACCTAAACGATAAACAATATTTTCCAATCGCATTTCTAACAGTTGTAAAAGTAATGTTCCTGTTGCCCCTTTTAAATGTCTTGCTTTTTTTACATAACTAAAAAGTTGTTTTTCTGATACTCCATAATTAAAACGTAATTTTTGTTTTTCTTGTAAACGAATTCCATAATCGGAACTTGAATTTTTTTTCCCTAATTTATTTGGACCATGTTGACCAGGTGGATAATTTCGCTTTGTTATTTTATTTGTAAATCCAGGTAATTCGCCTAAACGACGAACAATTTTTAACCGTGGTCCTCTATAACGTGACATTTATTTTCTCCTTAAAGCTTTTTAATATTATAATTGTACTGTTCGTAAAAATATGAAGCAAGAAAAATGAGTTTAAAATTAATGTCAACCTTAAGTTTTTATTAATTTTAAACTCATTTTTTATTTATATGCGTCTAATTATACTACGTTTATTTTTGAAATATTTAGTTAATTTTCAATATCAATTACCCCATCTTCATTTGGGATATTATTTTCTAATGCTTGTACTTTTTTAGTTAATCGTTCAATATTTAAAGCTAATTCTTCAAAAGTGTTGTTTTCTATATTTTGATTTATTGTTTTTATTAAAGTTTGAATTTCTTCACTAACATTAGGGTCTAAATTAGGGTTAGTTTCTAATTTTTTAGTAGTTTCATAAATTAATGAATCCGCTTCATTTTTTAATTGGATATTTTCTTTTCGTTGTTTATCTTCATTGGCAAATTTTTCTGCTTCTTCAATCATTTTATCAATATCCGAATCCGCTAATTTTGATGAACCTTCAATAATAATTGATGTTTCAACACCAGTATTATTATCTTTAGCTTTAACAGTTAAAATTCCGTTAACATCGATATCAAAATTAACTTCAATTTTTGGAACATTACGTGGTGCAGATGGTATACCATCTAGTTTAAATTCTCCTAGACTTTTATTATCGGTAGCAAATTCTCTTTCACCTTGTAAAACGTGAATTTGGACACTTGTTTGATTATCTTGAGCTGTTGAGAAAAATTCAAATTTTTTAGTTGGAATTGTGGTATTTCGACTAATTATTTTTGTCATAACCCCTCCTAATGTTTCTACCCCTAAAGATAAAGGTGTGACATCTAGTAGTAAAATATCTTTTACTTCACCTGACAAAACTCCTCCTTGAACCGCTGCACCAATAGCTACGACTTCATCTGGGTTAACAGTTTGGTTTGGTACTTTATTGGTTAAGGATTGTACTAAATTTTGAATTCCGGGAATTCGGGTTGATCCTCCAACTAAAACTACTTGATTTAATTGATTGGTACTTAAGCGTGCATCTTTTAATGCTTGTTCAACGGGAATTTTGCAATCTTGAATTAATTTATCACATAAATGTTCGAATAATTCACGTGTTAAGTTTGTTTCGATATGTTTTGTTCCACTTTCAGTCAATGCAATAAATGGTAAATTGATATTAGTTTCTGTTAATGTTGATAATTCAATTTTGGCTTTTTCAGCTGCTTCTGTTAAACGTTGTAAAGCTTGGTTATCTTTTTTTAATGAAATACCTTCTTTTTTTTCAAATTCAGTTAATAAGTAATTTACAATTTGCTTATCAAAATTATCACCACCTAAACGTGTATCACCCGCGGTTGATAAAACTTCAAAAATACCATCCCCAACTTCTAATACCGAAACATCAAAAGTTCCACCTCCTAAATCAAAAACGAGAATTCGTTCATTATCTTTTTTATCTAAACCATATGCTAAAGAAGCGGCTGTGGGTTCATTTATAATTCTTAAAACTTCTAAACCCGCAATTTTTCCTGCATCTTTTGTTGCTTGTCGTTGGGTATCATTGAAATATGCAGGAACTGTTATTACAGCTTGATTTACAGGTTGTCCTAAATATACTTCCGCATCCTGGGTTAATTTCCGTAAAATTTGTGCCGAAATTTCTTCGGGTGTAAAAACTTTATGTAAATTTGTACAATTAATTTTAAATTTGTCGTTTTGTTCAATTAATGTGTATGATACTTCTTTTAACTCTTCAGTTAACTCTTTTGGATTAGTACCAATAAAACGTTTCACTGAATAAAATGTATTGTCATAATTTACTACAGCTTGTCTTTTTGCTAATGGTCCAACAAGTAATTCACCTTTTTTTGTACATGCTACAACCGATGGTGTTGTTCGTGATCCTTCATTATTTGGTATTACAACTGGTTGGCTTCCTTCAATAACAGCAACTACGGAATTAGTAGTTCCTAAATCGATACCTAAAACTTTTTGCATAAAACTAATTATTAAAATTAAACTAAAATTATTTATTATTATAGAGTAATATTTTTTAATTTTCAATATTTATAACCTCATTTAATTTTAGTATTTGTTAAAAATAATTATTTTTAATTTCTACTTGCTTCTTTGATCTTTTATTTGCATCTGACTGGATTTGAACCAGTGTAAAACGGATTATGAGTCCGGTGCCTAACCACTCGGCCACAGATGCTAATGGAACTGGTAGGATTTGAACCCACGTGCAATTCAAAAAAATAAGATAAAATTTTTACAAGTTTAGCTATAGATGTAGCAAATTTTTTTTAAGTATTTTCTTAACTTTGAAAGAGCAGTTTAGTTTTTTATAAAAGTTTTAGCTTTCCTTTTATAATAATCAAAATAAAATTAAAATATTATGCAAAAGCTAATGTTTTTTGATTTGTAAATACGTTTTTAATAGTAATTATTAATTTTATCAATTATACGGCTTGAAAATCCGACTTATATTATAGTATTTTTTCATTGTCGATACCAATTCAGCCCCATTTATTTAGTGAAATTTTTATTATTTTTATAAATAATTTTTTCTAAATTAACATTACTAAGCTAATCCTAATTATATATGAATTAGTTTATTTAGACAATGATTTTTAGTACTTTTGACTAATTTATTTTTTGTTGCTTTTTATAAATGATATTTTAATGGAATATCTCTCTCTGCTAACTATAGACGAAAATCTTATTTATATGTTAATATAAGTTTATATAATGACTTCTAAAAATATTATTTATTATAATGATGAAGAATAAATTAAAAACACGTAAATCAGCCGCTAAGCGTTATCAAAAAACTAAGACAGGAAAAATTTTACGTCGAAAAGCTTATCGCGGTCATATTTTAGAAAAAAAATCTCAAAAACGAAAACGTAATTTACGTCAAAAAGGGCTTGTTAGTAATGGTGAATTAACGCCAATTCGCTTGATGTTACCTAATTAATTAAGATAAGGAAGTTTATGGTACGTATAAAAAGAGGAAACGTTGCACGTAAGCGTAGAAAAAAAATTTTGGCCTTAGCTAAAGGTTTTCGTGGTACGCATTCAAAATTATTTCGTGTAGCCAACGCGCAAGTTATTAAAGCATTAAAGTATTCATATGTTGGGCGTAAACAAAAAAAACGTCAATTTCGAAAATTATGGATTACACGTTTAAATGCAGCAACACGACAAACTACTGTTGGTACTTATTCAACATTTATTCATAAAGTCAAAAATGCTAAAATTCAAATTAATCGAAAAATGTTATCGCAATTAGCTATTGTTGATCCATTAAGTTTTGAAAAATTACAAGAAGTTATAAAAATTTAATTTGTTTTAAATAAGTTTTAATAGTATAATTAATTAAAAGCTGTACAATTTTATCTTAGCTAGATAATTAACAATAATTCTATTTATACTTTTATTTTTATGAATATAAAACGTGGTTCAAATGTAAAAATATTACGTGAAGAGTCGTATTGGTTTCAAGAAACGGGTAAAGTTGCTTCAATCGATGAATCGGAAGTAAGATATGGTGTCACTGTTCGTTTTGAAAAGGTAAATTATAATGGTGTCAATACCGCAAATTTTAATTTAACTGAATTAGTTAACTCAAATTAATGTATGCTTTCTTATTTTATTAATTCTACAGTTTGTGGAATAGCTATTACTGGTCATATGTTTATTACTTTTTTACTTCTTGCAGTTCAATTACGTTTTTTAATTTCGTTCTTTCTTAATATTAATCCCTATTATGAACCGTTTCTTTCACTTTGGGCTTTTACGAATCCAGTTATTAATTTTGGTCGAAATCTTTACCCACGTATTGCTGGTTTAGAGATAGCACCAATGGTTAAT
>Ga0209830_10001835_pt1 | contig 18038 bp, 11 predicted proteins | sample ArcticOcean_MG_C_12_FD_187439 | JGI IMG/M metagenome (GOLD analysis project Ga0209830, IMG submission 187439) | Marine microbial communities from western Arctic Ocean - ArcticOcean_MG_CB8_130 (SPAdes) (version 2) | ecosystem: Environmental > Aquatic > Marine > Oceanic | place: Arctic Ocean...
CGCGCAAAAATTGAAAGAAAACGGTGAAGAAATCGAAGCCGCGATTAAACCCGCTCTCAATCGCGAAGTCATGCAATACGAACAAATTTAGAGCACTCTTTTTAAAGTGTACGTAAAGATTTCTTTCAAGTATACGTTTTTTATCGCACCACTAAAAAAGCTACTATTATCTTAACAGCTCTTAAACTTCTTTCTCTACTGCTTCGAATTCGTTTTGCGTACCATATATGTACCGCGAGTAAAAGTAGAACGCGCGTGCTCACAAATTTAACATTTGTTGAGATAGCTTCTAATTTCTCAGTTTCTGTTGTAAGTCAAAAACGAGCAGGTCGAGCACACGGTCCATTTATAGGAGAATGAAAACAAAAACGAAAGACTGTTCATTGACGTAACATATAAAACTCGCACGCGCGCGATTTGATCCCATCCGATCGAATGGACAGAGACGAAGACGTCGTCGATGACGTTTCGCTCTTAATCATCGTCCTCGAAACGAACTCTCGAGTTTGGTTCCCTGTTGCCGCATCGGCGGAAGCGGAATTTGGGGAAGAATTGGAAGAAGAAGGGTTGGAAAGAAACCAGCTTTGTAGATTCGAGGATTGCGTGAGAGCTTTATCGACATTCGCGAGTGCGTATTTAGCCTTGAACAGGGCGAATAGGATCTCGGTCATAGCCGCGCACGAACAAAGGAAGTGCGAGTTTTTGTACCGTTCGCACTTAGAAGGCGATTTCGATAGCTCTTCAAAGCAGGCAGATGGGGGTTCAGGAAGGCCTAGCGAAGTAGCGAGATTGTTCGTAGGAGATGACGAGATCGACGAGATCGGGACAATGACTATGGATGCGGATGCGGATGCGATGGATATTTCGAGGGGGTTAGAGCCGTTACAAACGAGTTTTAGGAAGACGTTTTTCGAGGCGTTGAGAGAGTTAGGAGGAGGAGGGGGTAACGATCGCGATGGGACGACGAGGACGACGAAGAAGAAGAAAACGAAAACAAACGAAGACGACAGTAATAATAACAATCGAGAAGAAGTAGAAGTAGAAACTGGTATAGAAAATGATTCAAATCAGTCATCGTCGCCAATAGCGGGCGCGATATCGCTCGCGTTGACGTATGCGAACCGCGTCGAGCGCGACCCCGGTTTGCGCGGCAGAGTCAAATCTCGAATCCTCGTCTGTCAAGCTTCTGAAGACGATTCCGAACAATACGTTCCAATGATGAACGCAATGTTCGCCGCGCAATCCGCAAACATCCTCATCGATTGTCTCTCATTAAACGAACGCGACTCTTCGTTTTTACAACAAGCCGCTTTCGTTTCAGGCGGAGTCTACGCTAAACCTGAAAAGTCCGAACATCTGCTCCAACGCCTATTAATGTCCTTCCTCCCCGATCGATACGCGAGGCGCTTTCTACGCCCCCCACGCGCCGGATCAATAGATTTCCGTAGCTCCTGCTTTTGTCACGGCAATAGAATCAGTAAAGGCTTCGTTTGCTCGGTCTGTCTCTCGGTGTTCTGCGAATCGAGCGCGAGCTGTTTAACTTGCAACGCGCAGTTCGCTTAAAAATTGTACGCCGAACGGAACGAAACGCACGACGAACGCACGACGAACACGATGACGATGCGCCACTCATATAACTCGTATCCACTCATAGCACTAGCACTAGCGCAGTAGTACTACTGCACTTAAAAAATAATAGTAACAATAGAAGTAATGCGGCAGAGCGAAGCCTTTGACGGTTCTTCAATTTCAACGCGTCGTGTTATTCTCACGTTTTACACGCCATCAGCAGCAGAGGTCTAAAAAAAGATAGAAAAAGATTCTCTCCCTTTCACGTTTAATAAAGTTCAAATTAGGAAAATCTTTTCGATAAAATGGAACAATTTCCAAAACAGACAAAAATCGGAACAATTTTTTAATCCGTATACATAAACGAACGATTAAGAGTACGGGATACCAGTGCGTGCGTGCGTGCGTGCGTGCGTGCGTGTGTGTGTGTTGGTCGTTGGTAGTACGGCAGTCGTAGAATATAAGGCATCGTTAGCGAATCGCGCGGAAATGTTATCTGCGCAGAAGATGACGACGATGAAGATGTCAACCGTAACGACTTCTTTCAAGAAAGAGCCTCGAAGGACGAGGATGATGATTAAGCGCAGGAGTTCATCGCGACTACACGCGATGACACCCATGAAACAACAACAACAACAACAACAACAGAACGAAGTGAACGTGAATTCGTACGTGATGATAAACGAGTTAGAGACGGAAGATTTCGAGGTTCCATTTCCAATTGGAAACGCGGAGGATTTGCAAAATAAGAGAGTGTTAGTGTTAGACGTCGCGATGAGGACGACGAATATCGTGAGTTGGCAGAAAGCGTTGATTTTAGCGATGTTCGATAAAGTCGATGTGCTCGAGTATTACGAGATGATGGTTGCATCGGCGTATAGAGCGTTTTATGTTCCAGCGGTCGTGAAGACGAGAGTGTACGATAAAAATTCTGGAGCGATTAGTTTATCGAGGAAGAACTTGTTAATTCGCGATAAGTATACGTGTAATTATTGCGGTAAAAATGAAGGGAATGATCTCACGATAGATCATATAATACCAGTGTCGAAGGGAGGGGAGTGGAGTTGGACGAACTTGACGACGGCGTGCGCAAAGTGTAATAATCGAAAGGGCGATAAATATTTGAAAGATTGTCAACCCATGAAGTTAAGGAGAGAGCCGAAGGAACCTTGCGTGCAATCGGGCGAATTCAGTCCGTTCTCGCGTATCGTTAACCCGCCTGAACTATGGTTACCTTATCTCGATTCCAGAAACGTGCGAATTATTCCTGATTCTATGCCGAGAGATTTAGAGTTCGGGGACGTTTCGATCAAGAACAACGTCGTGGCTAAACGACAACCGAACAAGAGTAAGAATAAGGATAAACACTGGGCCGAGACGATCGAAAAGATCGGAACCGGGTACGACGGATTCGCGAAAACAAAATAGGTCTCGTATATCTATACCACTGTAATTAGTTTGATTGTAATTAAAAAATATTAATGTATAATTATATTCCGTTAAATGAACAAACATAAGTTTTAGTTCGTCATCGTCATCTTAAGCGTCATCAACTCTATGTACTTTTGAACGCACACGGCCGAACTCGCTGGGTTCTGACCAGTCACTAAATTCCCATCAGTCACTGCATAAGCTCCCCAGTCGGCTTCCGCTTTCGTATATATCGCGCCTTGCGCGATCATCTCCTTCTCAATCATAACCGGCACGGCTTCATGGTATCCAACCGCCGTCTCTTCGGCATCAGAGAACCCAGTGACGTTCAATCCTTTCAAAAACGGAGTCTTCCCATCCGCCTTCTTGCAGCTCAATAAAGCAATCGGTGCGTGGCAATCGAGTCCAACCGCTTTCTTCGCCTCATAAAATGTTTCGATAACTTTCGCTAAATCCGCGTTCCCGTAGAAATCCTCGCAGCAGCCATGCCCACCAGGGAGAAAAATGCCATCGAACTCTTCCACGTCTATGCTCGCAATCGACTTCGTGTTCTTCATCATCTCTCGCGCTCTCGAATCTTCATCGAACTTCTTCGAATCTTCGGTGTAGAATCCTTCCGCGCGCGATCCATTATCGACCGGGATCTCGCCCCCTTCGATCGAAAAGAACTCGACCGAGAACTGTTTTGAGAGGAATCGATAGTACGGCGTCGCTATCTCCTCTAACCATACGCCGGTTGGGCCTTTCTTTTCCCCAGTCGCGGTCGTGAAGTGAGTCGCAGACGTTGCGATTATTGCAATTTTGGGCATATTATTTATTATTTATTATTATTATACAGTCTGTTCGTATCCTAAATTGATTTGCGCGTGAACAAATGAAGCCTTCGGTCCACCTACTTTACAATTGTTTGTATTATACCACGTAAGCATTAAAATATTCCAAACTACTACTACTACTACAACAACAACAACAACAACAACAACAACAACAACTGCTACGTCTTCGTCCTCTCGAGATTCTCTAGTCTCAGCGCGCTTTCATCGACCCTGACTTCGATCGAGCGCACGTCCCCGCTAAGCCGAACGAGACCGGCTTTAGCGCCTTTAGGTTTCGAGACTTGCCTACATTTAACTAACGAGACCTTCGCGCGACCTCGTTGATTCGCTTTACTGAACTTGATGGCTAATAAAGCGGCGTCTGTGAACGTTTGTTCGCTCGGGTTTGTTGATTTAATTACGACGTGAGAGCCTGGGCAACCAGCGGCGTGCATCCAGTACTCGTCAGGAGAGTTCGTCGGGTCCAAGGAAACTAAGTCGTTGTCCTCTGAAGTGCGACCGACGCGTATTTCGCAATTTGAACCATCTGTTGATAAATACGCGAAATAAGGTCTTCTTGGTCCACTGCTCGCCTGCGCTTTCTGTTTCTTTGGTCCACGCGCTTGTTTCTCTGGCGGCGAATCCGAAATCGAAAGACTTTCGGCGAGCCCTACGCACTCCGCGAACAGTTTACGCTCACCATCATCATCAATAATGTTACTACCGCTTCTACTACTACTTAAACTAATCATCTTCGTCTTCTTCGGAAGTCTATCGATCAAATCAAAAAGTCTCTTAATATCATCCAATCTCCCTTTCTTCTCTCTTAAATCTCGCTCTAACGAATCCACGTCCGGGCACTGCTCCAAGCGCTCGAGCGAACAATCCCTCTCATTCATCAACTCCTCGTGTTTATCCATGGCCTCGCGTAACTTCGTTATCGCATTCGCAACCTTTTTCTGTTGCTTCAAATCCTGCCTCTGCGTCTCTGCTCTTAATCCTTCCTTGTTCCATTCGGTCTTCGTCGTCTTCGTCGTCTGCGTCTGCGTAAGTGTTTTAACATCTGCATCATCTTTTTCTTCTTCGATAGGTTTCTTAAGTTCTCGTAAGCCTCGTCGTTCTTGTTCCTTCGTACATAAAGAACGAAACAGTCTTCGCGATGATGATGATGATGATGATCCAATTTTGTGTTTATGAGTTACCGTTAATGAACGAGTGTTGTGATGATTAAGAAGAGGTTTCATCGTCATCTTTTACATAATATATAAAACATTTAAGTGATGTGAATAAACTCAGAAATGGCACAAACTCAGTTGTCAGTAAAGTCAGTAGGTGTTCTAGGGGAAGTTTATTCATCGTTATCGCCTTTGTCTCGCTTGCGTTTATGGTTTTCCCTGTATTCCTTGCGATAGAAATTACGACATTGTTATTGTGAACCTTCGATTACGTTCTTCGCCCATCCATGTTCTTCGTATACGACTTTAAGTTTGTGCCATTTCCGAGTTTCGGTCCCGTTATTATCCGACCATGCCAAAATACTGCGAATCGTTATTCGCTAACAACGTCATGTTCTTATCGACTTTATCGTCCTCGTCATCGCTTTGAACGTCATCCCAGGACTTTGCCTCTCGTAAAGCTGACATGACATCCTCTTTTGTTGGGATCTTGCGCGGTTTTAGCGCGTTAATAGCGTCCTCGATTGTGGCGTATTGCGGAAGCGGTTTCAGGTTTAGGAACTCGGGCGTTCTGCTCGCGTTGTTTTCGACGACCATTGCGGATTCGGAAATCAGTAACGAGTGGAGGATGTAGTCGCGCAAGGTGTGTGGGTCGTCTTCGAATATGTAATGGCCAGTTTCTGGGATGGATTTACCGCGCACGGTTTTCTTTCGTGCAGAATGAGGAGTTGGAAACCTTCCTAAGGCGGAGAGCACGTCGTCGAGGTCTTTTTCTTCCATAAAAGTCGAACGTTCGCCTCTGTACACAGAGGCGTGACATTTCACGTTTTCGAGTAATGAAAAGTATTCATCCACGGATGGTGTTTTGAAGAAGAATTTTGGGTCTATGCGGAATTCGAATTTCCCGACTATGCCTCCTTGACTGAAAACGCGTTCGACGCCGGAGACGTCTCCGTTTTTAGGTTTGCGAAATTTCGAGAGCATTCTCTTCGTCGCCGATTTCGCGTTCCTGTTCGCGTTATCGGCCCAAATCGGGGCAATCTCAAACGTCACCGCCTCTCTCAGAGATGAAAAAGCAACGTTTTGAAAGCGGTGAAAAGCAACTGCTTCTTCGCGGCAGCGCGGATGCGACTCGATTAACGTCACTCCGGCGACTAAATGTTCGTGTTGCCCAGCAAAAGCAGTAGCGATTATTGCACCGAGACCGAATCCAATCAGGGCAACCGGATGAGTATATAAATCAAGTTCTACGATGAACGATTCGATATCTGCAACGAACGAAGGTACGTCATATTGACCTTCTCTCGAGTTTGTGCTATCGCCGTGGCCCCTGAAATCTATGCAGTACACGGAAAACCCGCCTTTATCGGCTACTTGCTTCGCTAATCCATAATACGATTCACCGTTCTCCATAGTATCGTGTAAAATAATCGCCGTCCTGTTCGTTTCGCCACCAAATCTTGCATATCTCAATCGCATCCCAGTCGCGACGTCGATATACTTCGAACACCCTCGTTCGTGTACGACTTCGCTCTCGAACTGTGAAGCTGCTTTCTCGCACGCTTTCCATTTATCTTCCATGATCTCTTGCACGCCGCAAATCTTCCTCTTACTACTTTTATTATCAGTACTACCATTAACAACAACACCGGCAACATCATGATCAGTAATCGAAACCGCCGCTAAGCTCATCATCTGCGACGCCAACGCCGCTTCGTCGCCATCACTCGGTAAAACGACTTTGCTATATTTTCCAATCAGATCTACGAAATCTACCGAACGATGTTTCTTCGTTCTCGCATACGCGGCTTGCGTCACGTCCCACTCCTCGATCGGCAAATCATCTAAATCATCGAAATCCATCGTTTCCTTTTTGAACGCTCTCTGAGACGATGATATTAACCTTTATAAATGAAGAGAAAGTACGTGCTACTGATCTGATTTTAAATGAAATAATTAAACGAGAAACGATTTCGGAGCGTTTTTTTCCGAACCAGGGTTCTTCTTAATACTACTAAAAGTTTTGGAACCCTCTGTACTCGTCAAATAAAGAAACAAAAGGAACGCGTAATAAACATCAAAAGCGTATTAAAATAGCCCTCGAAACGTCTCGCGCGGTGCATATTAAAGCTTCGTTACGATGGACAAAGGACCGAGAACGATGCAATCGATGATGCAGAACACGAAACAGCAAAGAAGATTGAAAAGAGTGATTTTTATAATCTTCTTGTTCGTCAGTGTGATTACTGTTTTGTTCGCGTTAAGTGGTAACGGTCGAGAGAAAGATGCGAGAGCGATGAGTAGTCGTGGTAGTGGGAGTGAGAGGATGATGAGTAACGATGGTCGCGATGATGACGAGCGAGGAAAGATGACAGCCGCGGCGACGAGACCGAATGCACTTTGTAGCAGTTGTCCTCAGACGAGGAAGGAGTGTCCAGATTGCTCGGAAGAGTGCGAGGCCGTGAAAACGCAACAGTCAGCGATTGAGAGCGCGATAAACGGATGCGATGAGAAGATGTTAAAGAAAGCGGCATCGTCGAAGATAGATGTCGAGATCGCTGCGTTGCGCGCGCAGTTAAGAGAGGCGAACGATAAAGTGAAGGAGTTGCAAGATATAATGAAGGCGAAATGTCAAGTGACGGATTATACGCAATGTCAATCCGCGTGTTATTCGAGAGTTATGAGGATTAAGGAACAAGGTATGCAATGTCAGAAGAGGTTGCAGAATAAGGGGTGTACGGATTGTACGGTTGTTGCGGCGAGGACGATTGCGAAGGATAGGATTGCGACTCGACGCGCGGCGTATCATTTGATGGCAATCGCTTTGAAAGCAGAATCAAAGTGCGGCGGCAGTCAAAGTAGTAGTAGTGGTAGCAATAGTGGTAATAGTGGACGAGATTTTGATTCAGATAAGGAAAGAATGAAATTGGACGTGACCGATAGAGAACGTGCGAGTTTGATTCAAGAGAAGATGACGAAAAATCAAAAAGATGAAATCACCGGAGAAGAGGATATGGACGATTTCATCATTTCAAACGTCGATCGATCGACACTTTTAGATGGTGCTTTAGCGCACGTGCTCGAAGACACGAGCAACGAAGAAATTAATATTACAGTCGAGGCGTACGAAAAAGCTTTGAAGGAGTTACGCGTCGCCGCATCCGCTGGCGCTTCTGCCGAAGGGAAATGGCTCGAGCAGCTTAAAAATCGCGCGTCTCATATTAATCAAGACGCCAATCTCAAAGATTCAATGATGAAAAAATATGACGTGTTCCGACACGATTTAGCTGCCGAGATATCGTTCCCATCTTTTTATGGTATTTCAAAGGGTTTAGGAGGCGCGCTTTCTAAACTTGCAAATTCTGGCTCGAAGCATGCGAGAGAGGTGTTGAAACTTTTGCCTAGGTACAATCGCGATTTTAAAACGTGCGCTGTCGTCGGTAACTCGCAAAGACTTTTGCTCGATGCAAATGGAAAAGAAATTGATGGTCATTCTGCAGTTATTCGCATGAATAACGCACCAACGGTAGGCTTTGATCGGTTTGTTGGTAATAAGACGACGATGCGTACGTTGAATTCGATTTGGACACAACGATATTCAAACACGCAAATTGATAGTAATAAAGTTGCAAACGTCATGCCATTAGAACTTGGTGTAACATTAATAGGGACAAGAGTTGTTCCTGGAGATCACTTTGCGTTACAGCAGCGCTTGAGAAAGTCCGGACGTGGTGATGTTAGCTTCGTTAAATTGACAGATCCGACCATCGCGCAAGCCGGTAAGTTGCTTCAAAACTATAAAACTTTGATTGAAAAGATTCGCGGATTAGAATATGCTGGTAAAGGTAGTCCAAGTTCAGGTTTCCTTGCTATTTTTGCAGCTTTGCAAATATGTGACAAGGTCACGGTCTACGGTGTTGGTACAGAATCAGATCTTAGATCTGGATCGTCGCAATGGCATTACTGGGAAAAGGCGGATTATTATCAAACATCGAGAGAATTTGGCGACGCGCCTCATCACAGTTGGGAACTCGAACGCGATGTTATGCTACTTTTAGAAGCGTCAAATAAACTTCGCATTGTGACTCCAAAGTCAAGAGATGATCAAGCTTCGACGAAAGCCGAACGAATTGCTACACAAGCGATCCTATCTTCCGACGCCGCGGTGAGAAGACATCGGACTAAAGCGAATCAAATGTGCGCGAGCGTCGGTTTATCAGTATGTGGATGTGACGCAGAGAGCGACGCGCTACATGGAGGTACTGGTATTTTAGAAGTTGCAGGGAAGGTTAGTCACAGTCATGGCACAACAGCAAAGGCGTCGGTAATTTTGCAGAAATTTGACAAGACCGTGGCAAAGAAGGACGACGTATCCGTCATTCAGCGCGCTGCTATTGCATTGGCACATTCGTATCATCTCGAGTTACCGGGCATTTCTGCCAGTTCAGCGAAGAAAAAGAAATCGACTTCTTCCGCCGCGGAAGTAAGTGAAGATAATGATGATAGCAGTAGTAGCAGTGATAGCAGTAATAGCGATGATAATGGCGAGGATGATTCGTCTTCAGTTGTTGATACTGCAATCGGTGAAGATGCTTCGAATGACGATTCGGATGATCATCACGCCACCGCACATCACGGAGGGCATAGTTTCATGTCGAAATTTTTCCATGGCAGTAAAGACCATGAATAAAAAGTATATTGTTGATGCGTGTTTGTTTATTTTTATTTATTTTACGTACCAGTACATAGTTTGTAGTTACAAAGACATTATTTATTCTTAAGAGCTTATCGCGCAGATGATGACGCGTTTGGATCAACATTTTCCTTATTGTTTAGTCTAACGTGATTCATTATGATACTTTTTCTTTTTTCTCGCAGTTTTGTTTCTATCGCTTCTAGACGATCAACTGCAAGTGCCTCTTGTTCGCGCGCGTCGAGCGCCACAAGCTCTAATAATGACACCTTTTCCGCAAGCTCTTCATTCTCTCGAGCAAGCGTGTGCATTTCATCACCATCGCCAGTTCTTGAAAAAGACGACGACAAAGTCTTCGAGAGTTCTTTGGTGAGTCTAGCAACAGACACGTTCAACTCGTACTTTATAGAGTCGCGCTCTGCTTCTGCCGCTTCGCGAGCGTATCTCTCAGAGGAGAGACCTGCTTCTGAAGCTCTCACTTTTTCTCGCAGCCCGGCAATATCGTCGACAGCTTGAGCATAAGAAGCTTGACGCTCTTCGAGCACTTTTTTGTGGTCTACCTCGCGCGCCATCGAATTATGTCTCTTAGCATTTTCATTCTGTGTCAACGCATAGAGTGCCTTTCGTTCAGCTGCAGCCGCTTTACGCGCTTCGCGAAATTGCGTCTCGAATGACTTTTGAGTAATCAACGCTCGCTCGATTTGAAACTTTTCAAGGTTTGAACGTTCCAGCGTCTTTTCCGACGTTGCGGCGGTTATTCGTAATGAAGCGTTCTCTTCTTGAAGTTGCGATTCGATTGACTTTTGAGTAATCAACGCTCGCTCGATTTGAAACTTTTCAAGGTTTGAACGTTCCAGCTTCTTTTCCGACGTTGCGGCGATTATTCGTAATGAAGCGTTCTCTTCTTGAAGTTGCGATTCGATTGACTTTTGAGTAATCAACGCTCGCTCGATTTGAAACTTTTCAAGGTTTGACTGCTCGAGCTTCTTCTCGAACGCTGTTACAGATTTTTTAGCATCCGCGACAGTTTCTTTCATAGACGCCATCTCCCCTTGAATTTCGCTTGCATTCGCTCGCTGTGTATATAGTGCGCGCTCAATTTGAAATTTCTCGAGATTCGATTGCTCCAGTTTCATTTCCAACTCTTGTTCAACCTTTTTAAGCTTGGCGGTTTCTGAGAAATAATCCCATTCCGCTCGTTGCTTTTCCGTTTCGAGCCTTTCTACGTTTTCTCGTTCAGCAAAGAGACTCGTTTGAACATTTTTCAACTCGTCGGCAATCATACGTTCTCGTTTATTCGCATCTACCATTTCAACTTTTAAATTCTCAATATGTAAAGCGCGAGATGAAGAAATATCAGCAACGGCGCTGAGTTCTTTCGCGTAAGCCTCCTTCGCAGCAAGCAACTCTATTTTAATCGTCTCTATTTTCTTCTGCGACTCTTGCGACATTTCCAAAACTACGTTCTCTTTCGCAACGAGTGTCGATTTCAACGTTTCTATCTCATCTTCGTGCTCTTTCATGAACTTATTCTTCAAAACTGTCATATCGTGTAAATGCTCAGATTCGACTCGCGCGGCTCGCTCGATACTAACGACCACACGCGCATCTGCCGTAGCTGCAATATCTCGCGCTTTTTCTTGATATTCCTTCTCAAGGGACGCACGAGTAAGCTCTACTCTGCGTTCTACGACCGATTGATCGATTCTTAAATCCAACACTTTCTTCTTCAAACTTTCAATCTCGAGCGAATGCTCGTTCCATATTCTTGCCTTTCGACTTTCCTCTTCAACAGCAGCTTGTTCTAAACTCTTGATGTTATCGAGCAAATCAGAGATCACGATATTCAAATCTTGAATCTCTTCATCGTGATGATGATTTGCACTAAAGAGCGCTCTTTCGACTCTCGATTTTTCTTCGTTGACCATCTTTAAATTTATTTCCATGTCTTCAATAGCTTGCGTTTTAAGTTTCAATGTTGTCTGAAACGTATGTAACGCTTCGTCTAATTGCGATATTTCATGGTCTCGAAGAACGATATCTTTCACCAAAGTCTCGTACATCTTTTCAAATCTTTGCGCTGTTTTTGCACTCACGACTTTTTCATTACGGTCGCGTTTGTCTATTTCGATTTTATGCGCCTTTTCTTGTTGTTTCTTCGCGTGTCTTAAAAGAACGAAATCTCTAGTGAATTGCTGGTACATTTTATCGAATTGAGTTTCGGTCTTGTATCTCAACGCAATCTCGTTGCTCTTAAACTGGTCCATTTGCGCTTTTTGCGCGTGAACAACGTTTTGAAATTCTTCAATGTTAATTTCGAGCTTTCTGACGAGTTCTTTCGTTTCGTATAAATCTATCCTGGTCGCATCCGCTCGCGCGCGTGAACGAACGTTTTCCGTTTTCGCGGAAGTTAATTTTCGCTCGAGTTCCTTTCTCTCGCGCTCGAAATGCCTCGCAATCAACACATAATCACCATCCATCTTCTTTTGCATTTGGTCCCTAGCGTTGGCAATTTTAAAAGCCCAGAAATCATTCAAGTACGCCTCGAGCTTCCCTCGCTTCCTTTGTTCGATCAAGAATACTCTTAAGGCGGTATCGGATATCGCCTTCTGCAAAGAGCCCATACTCGCGATTGCGGTAAACGAACATCCATAGAACACATCTAACACATCGGACATTTTCTCGTTCGTGTTCATCCACGCCTTTGGGAACACAACGAATTCATTCGATAGAGGGTCTTCGCGAGCGATCTCTTTCTCTACTAAAATCTTCTTCCTACTCGTATTAATGAGAACGACACTTTTCCTCTTCTCCTCTCCTTTGACGAAAGCTTCACTGATGACAAAACTTTTATATCTTCTCGAGCATATCCTCACTCGTCGCAGGAATATTTCCTCAACAATGCTAGCTCGCGAGTTCATTTTCGCGCGTTCTGGAAGTCGCACGACGTGAACGCTCGATGACATTTTTAAATACACCATCTTTTTGTTCGTTATTTACTTAAGTATTTGAAATTTGTAAAAACGAGCCGGAATGGAAATATACACCCGCGCACACGGGCACACTACGCGCGCGCGCGCGAGTAAAGAAATCGGAAATTCGTGTTTTTGTTTCGACTGTTGTCGTTTTTGAGATAAATATATGCTCCTACTACTACTACTGCTACTGCTTTAGAAGGAGCGCGTTTCGAAAATGGAGGAGTTTGAATATCTTGGCATCTGCTGCTTCGATGTCGCCGCTGGTGAAATCTGTCTTTGTTGGTTTTGAAAATTTTGCAGGGAAAAAGTTTTAATTGACCACACCTAAAATAACCTCTATTTTAAATAAAGAGCAACTTCGACGACCGAGCGACGAGCTGATAAATGCCAACGCAACGACGAGAAACCGCGAGACGACACTCGCGCGCATCGACGGATTCATCGATAGAATCGGCAACACTCAGGCGTACTGCTCGCGCACAGAATAATCAATCATCGTCGAGACATTCGGGACGACAGTCGCACGCATCTTCCACGTATTCAAGAGGGGTCAACAAACGAGATCTCGACTGTACTCGCTTAAGTTTGACTCATGATTTGAAAGGAGTGAGAGAGAACGAACGCGTGGTGAGAGATGAAGATGGGAAAGATGTGACGCCGAAGTCGTTGTTAGAGTATTTCGAGAAGATGAATGAGAGCGTTTTAGGCGCCGAGTGCGGTTATGGTGACGATGATGAAGAAGAAGAAGAAGAAGAAGAAAGAGATTTGTTATCGAGCGAAGACGATGATGACGCGATTTTAAACATCGATTTTACAAAGTTATGGGAACGATGGGAAATGAGAGACGAGACGAGACGAATCGAGGTTGAACTGTTACCATTGGATACGATTGATCGCGAAGAAGAGAACGAAAGGCGCAAACGGACGACGAAGAAGAAAAAGAAGAGACGGTGCGTATTTGATTCCGAGATTCATATTCATCGAGCGACGCAGACGAGGACGCATCCATCGAAAACTATTGGAACGAGTACGGTTACGCCAGAAATGAAAGAAATTGGAACGTGCGCGTTCGTCGCGAAGCAAAATAGAAGAAAGAAAAAGGATTCAAGTGGTCCATCGTCGTCTAAAAGTACTACTACTACTTTAAATAATATTGACGCGTTATTTTTGAAGCGCGCAGAAATAATCATTGATAGACAAATCAAGGCTCGAATAAATATCAATAAATCGTTAAGATATCGCGGTGCGATGAAAACAGCGGCCGGTGAAGATGAAGAATGTGGAACAGGAAATAGTGACTATGTTGAAAAGAAACTGACTTATCTTTGGGAGTACAAATATCCTATTAATTTAACCGAATTCAAAAATAAAAAAGGCGAAAGAAGAGTCAACGCGATTAAGTTCCATCCGCAATTCGATGGAATCGTTGCAATTTGTCATGGATCGATCGATGCAAAAGAATTTATACCACGCGATGAATTCGATGATGACGAAGTCAAATCTGTCGATTTCGAAAGCAGAAGAGACGGGTGCGTAAATATTTGGTCTTTAAGAGACGATCAGAAACCAGAAATATCTCTGACTTTGGACTCTGCGGTCACATCGATTTCTTTTCAAAAAAGGCGTTACGAAGATTTAAGATTTGATGCGGGAGAGAAGAGTAAATTATTGCTTTGTGGATGTTTAGACGGAAGCGTAAATTGTTTCGATCTGGCGGCATTTGCTCGCGGCGGTGAAAAACTAGTAGAAGAAACCGCCGGGCTCTTTTCGGTTGCGGTACCAAAGCTTATCTATGAATCGAAACCGGAAGCGTCACACAGGGAACCGACTTGGGATATTGCATTTGTTGATGATGATGAAACGAACCATGATAGGAATCTCTTTCGATTTTCGGCGTTGAGTTGTTCCACCGATGGCACTTTATTTGAATGGAACGCGAAACGCGCAAAAACCCCTAGCGAATCAAAACAAAATACAATCATGCATTTGAAAATGAACAAGAACGGCAACGAAAAGCAGCACTTTATTTCAACTGGAAAAACAGTTCTTGAAAATGGTCCTGTTTGTGAAGACGTCAGTTCAGAGGTTCAAGCAACGTGTTTCGATATCATCGATAACGAGCATATCCTCGTTGGCAGTGTGAGAGGAGACGTCTTTGTCTGTAAACGTTTGAAACAAGTCAGCGATGATATAGCGGCGAATCCTCCTCCTTTGGCGTACGAAGTTATTAAGAAAATCAAAGCTCATTCGAGAGGCGCATCTCTTTTGACGCCTATTTATGCAATAGAGAAACATCCTATGATTAAAGGCGTATTTGCGACTGCGTCGGCGGATGGAACCGTGAGAGTTTTCAGAGTAGATTTAGCGCCAGAAGGAGAACAAGAAGAAGACATTGAACTCGACAAAAAGAAGACCAACAATATCACTTCAGAAATAGTATTAGATTCGACAACTTTATCGCTGGAGAGCAAGAGTATTTTCCAGGAATATGATCCAGCGCAAATAGTATCGTTCCCTGTTTCTAGAGCGAGTATTTTTGCGCCAGTGAACGACATCTCGTGGGCGAATGATGGACGAAAAATTGCAGCCGTTTACGACGATGGAACGTTGAGAGTTTTCGATTGCGCGAATACTACCGATTGTTGTAAACCGTGGTATGAACAAACTTTTCTCGACGACGATGATAACGACGACGAAGAAGAAGAAGAAAACAACGACAAAACTCAGCGAGCGACAAAAACGAAATGCGTGCAACTCACGGCGGTAAGTTACGCGAATGCAAAAAACGGGTCTCCAGTACTCGCAATAGGCGATTACAAAGGGACGGTCCGCTTATTTTCTACCGCTACTAATCAATGCCTTAACGAATCGCTCGACATTGAAGAACTAAACAACGTGTTCAATATTAATAAATAATAAAACACCTGCATCAAAACGCGTTAATAATATACACACACATACAAACTTCCATCTGTTCATACTAAATAAATCACTTCCTCTTCTCAACGATCTCATCTACTATCCCAAACAAAACGGCCTCTTCTGCATTCATGTAACTATCTCGTTCTAAAGCTTTCCTAATCACGTCGACGTCTTTCCCCGTATGCTTCGCGTATATCATCTCCAGCTTCTCTCGTAACTTCTTGATCTCCTCTGCTTGTATTTGTATATCGCTCTGCGACCCGGAAACTCCACCGGATGGTTGATGGACCATGATCCTCGCATTCGGTAACGCTTTTCTTGAATCACCAGCTGCTAGCAATAAACTGCCCATGGACGAACATTGCCCAATCGCTAAAGTGTTAATCTCGCATCCAACGAAATTCATGGTATCATAAATCCCAAGACCGGCCGTGACCGACCCACCGGGTGAATTGATATATAAATGAATAGCATCGTCGCCCTCGCTCTCGAGGAACAGAAGTTGTGCGACGACGACGGATGCGACGTCATCAGTGATCGCCCCGTTTACGAATATCACTCGTTCTTTTAGTAATCTTGAGAATATATCAAACGCTCTTTCGCCGCGCGAGGTCGTTTCGATGACCATTGGAATCAGCGAAGCGAACGCGCGCAGTTCATGTCGTTCATGTTTATGTGATTCTCGCGCTATCGTTCGACGAACGTGATTTGCGACAGATGATGCTCTTCGGAACATGATTGTTTTGTTTTATGAGACGAAACTCGCTGCCGTCTGTTAGGTGAAAAATATGACGAGAAATCAGTAGGGGATTTCGTTCTAAACGGCGCATACGTCTTCGGCGGCGTTGTAACGTTTAGAGCGTGTTTAAATGAATATATTTTAATATCAGTTTATTACTTAGTTTCATCGTGTTGCTTCATCTTCGACGAACGATTTATGACGTCTTCGGAGGCTACGGCGCGTTCGGCGTCGATCATAGTTAGACGTTCTCGAATGAGTTTGAAATTTGAGGGACGCTCTGAGCGCGTTTCGCTCATTAATTCGTTTGCTAATGTTCTCAATGATTCGATCGTTGTCGTTTCTTTTGAGTGATGATCATCATCTGTATCGTTTACGCTTACGTCGTTGTAGTTTTGAAGGAGATCGTCTAATAAACAACCAAACGCTCTTACTTCGTTTTCGCGAATGAATTGAGCAAATTTTGGGTTTTCGACTTCATCGAAAAACATCGCTGCGCCGAAATCGCCGAGTTTTGCGGATGGATTTTCTTCGTCGCGGTTTATCAAAATATTGTGCGCATATATATCGCCGTGGCATACACCGTTCGCGTGAAGTTGTTCGAGGCCTTTTGAAACTTTTTGGGCAACGGCGAGAATCTCTCGCGAAGTGAATTTGCCTTGTTGTTTTTCAACATCAAAGACGTCCCTCGTGACGCTATCAAAACTTGGAGGGTTTCCTAAATTAGTCCATTGCTTAGGATCTAAAAATTCCATTACCAGGCCATTTTGATGCGTATCTTTCGTCGTAAATTTTGCGAGAGTTTCTATGACTCCTCCATCGTCATCAGTCGATGTCGCCAACGAAGCTGCGGCCATTTCATCTTCCGGTCGACCATCGGATGTTTTCCCCATGTTGTTATATATTTTCACTGCTACATTGAAGCCATCGAGCTCGCCGCGATATACGGCACCAGAAGCGCCACTGCCTAACTTTTTTGTTTCATCAACACCTAATAAACTAAAATCGACTGTACGTTTCACTGCTGACTTTGATCTTACGATTGCATTTTTAGCAGCTTGTTCAGTACATGGATTCGCCGCAAACGCTAACCAAGCTAATTTCGGAGCACTATAGAGCCACTCTGGAAATACTTCAATTTGATTATCCGACGCGCGTAAAAGCTCTAAATTCACTAATTTCTCCATAAAACTAGGCAATTCTTTTATCTTATTCCCGGCCAACATCAACTTCCGCATCGTTAAACACTCACCTAAACTCGCAGGTACTCGTTCAATCGCGTTATCGCTTAATATTAACCACCCTAAACTCTTAGGCAAACTCCTCTCGGGCACTACCTTCACTTTATTCGATTTAAACGATAACATGAACAACTCTCGTAAATCTCCTAGAACCTCCGGTAAAATCTCGAACTCGTTCTTCAAGAAGAACAAGATCTTCAACTTTTGAAGTTTCGCGCTGAAATCGTTCGGTAATTTTGTTAACCTATTATTCGCCAAGTTCAAGTGTTCCAAGTTTTCGAGTTCTAAAATCTCTTTCGGGATCTCTCTCAACTCACAGTTCGATAGATCTAATCTCGTCACGGTCTTTGTTAGACCTTTTTCTTTGATACTATTCAGTATTTCCCTACATCTCGGATTCATTCCTATTCCCTCCCCGTTTTTCAATAAGAAGAACTTTCGATTAATACTGTTATTATTATTATTATTAGTAGTA
>Ga0209830_10001836_pt1 | contig 18019 bp, 11 predicted proteins | sample ArcticOcean_MG_C_12_FD_187439 | JGI IMG/M metagenome (GOLD analysis project Ga0209830, IMG submission 187439) | Marine microbial communities from western Arctic Ocean - ArcticOcean_MG_CB8_130 (SPAdes) (version 2) | ecosystem: Environmental > Aquatic > Marine > Oceanic | place: Arctic Ocean...
CACTTCGGCCAAATCGTTCGAGAACACGACGTCGGTTAACTTCACGACGCATCCGGATTTGATCTCTTGATTCAACATGAACGATTTCTTGAACGTGCATTTCATTTTGTTCGTACCATCGTTCAATATACCACTGTTATTATATTGTTTATTAAAGAGAGAGAGAGAGAGAAAATGTCAACATATATTTATGAACATATTTTTGTCACTTGTAGATTTGAAATTATTACTGTTTGAATCTCGTTTTAAGACAACAACGAACGAACGAACAATCATGGGCATACATGCTTACCTAAACTTATCGTTAGATCCATCAAACTCGAGAACCTGTACGTTACGTGTATACACATATATTCAATGAAGTAACATTCGGTCAGAAGAAGAAGAAGAAGAAGAAGAACGACGACGAGTTAAAAGAACGAAACGTATACGCGCGTTTCCTATAAAACTCTTTTTTGAAATCCAAAATCATCGCTCTTTTGTAAACACGCACACACACACGAGCAATAATAATAAAACACGTCATAATTAGGATGATGATGATAACAGGATAATACCTGTACGTTCAAAGAGTGTTCGATTTTGTTTGCTCTGATCTTCGCTATCCCCCCTGGTGTCAATGTCGATGCCATTATTAGTAAGGACGAGACCAAAAACTGTAAGGTACTTGTAAACGAAATGCTACTTTTTCTATGAAATTTGAAAATATACCGTTTATGGTTTAGGGTTTCTTTTAGTTTAGGGTTTCAATGATTTTGTTAAAAGTTGAAATGTGATGAAGATTTTAAATTCAATAAGACTGTTCTTAATTATTTAATCAGTTAAGACATATACTCTCTCTGCATAGACGCGAGCATGAAAGGTACAGACGTCGTTCTTCAGTGCGAGAGGTTCGATATAGAGCGATCGTTCACGAATGCGGTTCTGTTGAAAACGAGTGATATGAATGAGACGACGAATGCGTTCGAGTGTTTTGATGTCATGTTTGATAACGATAACGATAGGAACGTCAGTGCGAAGAAGAATCGTGGGACAGAGCATGAGAAGAGCGAGATTCGTATTATTGAGAGAGATTTAGTCACGTTCTGTGGAGGCCCTGTTGAAACCATTGATTGGTTAAACGATGAATGCGCTGACGAAGATATTGATGATGATGATGAGGATGAAGACGAGGAGAAGTTTTCGTACTTGGCCGTCGAAGCGAGGGCGAGGAAGTTTAAGAAGACGAAAGTGAAGACGATGTTCGATAATAAGAATAATAACAAGCAAAATAATAATGCGTGCATACAGATATACAGAGTAAGTCGTTTAGGTATCAACGTGGAGTTCTTGTTAGCGCACGATTGCGCTTTTGCGACGACGGCGAGATGGATGCCAAACTTGAAGTTTAAGACGACCGCGATAGGTAGTACTAGTGAGACTATGAAACAGTCGAGAGATGCTTTAGATGAGAAAGTGGAAGAATTGATGAGAGTGAGACGGAATAGTAGTCGTAGAAGCAGTAGTAGTAGTAGTAGTGAGAAAGTGATCGTCACGAAAGAGGGAATTTTAGGCTATTTAGGAGCGTGTTTAGGCGACGGATCCGTGAGAGTATGGGCGATTCCGAAGAAGAAGACAAATAATAATAGCAATGATAATAGTAATAACAAAATCGAAGAACTCGATGCAAACGATGAGAACATTTTAGTGTTTAAGGGTGAAGTTTCGAGTAAAAGTGATTTGAAAGGGCCGATATCGATGTCCTGGAGCGAAGGCATACCTGGACGTCTAGCGGTCGGTACAGTCGATGGGAGCGTTTGCATTTTCGACGTCCATCGATGCATTCAATACGAAATAGATAATTTCAGCAAAATATATAGCAATATCAATAATAGTAATAGGTTCAGCCATCCACCGTCGTTCACGGTGACGATTAACGACGCTGGTTCGATTAGGGATATAGAATTTGCCCCGCTAGAGCGAAACGCTAGCGAAGACGCAGACGTAACGATTTTCCAAAGAAAGAAAAACAACGCTGGAAATATAGTCGCACTCGCCGCAAATAAAGTCGCGAAAGCTATAGTCATAGATTTACGTTCACGCTCTGTCGTTCCAGAATCTGCTTCAATCGAAAAATGGATGGACGATGTCGTTAGCTTATGCTGGCTTCCGAAAGGATCGATTATGTTCGGTTGCGACGGATCGGTAAATGCGAATGGGAAATATTTGCTCAGACAATTCGACGGTCTCGTTTGTTGGGAAGACGAAAAGACAAAGTATTCATATAGTGGTACATTAGGATTTAAATTGCCCGATTCAGACTACGCGGCTTTGAAAGATAGTAAGAAGAAAAGTGATTACGCTACTATAAACGCGGGCGGTATTCCATGGACACTCGATTCGAGATATCTCGGAACGAGACGAGATACGAATGGGAGTACGTCGAACAAATGCGCGTTAGTCGTTTGTGGCTCTACATCTGGTATCGTTTCAGCCACGATCGCGCGATATCGCACGAAAGAGAATAAGAAAAAAGACAACGCGTTGAAAGCGCAAGGAAGTTGGCGCTTGTTTGAACTAATAGGAGGCGTCGGAGAGGACCCACACACGAAATATCTAAAATTTCGAACGCAAGGAGATAATAATGACGTCGTCAGCGTTAAATCAAAAACTGGTCCCGCTTCAAAAAAAAGTAAAACTAGTACTACTACCACCGCTGCAACAAAACAACCAGCTGCTCATGATGATGATGATTGTGTTGAAGTTGTTATTGACGCAACTAACAATTTAACGAGTAAAGGTAATTTAGAATGCCACAAAGTACGAATAAAAAAAACTGGAGGCGTTTGGATCGCGTCTGGTTTCGTGAACGGGTTCGTGAGAGTTCAGCTTCTCAACTCGGCGTACGTGAACGAAAAATGTGATGCGTTGAGTGAAGATAAAGAATTTTGATCATTAATTAATGGCCGTGGTCTACCACCACGTGAATGAAACCGTCGGGCTGATGTAGTAAATCAAAGAGCTCGCCAATTCTTTTCGTATCCTCCATTTCTATGCCTTCTATTTTAATCGTTTGTGCTCTTTTTACTTTAGTACCACGACTGTTTGTGGAATTTTCTTCAAACAGGACTTCGAGACATTCGCTCAAGGTTAAGTTTCTTCCACATGGAGCGGAACAAAACTTCACGCACTTCTCCCAAAAGTCCTCCCCGTCATCTAATAATTGTACTACTTTTTTCATATCATTTTTTCGCATATTTTCATCATCATCATCATCATCAGCATGACATGGATTCAAATCTACAACATAAGCCCTCACTGGGACGCAAAACTCATCTTCTCCTTTCGCGTTCTGTTCTTTCATTTTCTTCTCCTCGACCAATTTACTCGCTCTCTGAATCTTCATCATAGCCTCTTTAGACTTTTCGAAATCATTCGTCATCGTGCTCTCCCATAAATCATCTCTCTCTTGCACTTTTAATTGCATAACCGTACTACTCGACCCAGTTTTAACGAATATCGCCTCTTTCAAAGTATTAAAAAAATGTGCCTTTGAAGCTTTCCTCGCGTCTTCGCCAAAAGCGTGTCTATACTCTAATCCTAACTCATCTCTTTGTTGATACCTGGCTATTAATTGAACTGGCATATGATCTATTACTACTGATGATGATGATGATGATGATGACGTTTTTCTCTTTAATTTCACGAACGATAATATATCTACTTGTACGCCAAACGGTACGGTCCATTTCAAAGGTATCTTTCTCTTCTTTCTCTCTTCCCCTACTACTGCTGCTGCTTCGTTGCATAAATCGAATTCGTACTCGAACCAAACCGGTCGTTTATGAGCGCTCTCATTTCGATCATCATCGTTGTTTTGTTCTCGATGTTCCTGTTGTTCTCGTGATTCGATCGTTAATAAATACTTTTTGAAGTGTTCATAAACTTCCTCGCTCGCTTTCTTGTTCGCGCTGTCGTGAAAATCGTGCCAAGCCGTTAAGCGACAGAAGCGAGGGATTTCACAGAAATAGGAAGTCGGTGAACACGAATGAGCGAGTTCTTCTTCGGAGATTTTGATCTCACAGGGTACAGTGCCTTGCCACAGAGCTTCTTTGAGTGCGGATAGTACTCTGGATCGTGATGACGATGATGTCGATGAGCGCGTTCGTTCTTCTTCTTCTTCTTCTTCTTCTTGTTCTTCGTTGTTCTTATTATTATTCGTATCGGCAGCCATTTTTTTTATGACGCTTTTTGAAAGAAGAGTTTCGTTTTGAATTTACAAAAGATTTCAAGATTTCAAAAGGTTTTCAACGAAAAGTCGCGGCGGTAAGCGCAGAACGTTTGTGGTCAGAGATGTTTTATGAACTATACTATCCTGTTTCGTAATAACTACGCCACTCTCTCTCTCTCTTTTTACTGCTCTCTCCTAGAGAAATGACTAAACTAATTTCGACGATGATGTCTAACTATGAAACTACATGTAAACGTTTTTGAAGTACGAGCCCTTAACGCCTACGCTGAAACTGTAATGAGATTGTATCAAATCGAACTCTTCGCGTTCGTCTAACATTTCAACGCGTTCTAAACGAAAGATCTCTTCTTTAGTTAACGAAAAATGTATTTGATCGGTCATTTTTCTGCATAATTGATGGTCAAATCCTGATTTACGCAATCTTTCCTCGGTCGATTCGCAATCGATGACGGACGAGCCTTCGCACGATAGGAACGGCGTCCCTCGTTGTTCTCTAACGTTCGTACACATCCTACGACCGAACTCGTCGTTCAAGCGCATCGCTTCGTATGAAACTATTGCCGCGTTCTTTAATCGAAATCCGTCTTCGCCTAAAGCTATTAAACTCAAAATTCTCTCGCATATTGAATTAGGTAAATACGATAACGAGACTTCGGTAATGAACAAAGTAGGTAATAAAGGGTCAAACCTAGCCGATAACAAAATCTCTTTCAACTCATCGCAGTCTCTTATATCTGCCGAGAGTAAAGAATATCCGTTCATACTTCTTAATTCTGATCCATCTCTTTCGTAATGATAGACGCCCAAAGCGTCTTCGAACATTTCTTTATGTTTCTCTATAATTGAAATCTTCCTCCTCGTCACTTCCGCGAAATCGACGTCGAACCATTTCACGGTGGTGTCGTTTCTTATATTATTTGCATTATTATTTGTATTATCACTATGATCATTCAAACAGAAGAACGAAGTGTCGTATCCAGATCCTAAATTAACCACTTGCTTCGCATAAAACTGAGCATTACTATTACTATTATTATTATTCGTTTGCTCGCTATCATTTTCATCCTGACCACTATTTTCGTTACAACCATCGTCGTCGTCGTCATCACGATCGTAATAATTCGTACTATTCAAGAACTTCTCGATCATCTTCCTTATACACAATACCCTATACGCAGTGCCTAGATTATGTAACGGTTCGTTCCTCCTTTTCTGTTTCGCGAATATCTCGGCATACTTATCTTCAATATACCCTACTTTAGCCGAAGAACTGTACATAAAAAAAGTCAAGGTCAGTCCGTCGATCCGTCCGAGATATTAAACAGAGTAATAATGGTACGATAATGATATAATGAAACATAGAGAAGAAGAAGAAGAAGAAGATATGTATACGTACGCTCTCGCTATCGTGCACTCATCGTTCGTGTTCTGTACTAAACAATCTCCCTCATCTTTCGCTGCACCTACTGCCCCATTTCTCCTCTTCCAATTCGTGCGCAACATTTTTGAACTTTAGGTTTGTACCAATGAACTCGCAAGTCGGTGCGGCTAATATAATGCGCAGTATAGTCAGTCGCTCTCTTTGTAAGTGTTTTACTCTTCTCCTATGACGCTTAAATATCTATTAAGGACTACAACAGATATGTTTTTCTTATTTAGGGATTTCCTAGCGTTAGGGTTTAGGGTATTCCAAATAGGGTTGGACACCCTAAATATATTGATGGGACAAAAACTATACTGTACTTCTCTTTGCTTCTTTCCGATTCTTTAGTAATAAATATGTATAGGACGAATAAGATGACTGCGATGAGCAACATCAGTAGCAGTAGTACTCGATATAATAATAATAATAATAATAATAATAATAGATACAGTGATGGTGGAAGAAATAAACCTATGAATGGTCACAGTACTGTCACCGCGATGAAGATGAAGATGAAGAAGAAGAAGGGAAATAAACGTAATCCTGATTGTTCGCATAAGCGCATGCAGAGGAATCAGAGTTTAGTTTTCATGAAAAGCTCTAGCGATTATTACGATAACGCAAGTTTATTCATCGACAGAGAGAGTGATGGTAACAACAGTTCGAAGAAGAGGAACGTGATGATGTTAGTACCTGTTATGAGAAGAAGAGGAAGAGCGGGAGCGGGAGACGTGAAAGAGACGAGAACGAGAGCGCTTGGAAGAAATAACTACTCAAACGAGAGAGCTGCCGCGCAACAAAGAGTTCTCACGAAATTCCTTGAACTGCCGCAAGTACCGATTGGGCAATACGTCGCAGGGCCTACGTCGTATTTACATAAAACCGATTCGAGAATAAAGCAAGCGTGGTTAGCCGCGATTTTGTTATGCCCTTCGATTTCGAACGATTCTTTAGAGAGAGTTTTAGTGTGCGCGTTCTTAGTTGTCGTTAGTGCGACGAGTTTGCCTAGGAAAGTATGGGCCGCGAATGTAAGGAACTTAGCATTGTTATCGTTCGCTTTGTTCGTCTTCGCCTCTATCGGCGCAGACGGCGTGCCTTTATTGACGCAACCGAGAGAACCAATCGCCGCATTAGAGGGTTTAGAAAACGTACACTCAATTGAGTTAGCTGAAAGTTATAAATATGTTTTGGTTCATTTCGGCCCTATCACTGTGACGAGGAGAGGGGTAACTATTGCAACAAATGCTGCGTGCGTGACCTTCACTGCGTTACAATCAGCGCATTTAGCGTTATGTACGACGACGCCAGAGTCATTAGCGTTTGCCATGCGATGGTATTTACAGCCTTTGAAGAAAGTCTTTAAAGTGAATACGGATGAGATCGTATTTACTTTATTGTTAGCGTTGAGATTCACATCGATCGTGTTCGAAGAGACGAGGAATTTATCGTTAGGCTTAGCATCGAGGGCGTTAGATTGGAAGAGTTTAGGTTTTCGAGGATCGATCGATGTTTTCATGCAACTTTTAGCTCGATTGATGGAAAGTTTGTTCGCGAACGCGAAAGCTATATCGGAAGCGACTGAATCGAGAGGGTATGGCGGAAATGATGATGATGATGACGATGACTTTTTCGACAACGAGAGAGGGTATGGAACTCAAGATGACTCGAAATATTTGCGAGTAGAGAACTTAGTAAGCGTCGTCGCGCTTTTCCTATTCGTTGGGAAATTATCTTCGTGGTATTGAAACAATAATAATATGTACCAGTAGTAAATAGAGATAGCATTACAATGCAAGAGTAGTTTAATTTATATATATATAATAGAGCGCATTCGAACATTCAAAAGCTTCTCATTAGAACTTGAATGTCTTTTCTTTCGAAATGTCGTCATCGTCTCCTTTCGGTTCGGCGACGACTTTTACTTCCTTTTCAAAGATCTTCGCCGTCGATGCTTCGCCTGCCCAACCAAGTTCTTCAGCAGCAGTGGCGGCGGCGGGCTCAACTTCTATTTTCATTTCAGCTTTTAAATCTTTCGCGGTGGCTAAAATGATTGGATCGATATCATCATCATCTTTTAACTCAACGACGCTCGCGCCTGAAGAAGTAGTAGTAGTAGTTTCATCACCGCCCGGCTTTTTGAAAACCAAAGTTTTCGAGACCCAAGCGAGTTCTTCGGCTTCGCAAACCATACCGTTTCCATACTCGAAAAATAAATTCTTCAAATCCAACTCTGAATACGCGCGATAATACGGCTCGTGGCTGAAAACAGGAAAGTTTGCAAGCGCTTGGTCTATTTCCTTCTCCATTTTGATGCGCTTTCCGTCTCCTTTTTGCGCCGAGTCGACGAAGAAGAGTTTTCCTCCAGGTTTTAATACTCTCGACATTTCTTTCGCGACGTTCTTTTGCGCCTCGAGTGGTAATTCGTGGAATAAATATACGCATGTCACTGCGTCGAACGAGCCGTCTTCGATAGTGCTCAAATCCTCTGAATTTGCTTCTAATAAAGTCAATTTACCACCCTTCTTATCGAAAGCTTTATTGTTCTCTCTCGCTTTCGCTAAATAGAACGGAGACAAATCAGTCGCCGTGCATTCGAGATCTGGATTATTATCTCTCACAAATGTTAAAAATCGACCTGTGCCTGTGGCGACGTCGAGTAATTTCGCGTTTTTCTTTTGCGTTTTTAAATACATGTTCAAGTATGGCAAACACCTTCTTCGCATTGTGTCCGCGGAACCCAGGAACAATGTTTCAACTTGAAAGTCATATAATCGAGCGGATTCGTTCGATAACCAGCCATCTGTTTGATAGTGAAAATTTTGCGCGTAATATTTTGGATATCTCTTTTCATCGATTTCAAACGTCGATAAAAGATCTTGCCCTCCGTCTTTCCTATTACGTCTCGGTTGTACTTTCTGTTGTTGATCTCGAATGTTATCTCTCGAAATTCTCAACACTTGTAAAATGTTCGTTTGATAGGATGGAGCAGTTAATGGATTCATGTCGTATGGAAACTTGTAGTCTCCGTTTTCGATGAGTTCCATTTCTTCGCGAAAAACTGCGAGAATTGCACCCATGTGGGCCTCTAAAAACTGAGAGACGTCTCTCGCAGCTTCTTCGGACATGCCATTATTAGTATCATTATCATTATTCGAACTCCTGACCATTGGCCTAATTGCATCTTCAAACGGTTTCGTATCGATATTGCTCTCCTCTAACAAAATCTTCGCAACTGCGCTCGCGACGCCGACGCCGTCGACGTCCGCCTTCGACCCTCCTCTACTCGCGACGACGCCGTTCGTTAAGAAAAACAAAAATCTCGCCGACACCGCTGCCGTGTATTGCGCCCTGAACACATTTTGTTGTACGTCCTTCGGTAACCCGTCCTCGATCGTTCTCTGAAACCGTTCGATCACGCTCTGTAAGTTGTTCTTGTTAGCACTATCAACTCCTGTACTACTAAACGAAGGTATTTCGAACTTCCCAAACGGAGTATCGATCGTGTTCTTTCCTTGAGCTTCTTTCTCGCTCGGTCGCGCTTCCGTTTCCATCGTCGATCGAACCCTCATTCGTCCGATTCTTCCTCCTACTCTCGCGCATGTTCTATTCTTATTACGCTGAACAACTGACCACGTCGCTGTTTTGTTTTCATGACGAAGAGCACTCGTTTTCTGACCGCTGCAGATCACGAAAGAGGAAGAGGAAGAAGAAAGAAGTGGTTGAATCCAGCGCATTGCAAATTAATGTTTTTACTGTGTAAATCTCTAATTAATTATTGCGATTAATTATATATCTCGTGTATATATCGAGGAGTACGATTTAGCCGTAAAAAGTGACGTAGGCTCTTTCTCTTTTAACTGCCTTGCTCTCAAAACAGAAGCAGAAATATAGTACATGCACGCGAAGGAAAAACGCTTATTAGAATTCAAAGAAGGCTTTATATGTCCGATGGACAACCATTACCTAACGCGTAATTCAAACAGTCGAGATGGTTGTTCTTACGAGCAAAACGACACGTTTGAACGTCCCAAGCAACGAGTTTGCCGTGCAAGTATTGCAATACTTTCAAGTGTCCGTTTCCGGCAGCAGCTCGTATACAACAAAAATATAGAGCCTCGTATTTTTCTCGTATATATGGTCCTCTTTGCTCGGCGTGCGACGAAAGAGGTCATAAGTTTGAGTGATAAATAAGAATAAATAAATATATATATTTCATGATGAGAAGAAGAAGAAGAGTTTAATGTGTAGTTTTAAACGCGCACTTAATTTTAAGCGCGAAGTTCTTCTTTCGAAGCGAATACGTCCGCGTTCAAGGAAGCGCAATCGTCTTTGACCGCTTCGTACTGTTCGTCGTCCATCGCTTTAGCTTTTCTGACTTGCATGCGCCATTTCTCGACGTTTGCGTTTCCATACTTTTGTGCCATAATCGTAATCTTCACATCTTTCCCGAACACGCGCTCGTTTTCGATTTCTTTAATCTTGCACATCTTAACCGCGTCCGCGTTCGTATCGAACGTAACGAAACAGAAAGTTTGGTTGTTTGGGTGAAAAACTCTTTTCACTTTAACATCGAACTCGTTCTCGAGGAACTCTTTGATATCGAACGCGTTCGACGCCGCGGCAGATGATGTAGAGGACGATGAATGCTTACTACTTTCTCCACCATCTCTATCGCACTCTGAGTTTTGCGATTGAGTGAGAAGTAATCCATCTAAGACGACCGGGTTCTTCTCCTGCTCGAACTCGTTCTCGAGGGAATAATCTGATCTGTCCTTGTCGCCCTGTTTCCATCCTTGCTTAGTTAACTTCGAGCGTTCAGTGCCTTCGTGTTCGAACCCGGTGCCGACTATGTCTCTCAACGGTAATCCTAACGGTTGAAATGCCGACATAGTACTACTAATAATCAGTATTTGTTTATTACTATCGAGAACGCGAAGAAGAAGTTCGAATGATTTTAATGTATCAAAGCGTGTCACGAAAATTTTAGCGTTACTATTTTTATTTTCAGCTGATGATGATGGCAGCAGAGATTTTGTTGCAGAGTTGAGAGAAATCACACACAAACTCACAAAGTCTCCCCAATAAACAGCAAAAAGCAGCAAAAGCAGCAAAAAGTAGCAAAAAGCAAGCAAAAGCAGCAAAAGTAGCAAAACGAGCTGCTGCTGCGTGAGAAGAAATATATCATGTCGACATCAGCGAAGTTAATACCTTTTTGCATAAGGACTACTCAGAGACAAAGAAGACAAAGGCATGGACCATCATCATCATCATCATCATCTGCTGCTGCTGCTGCGTCTTTCTTGAACAATAGCGACAGTAATACTGAGAATAATAACGTTAAAAGGCTCGAGATGAGAAGAAGAAGAACGAACGCGAAGAACGATTCGATTCTAGTGACGGCTAAGACTGAAGAAGATGATGAAGATGATAATACGAGTTCGACGGCGACGACGACGACGACGACGACGCGAGATAGACTTCGAATGCAGTTGAACGAGGAAGTCGAAGGTTCTATGAAGACTGTTTCGAGAGCGCAACAACGAGAACGAGGAGGAAATAGGAGTACTCCTACTACTTCCGTAGATGATAGTGAACAGCAACGACTACGAAGAAAAGAGGTTTTGACGTCATCGCCGCCACGATCGAATAATATTAATGATTTATATGAGCGACGACAACCGAGGCGAGAAACTGTCGACGAGTTTGAACGAAAAGAAGAAGAAGAAGGAGTGATGAGACGAAGACAAGAAGACGTTGATAGACGCGTGAGGAGTTCTGTATCGAAACAAAGTTCGTCCTCGTCAACTACATCGAGACAACAACAACAACAAAAACAACAACAATTTACTTTAACCCGATCGCAATTGATGGGTAAAGAAGTCGTTACAAGAACATCTGGCGTTCGATTAGGTCAATGTTCGCAAATGTGGGTCGATTTTGAAACATGGACAGTCGAAGCTTTGGCGATTAGGCAAAACGCGTTAACTGGCGGAGTCGATCACGTGAAACTATCGGCGTTGAGACAAGTTGGCGATGTCGTGTTAGTACACGACGAAAACGCAGTTGAACGACGATGGTCTTCGTATAATTTAAGTCCAGTGATTGGAGTGGACGTAATCACAGAAGTTGGTGCTTTCATCGGTCGAGTACGCGATTTTGAATTCGACCCGGAAGACGGGTCGGTTAAGCGTTTAATCGTCGACGCGTGGGGCATTGCCGCAATTCCGGACGACGTGATTTCCACCTATGCAGTCGATGTGAGAGAAGTCCTCGACGCTGGGAAAGAGCGCATTTTAGTCGAAGACGGAACTGAGCAAAGAGTCGAACAACTCTCCGTAAGTTTATTGCAAAGACTCGAGTTAACCGGCACGCCTTGGGATGAAGAGGAAGCGTTCTTGAGAGACCCGTATTATTCAAACTCGACACAAAGAAGAAGAAATAATAATAATAGCTTTTACGACGAGTTCGAAGAAGAAGAAATGATTAGGTTCGAGCAAAGACAAAGATCACAACAACAACAACAACAACAAAGAATGCGCTCGTCGTCACAAAGAATTACGCGGGAACAACAAAAACAACCGCCGCAAATGATGAGAAGAAAAAAAGAAGGCATCCCTTTAATGCGCCCGACTGAACCGTATGAAAGAAAAGACTACGACGGTGGAAGAGGTCAACGCCCGCAATTTGATGCGTACTTAAATCCAGTCGATCAAAGACAATACGAATACGAAGAAATCTACGATAAACCTCGAGAGCGCGAAAGTCGAGAATCAAAACGAATGAATTCGCCGCAACAACAACAACAACAACAACAACAATCTTCCAGAAGATCACAATCATCTAACAAAACTACTTTAAGTGAAGACGATTACTTGTAAATATCAACATGCGTATATATACAGTAGCATCTTTATTATATATCATATTACATTATTTCTTTTGCATATTAATATTTACTACTTTGAAACCTTTAGTTTTGGATTACAATCGATTTTTTGACCTTCCGGGCCATCGATAATAGCGCAATCTGTATGTTCTGGAGTCATCGTTCGACACTCGATCGTGCCATCGGGTTGTTCGCAGCAATACATCTCAACTCCATTAGAATCCTTATCAACGTATCCGACTAAACACGGCTCTATCCCGGCCTCCAAGGCGTAATCTTGATCTTCATCTATTTCTGCTCCTGCTGATTTCTTTATTGTAGTAGCATTTAATACTGTATTATTATGTCTTCGATTACTGTTAATTTTGTTTGCGATCGGAAATAAAGATGATCGTGCTTGTACGCTTAAGGTGAACATTATTATTATTATTATTATTATTATTATTATTATTATTATTATTATTGAGAGCGTGAATTTATCCTGCGCGCGCGCGCGCCCCTCGCGCGTGTTTGGAAGATATTTTCCGTTATGATGTAGATGAGTCAGCAAATTTTTACCCAGCATGAGCATCAATATTAATGGCGACGTCGTGTTTTATATATAGGAAAAGTGTTATTAATACAATGATAACGAGTATTAGTAGTACTATACAACGACAAAAACCTTCTTTCACTCTCAATCTCTCTTTCGAGAGAGAGATATACATGATACATTGAAGGTTTTCGCGTTTTTGTTTTTGTTTGTTGTTATATTTGCACTTACGCGAGCTTGCGTATATTACGTACATTACGTTCTGCCATGAACTGCCGCATCAGTGCTTTCATTTCCACTCGTGCCGCTGCCGAAATAATACGACATATCAGCCTTTAATCCATCTTCGAACCAATTTTTCGGGACCCAGGATTTATCGTACGGATCGTACCACGATAAACGCGGTTTAACCTTTTTTTTCTCGTCGTACACTAAAACGTCTCGCAAGAATTCATTCTTTCTCGCCATGCGCGTAATAGGTAATACGTGTGGGATTTCTGGAACGTATATATCATTCTCATTATTATTATTATTATTATGTTTCATTTTTCCTCTTCTCGAGTACTCTTCTTCAATCAAGTCTAAAGCTGGACCGAACGAGCTCCCAATTTTTGTAGCGATGTTCTCTAAAGGCATTTCGTTCGAATACTTTGCATCGAACATTGAGAACGATTCACTAGTAAACAACAGTGATTGCGTTCCGCTCGTGTAATATTTCCTGTTGCAGTTCCTAATCGTCGTTTGTTGTTGTTGCTGTTTCTGTGTGTGTAAGATTTATAAGAAAGTGAAAAGATGAATAAAATGTAAATATTAAACGTACAACGACTGCGTAAATTCGAGCACTGAACTGTTTTAATTGAGAGGTAGTTCTATTCCTTAGCATTAGAGTTCTTATCCTTGTGTGAGTTTATTATTATTACTTGCGCGTTCTACGCCTTGTTAAGTGTAGTAAACAAAGTGAGTTTATTTCTTTTTGCTTACGTGGATATTATTTTCTATTTTGCTTTCTTTGCAGCAGATATTTATAAACTCAAACTGCACAGTCATCATCAGTCGTGATTTTGATTGATTTTGATTGGTCAAAGATGAAAAGACATCATTCAGCCGAAACGTCGGCTTTTTTTTGATCGAGGAATTATAGAGGGGGGCTAAAAAAGAGAGAGAAACGAAAAATAACCTCCTTATTGACGACGCAGTGGCGAAAAAAAAACTCTCCTTTCACACACGTTTTATTCACTTCACATATAATTCAGATTTCTGACCACAGCGCGCTGTGCATCGTTCACACAAAGAGTCAAGAAGAGAGAGAGAACCGAGACTTTGCTAAGCCGGGTTTTTTTTCGTGTCTTTGAGTGTTCGATCGAATAGCACACACAAACACGCGTGAGAAGGTTTTGCACTACAAAAAAGTAAGCTAAAAAAGAACACTAATCGAGAGAGGTCACATTCTGTGCTCTTCTTCTTTTTGTTCTCAGCAGGAATCACATCATCAATTCAGTACTCTACTACTACTTAACAATAACAAGTGAATAGCGATGATGGAAATCATAGCTGGATTCTGTATAGTCGAGATCGTCGACGATGGACCTGCTTCGCGCAATGGTAACAACAATAGTCATAGCATAAACGAAAGTTTAGGAGGACGAAGGAGTTCCTCAAGGGCGAAAGTTGAACCAATCCTCATCAGCACTGCAACGACTAATAGGAGTGACAACAACAATACCACCGAGAGATCTAAGCGAGCGCAAGAGGCCTCGACTGCTACTACTACTGCTAATCAAAATAATAATAACAATAATAATAGTAATAATCAAGATGATAGCTATCAAAACAATAACAGACAACAAAACGTTGTCGTTAAGAACACGATCGTGTATCAAAACGAGTCAGTGCAAGAGTTCATATTTCGTTGCTTACAACGAAAGAGTAGTAGCAGTAATGGATTAGGAGCAGGAGCGAGAGGTGAGACTAACAAAAATAGTAATAATAGTAATAGTAATAATAATAGCAATAATCTCGCTACTAATAACATTCAGTTATATTGGGGCACGGTTCCTTTACAAATGCAAGAACGAGTCGATCGATTAGAGTCTACGAAACCGTGGAGGTTGAACTTGAAAAAGGGCGATTCGAAGTTAACTTTACGAGTGAGAGATTTCGACCAGTGGCAAGTACAGAAAGCGAAGATGACAAAGCAGCAAAAGCTTTCCGCGTCGTCGTTGAGTAATGGTGGTAATGGTGTTAGTATTGTTGTCGTTACTGCTGATCAAGCGACAAAAGAGAATACTACTACTACTACTACTACTACTACTACTATTACTAATAATAATAAAAAGAAACCTTCGACGAATAAAAAGACGACGATGTCGGATTCGCAACAACAACAACAACAACAACAACAAAAAGAAGAACGAAATCAACGACAAAAAAAACCTGCTGCTACTACTATCGTAAAAACAACGAAAAAAGTTGGAAACATCCCAGCAGCAAAAACTGTGATCGAACAAAAAGAAGAAGTATTATCGAAAGAGGAACTTAGTAGAAGGCGTCTAGAGAAGAGCGAGGAAAAGAAGCTTCTCGCGCAAATACGATTAGACGAAGTTCATCATCAACCGCCACCGCGATTGCCGCAACAAGAGCAACAGCAACAGAAAGATTCGTTTAACGATGGAGGAGAAGATAATACGAGAAGTGTAGCAGCGAAATTCATAAAAGCGAATAACAACGACGTTGAAGAAGGATCGGAAGAACAAGGTAGGCTAGTAGTAGGCGTCGACTCCGAAGTTCAAAAGGAGAATGGACTAGTTGTTGAAATGAAACATCAGACGCAAAAAGAAGAAGAAGAAGAAGAAGAAGAAGCGTTGATCGCTGATACGATGAATCATTTTAGACAACAACACAACGGCGGCAATCATTTTGATGATAAAACATTTAGATCAAACACGGCAGCAGCTTTTAGAAATGGTGGTACTTTCAATGATGAGAATAATAATAATAGTAAAAATACTGCTATGAATAATAAAGTTGAAGATATGATGGGATTGAACGAAGTGCAGAAACTTCAACGCGAGCAACTTTTACGTAGACAGCAACAAATGTTATTCGCGAAGCAAACGAACGGGGGCTTAAATGCAACGGAAAACGAAGAAAGAAAAGAACGCGAGAGGGAAGAACTTAGCAGGAAATATCGTGAAACAATCGAGGCCGTGTTGAAGAAGAATAACATCCGAAAATCAAATATGATCAAGAAGAAATACAGCGACGATAATATGCCTAAGGTGGTTAAGGTTGAAAAGAGAAATAATAATAATCAGCCTGGATTGATTCAGAAAAATGACGACGAGCATTATAGAAAGATTTTGCAAGCCACGCAAGCTCTAGTAAAAAAGGAGCAACAGAAAGCTTTGGTGATTAAGATGCTGCAGAACACGCCGCCGATTTCAGATACTCCTTCAGATTTCGAAGCTTTACTTACAGCTAAAGATTCGTGCTTAAATTATACACCGCCGCCAGTTCCCTCTACTTCGACAATTGATGGAAATGTTCTTGTTCAACGTTCTTTATCTTTAAATCCTTCTTATGATGATGACGACGACGGAGAAGAAAAAATGGATCTCGATGGTGGTGGTGAACTCGCGCGTTGGAAAAGGAAAACGGATTCCTACACCACTCTCAGAAATGCGAGTAACGGACCGAACGCGAATACTACTATTAAAAGTCCGTTGGGTGAAAACGGTGATCGAGGGATGAAACGAATGAGAAATATTTACGATTTAAACGCAGCGCTTCCAACGATGTATCCAGCGGACAAGAAATTAAAGTTCCATGAAGAAAGTGGACGATATGTTTCGGCAGCTACAAAAAGAGCCACGAATAACATGTATCACCCGCAGCAGGAGCGTGGAAATTTGCATCGAACTCATCATCAACTGAATCCAGAACTCTATAGCAACAACAATATTGGAAAAGGTGGCGCTTTATTGAATGGTAGATATCACCCACCTCAGCCGAGGATAAACGTTGCTTCTTCTGATCATCAATACACAGAAAAGAAAGATTTTGGCGATACGATGGATGGATTGTTAGCTCTCGCACAAGTAGCAAACGCGAGTGAAGGAAATGTATATCATCAGCAAGCCGCTCGAAGAATGCCCTCCTTCTCGGGCGATCCAAAACAGCACGATAGCTTTGCTCGCGAGTATACGCAAGCTCTCGAACAAGCTCGTGATAATCCATCTACGTACTTGAGAAATAAAGAGCGAGAGTCAAAGTATAAAAAGGCTAGGCCAGAACCTCCTGCGTTATATGTTCAGAAGCTGCTCGAGATGCAATTGCAGCAAAAAATTTCACAATTACAAGGTGGGGATGTAATACCAAACGGAGCCGATAACGAAGTCGGAGAATATTTATCCGCGGAAGCGCGACAGATCCAAGCACAGCGATTACAACGACAACTGGAAAAACTGCAACGAAATACGCAGTTACAAGCAATTAGCACGGGCAAGCTTCCTAGCAGTCATCAAACGGCAATGATGATGCAGAAAATGACCGCTGGATTGGACGAACACACGCGCAATCAGTTTCTTCAGCAGCATCTTTTTCCGATTCAGAAACCATTGACGCAGGGGGACAAGTTGGCCGAGTTACGCAAACAAGTGGCTTTGCAGTTCTCTGGCCCTAGCGCAGCGGTGATTCCAAAAAATATTTCGAATGCTAATCATCCGGCGTTAAGTTTGATTGCAGAACAACAAAATCTTCATCTTGGTGGTGGCGGTTTGAGCGATTTCTTTAATAGTACGGGTCCTACCTTATCAAGCGCTCCGCAGCAACAGCTACAACAACAGCGAGTTCAACGACAACAACTACTACTACTCCAACAAAAGCAAGAGCAGCTTTTACTACGACAGCAACAACAACAACAACAACAACAGCAACAACAACAACAAC
>Ga0209830_10001838_pt1 | contig 18014 bp, 34 predicted proteins | sample ArcticOcean_MG_C_12_FD_187439 | JGI IMG/M metagenome (GOLD analysis project Ga0209830, IMG submission 187439) | Marine microbial communities from western Arctic Ocean - ArcticOcean_MG_CB8_130 (SPAdes) (version 2) | ecosystem: Environmental > Aquatic > Marine > Oceanic | place: Arctic Ocean...
TGTAAATGACAATTATGCGCCAGAGATGGCAATGGCTGCCTAATTAGGTAACCGGGGTTGGCAACTGACCTAGCAACAGAATAGTTGCACTTTTTACTAGGGGTGTCTAATGGATTGGTTAACAGATTATATAGAGCAGTTATTAAGAAGATTCATAAAACCTAAACCTGAAGTTAGATACTTGTCTGGTAAAGGAAAACTAGGACCAAAAGGGTAGACAAGGGTGGTTACTTAATAAACTCGTAAAGGATCTAAGGTTAGTCCTTTCTGGACCAAAAGGGTGGTTACTTAATAAACTCGTAAGGATCAACGGTTAGTCCTTTCTACTGAATTAAAAGAGATAAGAAAGTTAATAAAAAGGAATCATAATGGCAAAAAGAGGATCAGGTGATAACTACAGCTCTAAAGGAGAACGTAGTAATACATCTAAGAAGTTGCAAAAAGAAGTACGTAGAGATTATATAGAGAACAGAGGTATGGAGAGAGCAATTAATCAAGTTAAGGCTTGGAGGCAAGGAAAGAATGTTATGTTAACCGTTGTAAATCCAAGTAAAGCAGAAACTAACAAACCATTCTTAAGAAAGTCTGCTCGTGAGGTATGGGGATCACCTTTTAATAAACCTTCAACAAAATAGATGAAAGAATTTGTAGCAATAAGCAGTTTAGAAAGTCCTGAACATGCTACAAGAAAAGATCCTAGGATTATTAGTGTACAGTGGTTTATTGGCAAACGTTGTAACTATGATTGTAGTTACTGTCCACCATTTATACATGATAACTACAGTCCTCATATAAATTACAATAAAGCAATACAGTTTATTAATAATTTAGATCGGCATTGTACTAATCAAGACAAACAATTTAAAATTACTATCACTGGAGGCGAACCTTTTGTGCATCCTAGATTTTTAGATATAGTAGAATATATAGGTACTAAAGAAAACTGCTCTATGCTAGTAGTTGTGTCAAACGGCAGTTTGCCTTTAGAAGTATATAAGAAAAGTTTAGAATGGATTAGTAATCTCACAGTTAGTCTGCATCTCGAAGAAGGAATTGAAAGTACTAGATCAACAGTTACTAAGATAATAGAACTTAATAAGTCTAACCGTTTTATAAATGTTAATCTAATGGCTTGTCCCGGACACTTCGATACAGTAAAACAAACTGCAAAACAGTTTGACGATGCTAATGTAAAGTATGTGATAAGAAAGATTGACCCTCCTACTGATGACTTTGCACTTAATACAAAAACTAAGAAAGAAGGCAAAGTAGCAATAGAAGATACACTAGAATATCTAGAAGAAAAGAAAGCACACAGGCACTACACCAATACAAAATTTGAAGAAGCATGGACTACTTACTATAGTAAAGAAGAATGGAATTACCTACAAAGTCGTAAAAAGGAAAAATGGCAAAACATGAGATTGTGGTACAACGATACTAGTTTTGAGGAAGTAAATAGCGACGAACTTAGGCGAAAAAACACAAATACATTTAAAGGTTGGTTATGCTACATAGGAATAGATAGTATTAACATACAAGCAGACGGAACTGTGTATAGAGGAGTTTGCATGGTAGGCGATCCACTAGGAAATATAAACCGTGATGTAATATTTCCTACAGAACCAATAAGATGCTCTATAAAATGGTGTACATGTATTACAGATATACCAGTTAGGAAATCATCTACTAAAGAATATCGAAAATTAATAGAATAATTACAATAAATACTCTTATAAAAGGAGTATTTGTAATGTATGAATATCGAGCAACAATAGTAAAAGTAATCGACGGAGACACAGTTGATTGTGACATCGATTTAGGATTCGGTGTAATCTTAAAAGATGAAAGAGTTAGAATTATGGGTATCGATACTCCTGAATCTCGAACTAGAGATAAGGTAGAGAAGAAGTTTGGGTTAGCCGCAAAGGCAAGACTTAAACAACTACTTGGCAAAACTTGCAACCTTAAAACACAAATAAACAAAAATGGCGAAGATATGAAAGGTAAGTTTGGTCGTATCTTAGGCGACTTTGATGTTTATGATGTAGTTACTGATAGTTGGAAACCAGCAACACAAATAATGATCTCAGAAGGTCATGCAGTTCTTTACCATGGTCAAGCAAAAGCAGATGTAGCAGAAGCACATCTAGCGAACAGAGAAAGACTTATCTCTGAAGGCATTGTTATTCTTTAGAAGAATGCTTGATTTACACGGTTACACCATTCACAATGCATGGAAAAGATTTAATGACCACATGCAGGATTGTTATCTTAACAGATATAAGTATACAAGAATAATCACAGGACATGGTGCTATAGCAAATGAAATAAATGATTGGTGTAATGCTAATCATTATGTTCGTTCTTGCGAAAGGCAATCTCCTAACACTGGTGTTTATAAGATATTAATTAAGAAACGGTTGACGCAGAACTAACCTGTGTTACTATAAATGATAGTGTAATTAACACGGAGAGTTACTATGTCAAGAGCAATGTTACTATTAATAATGGGTTTTATAGGTGGTGTAATTAGTTATTATCATATGGGTGAACCTAGACAAATTACAGTTGTTGAGCAGATTATTAAAGAAGTTCCTAAGATACAGGTAGTAGAAAAAGAAATAATTAAAAGGATTGAAGTTCCTAAAATTATAGTAAGAGAAGTAATTAAAGAAATTAAAGTACCTTCATCTACTGTTACTATTGTTAAAACTAGAACAATATATGTTCCTAATAAAGATGTTGTGAAAGTTGACAAAAAAGAATTAGAATGTATGTCTCTGAATATATACAGAGAAGCAAACAACCAAAGTACTGCTGGTATGGTTGCAGTAGCAAGAGTTGTTATGAATCGTGTTATGGATAGAAGATACCCAGGAGATCCGTGTGGAGTTATATATGATGCTCCTATGAGAGAATCTTGGAAGACTAAAAAAAATTCTAAACTTAAAGAAGAAGAAAGAATTTATTACCCTGCAAGAAATAGATGTCAGTTTAGTTGGTACTGTGATGGAAAAGCAGACGAGGTTATTAAAAAAGAGAATAACATTAAATGGAAGATTGCAGAAGATATTGCATATAATGTTCTAGCATACGATAAATGGAATGGTATACTAGAAGGTGCAACTCATTATCATGCAGACTATGTAAAACCTAAATGGAGACATAGCCTTCAGTTAATTGCAAAAATAGATGACCATATATTCTATAGAAGCCAATAATATGTTTAATACAGAAGATTTAGACAAAGCAAGAGAACATTTCTCCGAACACAGATATGCAGTAATAGACAATATTCTCTTGCCAAAATACATAAAAGAGTTATATAAAAGTGTAACAACTATAGACTATGGGTATTGGGCATGTAACGGCGAGACCCATCTAAAATTTAACCATAATGAAGATAAAAACTTTAAAGAAATAAGAGACGAATATAGAGATAATGCAGTAGATAATTTTAGTTATTGGCATCGTGCATATTGGATACATGAAGATAAACATAAACAATTTTCTGATAGATTTCCTAAGACCACAGAATTTACAAAAGTTGTTACTGAAGATTACGAGATAAGAAGACCAGACACAACATTTTTAGAATTAGCAGAAACTGTTAGTGGATTTACTAACATGTATACTGAACAACCTAGTTATAGTTATTATTCATATGATAACTGGTTAGTACCTCATCATGATCCTGCTAGATGGTTGGCATATATATTTTATTTTAATCCTGACTGGAAAGCACATTGGGGTGGACAGTTATGTATAATGAATCAAGACGAAACAACTATTAAAACAAGTATAGAACCTTTTGGTAATAGATTGGTTTTAATGGATGTAAGTGCTACAAGTGGGAAAAGAATAAACAAACATTTTATAAGTCCAGTAAGTTATATCGCACCTTATCCTCGATATAGTTTGGCAGGCTGGTTCTATCAAAAGGATAAGAATGGACCTAGTCCGGTTGACATAACTTAAAGATATGTTACTATAAAGACAGTTATTAATTAAAGGAGAATATTATGAGAGCGACTACAATTTTTGGAACATTAACTATAGCGACTACAATCTGGATAGTATTAGGTATTGCCAATGCATTTGCAGATACAACTACTGAAGGATATACGATAAGAGACCACTACAGGTCTGTTATTAACCAACAACCTTATACTGTGAATATATGTAGAGATGTACAAGTTAGCGGTGACAGAACTGGTGATATGTTATCAGGTGCAATTATCGGCGGAATTATTGGTAATAATATAACTAAGAACTTACCTGATGGCGGAACTGCTGGTGCTATAATCGGTGGACTTTTAGGTCGTCAAGGTAGTACTGCTTCTGGTGGCACTAGAAGAGAATGTAATACAGAGACTCGTTACACTGAAAGTCAAGAAGAAGTGTACAGTCATTCATTTATAACATTCGTAAACAATGGTAAGAGATATAAAGTTAAATTTAAGAAGTAATATATTGATAAACTTTTTTAAGCAACCGTTTTAATACAGGATGGTTGCTTTTAAAATCCCATAAAGCCATATAAGCAAATAAATCAGGACTAAGTAAATCGCCCATTTCATCTTTGAATTGGGCAGTTTTGTTTGCCATTCGCAATAATGCTAAAGCACCGTCTTTATCTGCTTTACGAACTAACTCATCAGCAATGTTCATTGCATATGCTTCTATCTCATCAGTACGACTCATATACTCATACTCAGTACTTCTTTTATCTTTTCCTTCAGGGCCGTCTAGTCCATCTCGTTTACTATATTGAGTTTGGTGTAGCAGTTCGTGTTTGATAACATCATTTAGTCTATTAATAAAACCAATACGACTATTGTTATCCCAAACAATGCTTTTTGATTTTGAACTAAATGTTGGGTATATAATGATTTCATCTGTTTCAGGTTCATATACTGCTCCTACAGATCCTTGTCCAATTTCTAAGTCTGGTGTCGTTTCAATTTCAGTTTTGTACTCAGGGAAAGTTTTAGACATAAGTTGATTAATTTCAGTATATGTCATTTCACCTTGTAGTTTAGTGCTAAGGCCCTTTAAATCTATTTTACTAGGTTGTGTTATTTCTAATATTTTCATAATAGTATTTATGGTTGACAAATACTAATCCTGTGTTAATATAAAGTATAGTTAGAAACAAGGGAGAGAGTTAGATGTCATTAGCATTTTTAGATTGGAAGTTAAAGAAAAATACAGAAAAAACTATAACTAACCGAGCATATTATATGTATGGTCCTTATAAGATTATGAATACTAAAGGCACTTATGCAAATTGGTATGGTTACTTGGATGGTGATGTAGTTGCTGGTCCGTATGCAACTAGAACAGTAGTTGTAGAAGAAATTTTGCATTTAGAATATGTAAAGTATGAAAACGATCCAAACAGAAGTAGTAGAATTATTGAGGAGATGATGAATGATTAAAGCAATACAAATTACTGGAATAGTAAAAGAAGATAGTATGAATGTGGAATACGAAACTGGTAAGCACGATTCAATTAGTGCCGCTGAAGAAGAGTTGCAACAAATGATGGATTACACAAGATCAGGTCCATTTCCTGTTAATAAAGTTAGTCTAGTAAAGATGGTATACAACATTGTAGAAGATTATAGTGATGAGATGCAACAAGAATATTTAACTAAGGAGAATGCATAATGGCAATGCCAGAGAAAGTAATTATACCTGCGAGTAAAGATCCTGGTAAAGGACACTTTTACATAAGTTTGGTTAAATCTGCAGTACGTATATTCGCTGGCATATTTTTGTTGTTTGGCGATTTCGTTCTTGCTGGTTCATTACTAATAGCCGCCGAGTTATTAGGAATATTAGAAGAAGTTGTTTAAATAATAATAAATACACATATAGAAAACATAGATAGTTTATAGGAGTATTTAGAAAATGGCAAGTGCAAAAACGATTAGTGACGAAGTTGCCGCAGACGATAACGGCATTTCAGCATCGGCTAATCCAGCGAACAACGCTGCTTTAACAATTGGTGGTGCCCTAGCAGATGGTGGTTCAGTAACATTCGCAGGTGGCAGAGTAGTAGAGATCACATCAGCCGGTAATGATGCAGCAATAGATTTCGTAATAGCGGGCACAGACTTAGACGGAGCGAGTTTATCAGTAACAATAGATGGTGGAAACGCAGGTGCAGTTGAAACATCTGCGTTCTTCGCAACAGTCGCAAGTATTACTTCAGTTGGCAACTCTGCAGGAAATGTAATAGCAGGTACTTCAACAGAAGCCGCTGGCAGTGTCTTTAGCGGTGGTGGAAGACTAAGAGGTATGACCATTACATCAGGCGGAACTGCTGGAATAATTAATCTCCATAATGGTCTCACAGCAGGAGTTCCAGGTACAATCCTTTTTAAAGCAAGAACTGTTGGAACAGATAATACTAATGAACATTATGCCTTTCCAGATGATGGAATACTATTTGATTCAGGATGCTATGTAACCTACACTATTGGTCATATAGACATGATGACGTTCTACTTTAATTAAGTTGACAAACTTGCAAAAAACTGTTTAAATAAGATATAATGTTTTTAGGTTTACTCACATTATTAGTAGCCATATCTATCAGTGTGATAGCGGCGTACTACAGTATAATTGGATTGACGGCAATCTTTGCTGCGGCTTTCCTTCCCATTGTTCTTATGGGTAGTGTACTAGAAGTTGGTAAACTATTAGCAACAGTGTGGCTACACCAAAACTGGCGTCGTGCACCTTTTATAATGAAAACATATTTATGTACGGCAGTTGTTGTTTTAATGTTTATTACAAGCATGGGTGTATTTGGTTTCCTTAGTAAGAGTCATATAGAACAAAGTGCTATGGGTACAGAACAAATAGCACAAGTAGATGTCATCAATAAAAAGATGAATCGTATTAATGCAAAAGTTAATCGTTGGACAGAAGATATACAGAGACTTAATCAAGGAGGCAACAGTGGCAGACTTGATAATTTAATTGTACGTGAGCAAAACCGTATTAAAGAAGCAAATAATAGAATACAACCACAGATTGATGCAGAAAATGCTAAAGTGCCAGGGTTACAAGCACAAGCAGATAAAGAAATCGCACAACAAAACAAACGTTTAAATGATGCACAAGCACGAACAAAAGCAGAAATTGTACAAGCAGAAAAAAGACTAGCAGTATTAGATAGAGACGTTGAAGCATACACAAGTCAAGGCACCACAACCGGCGGAGTGTTTACTCCCGATGTAGACAACGTTAAGAAGGGCGAAGCACTACGTCTAAGACAGAAGCCTGAAAGAGATAGATTAAATTTAATTATTGCAAAAGCAAAGAAGAGTGAACTTGGTGTTGCTAGTGCAGTTCAAAGAGAAATTAGAAAAATAAATGCTAAATTAGCAAAACAGATTAGTGATACAGAAAAACGTATTGAAAAGATTCGTGAAAGTATAAACAGTACAGTCGCTAGTGCAAATAAGAATATTGCAAAGTATACTAATGATGCAGGAACAACAAACGAAAACGTTGATGTTAAGATTGCAGAATTAGAAAAACTTATTGAAAGTGTTCAGCCTAACTTAGATAGTCTTAGAGAAGAAAAGTTTGTATTTGAAAAACAATATAGACAGTTTGAAGCAGAGGTTGGACCTGTAAAGTATATTGCAGAATTAATTTACGGAGAAGCAGATCGTAATCTATTAGAAGATGCAGTAAGATGGGTTATAATTATTATTGTTGCAGTATTTGATCCTCTAGCAGTTTGTTTAGTACTAGCAGGTACAATGACAATAGGTTGGTGGAGAGAAGATCGTAACCTAAATAAACCTAAGATTAAAGAAAAAATTATAAGAGTTGAAGACCCGAGACTAAAGGAACTAGAAATGCAATTAAAAAAACATAACGAAATAATAGACGAGTTAGAGAAACTTCTCGACTCCAATATGGGAAACATCGATGCTAGTGAATATGCTAAATTAAAAGCAGAGCATGATAAAATGATAGAAGAACGTAATGGTTTGGCTAAGGCATTTGATGAAGCAAAAGCAGAATCAGGTACATTAGTAGATAAGGTTGTTGCTACAGAAGAAGAAAGAGATGCACACAAAGCACATGTCGATAAACTAGTCCAAGGTGCAGGTGTTTTTGAAAAACGTATTGAAGATTTAATAAACCAAATTTCAGATTTAGAAGCAGAGATTGTACGAAGAGACCAAGTCGTTCTTAAGATGGCACAGAAGTATCAGTTAATAGAAAAAGACGAATTCGGCGATGATCTAGTTGCACAGGTAACTGACGAAAAAAAGCCTTAGAGGTCCTTACTAATACTAGCACTGAAAGTATTGACCTCAACGTTCCTGATGGTGTGAATGTAGACTTTGGGACAAGGTTTCCAGAAAACCATAATGCTCAAAAAGGTGACTTGTTTATAAGAGTAGATATGTTACCGAATAAATTGTATAAATTTACAAGTCAGAACTGGATAGAAATACCAAAATCAAGGACAACAACTTATTTAGATAACCAAGAGTACATTGATTACCTTAGTAGTAAAGTTCAACGTGGTGAGATAGAAATGGAAGACTTAACTCCACAAGAACAAGACGAACTTGTAGGATGGGTACCATACGATAAAGAGTAGGACAACTAATGACAACGGATCTAGTCCCTTATAAAGATACAACTATTGTAGAATATGTTTATAAGTTCAAGTTAGTAGAAGAAGATTTAAATTTAATGGATAGGGAAAGTGTTAAAGCACTTCTTCCAGATATTTTAAGTAGAGCACTTGCTCGTAGTTGGATAGACGAGAATTATAAAGATAAACTTTCTAGAGATGTGAAAACAACATTAGAAGAAGGCGGAGTTTATTTGCCTAGAGATTACGAATGTCAGTATGAAAAATCTAAACTAGGTGAACGAGCAAAGATTATCGTGTACGAATGGACTGGTTCTCTTAAACTAAGGGTTTGTAGTTTACATTTAACAATGATAGCAACAAGATGAATAAACTTACTGTTGTAACCGAACCTAACATATATGTTATGGATCAACCTAGTTTCTTAGTTATAGCAAAAGATGAAGATCTTGTAAAAGTTTGTGATTATTTAAGAAACATAAATAACAATATAACAGTATATATTAGTAATGGTACAGATAGTTTAAATTGGTTATTAAACAGTTATGCTAACTGCGATACAGTTATACTAGATTCTTCATTAGATGAATTTTTAACGGGTTTTTTTATTGACAAACCTAAAACATTCTACTATAATAGTACTAATGATTATACAAGTATAAACATACAAACAATTGAAGATCCTATAAGATTCTTAGTTGATTGGACAGTAAAACAAAAGGACAACTAATGGCTTTCAATGATAGACCAAGAAGAGACTACCGTGAACCCAGAGAAAAACAAGGCTTGTATGTTAGAGTAATCGATAACAATATTACTAAAGCATGGAGAAAATTTAAAAGACTTTGCCAGGATGATGGAGTACTCAATACATACAGAGAAAAGCAATATTATCAGAAACCATCAGAAAAAAGAAATAAGGCTAAAGCAATGGCTATTGCTAGATGGAAGAAAAAACAGAAAGAAATAGAAAATAATTTTTAGAATTTTATACCTGTAGGTATAAATAAAAGAGAAGACGCCATAATGGGTCTTCGTAAATAAACATCTTGCTTAAAAGGAGATTATATCATGACAAGATTAACCACACTCGACTTCAATAAACTAACACCATATGCAGTAGGCTTTGATAAAGTAATAGACGACATGTTTCGCTATTCAAATCTAGCACCAAGCAATGGATATCCACCTTACAACATTATAAAGAACGATAACGAATTTCAAATTGAAATTGCACTCGCAGGAGTAAAGCAAGAAGATTTGGATATTAACGTTGCAGAAGGTGTTCTAAATGTTTCACACAACCCACCTGAGATTGACGAAGAAAAACAAAACTTTCCAGGGTCATATGTTCATAGAGGAATTGCTCAACGTAAGTTTAGCAGAAACTTTACATTATCAGATGATGTTGTTGTACAGGATGCGAAGTTCGAAAACGGTATGCTATATATTAGTTTAGAAAGAATTATCCCTGAGGAAAAAAAGCCTCGTAAGATAACTATTACCTCTAAGTAAATACAGATAAATATGAGAGAGTACTGATACTCTCTCATATGACTATGGAGAATTTATATGACTAATAATATTAATAATACTAAATTAAAAGTTAGACAAATAGAAACTATTAGCCCACCACAGGATTGTAAGGTCATTTATATGAATGATGATGTCACAACATTTGACTTTGTGTCTGATAGTTTAGTAAACTTTTTTGAATACGATTCTAAACTAGCACAAGATAAAAGTGTAGAAATTAACGACAAAGGTTCAGGAATAGTTGCCGTACTGCCTTATGAGATTGCAGAGCAAAAAGGCGTAGAAGTACTAATATCTGCAAGGACACAAGGATTTCCAATGGAAATTAAATTAGAAACATCTTGATTGACATTTACTTAAATAGATAGTAATATATACATAATGAAGTATATCCATATAAATAGAAACATTATTCAACAGAATAATAAGAATAATACAGACCTGCCTGTGTGTAGAGTACAAGAAGGCAGTAAGGCTAGATATGGAAGAAGTGTAGAAATACACGGACCAAGTAAAATGGTTTATAGACCCGACAAGCCGTTAAGTTGTGGTGCTAAACTTTGGATTGAAACTAATAGTGAAGTTTCAATACAAGACGAATGTATGTTTAAGGACATACAGAAAATGAAGTAATGGAGACATTTATAATATGTTTGGTGTTCTTATTAGCCATTATGGCGGGAATGAGTATAGGCCTCCTAAAAGGTCGACGTGTAAGCGGCAGTTGCGGTGGTGCTACAGGCGTTTGCTCTGTATGTGGCAAAGACAATGCAAAAGACCGACTAGCACAAATGAAAAAAGATCCTAATAGAAGAATAGACAGTGACAACATGACTGAAGTTGAAAAGATGGATGCAGGTTTTACTCACGGCACTTATAATATTAACGGCAGAGATGTAGATTTTTAGGAGCGAAAGATGGCAATAACTAAAGCAAATGAAATAAAAAAAACTCCACAAATATTAACACATCCAAAACTATTTGAAGTTCAGAGATGGTTTGGACCTCACACTTCAACAGTGATGTTACCAGATGATGTATTACAGGCATTAATTAAGATGTCAGATAAACTAATAGATGATGAGAAAACACTAGAACACGGATCTAGTTTAGCAGGAGTTATTAACAAAGAATTAAAAGTATACAAGTCAGATCTAGAAGATTTTGGCGTTCTTAATATTCTTGAGAGTTGCATAAGGACTTATGTTACTGAAGTTTCTAAGAGTCGTAGTACTATTGCAAAAGATGCTACTATTAATAGTAATATTAACTCTTGCTGGACAGTTTCTCAGTATGCAAATGAATATAATCCAATACACAATCATACTGGTTGTGAAATAAGTGCAGTCTTATATCTCAAGGTTCCAGATTTAAAAGGTCGTAGAAATATTCCTAATAAAAAAAATAAACCAGACCATGACGGTGATATAAATTTTGCTTATAATGCGGCTTCTGAAAGACCGTTAGATATATTCGATAAAGGGTTAATACAGTTTACTCCTAGCCCAGGAGTACTGTTGATGTTTCCGTCTTACTTGCTACATACAGTGTACCCGTTTATAGGAGAAGGCGAAAGAAGGAGTTTGGCTTTTAATGCAAATTATCAAATTTTTAACCCGTTTCCGGATGGAACACATGAGTTAGTGGCTGGTAGTCAAGCCGGTGTACAGTTTCAAAAATCATTCTTTGAGAAAGAAAAGAACAATGGCAATAACACTAAATAATCCTCAACTTACATCACAGCCTAAGTCATTCACAGTATCTAAATGGTTCGGACCTATGACTGCTTCAGTTCGGTTACCAGATGATATGCTAGATGCATTACTTAAAATGACAGACAAACTTATAGAAGATGAGAGAACATTAGAACACGGATCTGCTTTGGCAGGAGTAATTAATAAAGAGTTAAAAATATTTAGACAAGACATGCATGGAGCAGGATGTGATGGATTCTTGGAAACTGCGGTAAGAACTTACATTGATGTTTGTATTAAAGAACATGACTATTTTAACAAAGATAATATTGTAAAAACTGCTATAAACTCTTGCTGGTCAGTATCACAATATGAAAATGAGTATAATCCATTACACAATCATACTGGTTGTCAAATTAGTGCAGTATTGTATCTTAAAGTTCCAGATTTGAAAGGTCGTAGAAAGACAAATAATAAAGATGGCAAACAGGATAACGATGGTGATATAAACTTTGTTTACGGCTCAGGTTCACAGAGATCTGGAGATATATTAGAAATAGGACTTTCGCAATTTGTGCCTGAACCAGGTATATTATTAATGTTTCCATCTAACTTGTTGCACACTGTTTATCCTTTTGTTGGCGAAGGCGAAAGACGATCAGTTGCTTTCAATGCTACTTATTCTATAAAATCTAAAGAAGGAAACTATATTGCAGGTGACACGTCAGGATTTAATCCTAATAAAACTTTTTATACAATGGAGAAACCAAAATGATAAAAGAAATTTATGTACCTTACGACTTTAATGTAACAAAAGGAACAAAAATAAAAAAAGAAGGATTTAGTAAAGGCAAAGAACTTTGGGAAAGTACAACTGCTTTTTGTAAAGAAAACTTAACTTCAACATACGAGATTGATAATAAAGTATTATCACAAGGAATTCGTGTACAAGTAAAAAATAAAAAAGATGCTAAACTTCTTACAGATTGGATGTCTAAATGAGAATAGAAGAAGATATTAAACTAGACTATAAAGATGTTTTGTTTAAACCTAAAAGAAGCAAACTTGAAAGTAGACGAGATGTTAGACTAGAACGTACATTTAAGTTTCATAATAGTGGACAAGAATGGGAAGGTGTTCCGATTATGGCATCTAATATGGATGGCGTTGGTACTTTTTCGATGGCTAAAGTATTACAGAAACACAAGATGTTAACTGTAATGAGAAAACATTATACTGTAGACGACTGGCAAAAACATGCTAAAGGTGTACAAATGAAATATGTTAGTGTCTGTACAGGAACTAGTGCTATATGGAATGAAGATGCAGTAGACTATCAAACAATGAAAGCAGTACTGGCTATGTATCCGGACATACCATTTATTACTGTAGATGTTGCTAATGCCTATCACGAGAATTTTGGGCATTTTATAGCAAAAATTAGAGATCAATATCCGGATAAAACAATTATTGCTGGTAATGTTATTACTGGTGAAATGACAGAAGAACTAATAATACGTGGTGCAGATATTGTTAAATGTGGTATCGGTCCAGGTAGTGTATGTACAACTAGATTAATGACAGGAGTGGGTGTTCCTCAACTATCAGGGATAATAGAATGTGCCGATGCCGCAAATGGTATCGGTGGACATATTGTCGCCGACGGCGGATGTGTTTATCCAGGAGATGTTGCGAAAGCCTTTGGAGCAGGAGCCCACTTCGTGATGCTAGGAGGTATGTTAGCAGGTTATAATGAATCTGACGGCCAAGTCGTAGATGGCAAAATCCAATTCTATGGGATGAGTTCAGATGCGGCTATGGTCAAACACGGATCCCGTAAAGACGGGTATAGGGGAGCAGAAGGCAAAGTTGTTTCTTTAGATCATAGAGGACCAGTTGATCTTGCTATAACTGAAATACTAGGTGGAGTAAGATCCGCTTGTACATACATTGGAGCAAGACGCATTAAGGATATGCCAAAATGCACCACGTTTGTTAGATGTCTTAATAACGTTAATACTGTATTTGGGAACTCATAATGAGAATAGCAATAGGAAGCGACCATGGTGGCTACGATCTAAAAGAAAAGATAAAAGATTTTCTGGCTGAGAGAGGACACGCCTTCGTTGACTTAGGTACACATGATACTAATAGTGTTGATTATCCTGATATTAGCGATAACGTTACTCACTATATTATTAAGAACGGGTATGACTTTGGAATACTAATATGCGGCACAGGACAAGGTATGGCTATGTCTGCTAATAAAAAAAGAGAAATAAGAGCCGCCTTATGCACAGATGTTACAATGGCAAGACTTGCAAGAGAACATGGAGATTGTAATGTTTTATGTTTAGGTGGAAGACTTACAGGAGACGAAGTTGCTATCGACATAGTAGAAATGTTTTTAAAAGTAAAATTCGATAGCATATCACCTAGACATATTAAAAGACTTAAAAAATTCAGTAAAGTATGATTGATATATTATATACTTTACTAATCATCAGTAGTACATTTGTATTACCAATATTCATGCTATGGAAGTGGAGCAAAGAAAATGTTACTAACAAGAAATGAAATAGTAGAACAACTACAAGTAGGTAAACTAGAAGTTACGTTTAATAAAGTAAATGGAGATAAAAGGATAATGACTTGTACTCTTAAAGAAGATGCTATTCCTGGATACAAACCTGCAAATAAAGACAAAAAAGTAAATAAAGAAGTTGTGAGTGTTTGGGATATCAACGCAGAGGGTTGGAGAAGTTTTAGGTTAGCAAACATTACAGAAGTTGCAACAGTTTAATCTGTAAGTTAGTTATAGATAAATAAAGTATCATGCTATTAAAACATTTATTCGAAGATAAAAACGATAAAGCACAAGATGCTAAAGAGTTACTTGATAAAGTTAGTACACCAAGTGCTATTTCTAAAGCGACTCAACTTCTCCGACAAATACTACAAAAAATTAATCCTACTCAGACTATTGATGAACCTCCAGTTAGTGAAGATCTAACCACTGACAAAGAGTTTGCAAAAAATGCTATTGATGAAATTGCAAAAACTGGCAATCAAGAACAACTAAATGCAGTCATAAGTTTTTTACGAGGTGCTGAACTAAACGAACTTAGTAGTAAAGCAATCCTTGCTAATATTAGTCAAGGTATCAAAGGTGGACTAGATCAAAAATTAGGACAACTTGTACAAAACATAAATGCACCCTTTGACCAAAAGGAAGTATTTCTTAATAAGATGGCAAGTGGCGACGGCTTTTGGGATGGCAATGATTTATTGAAAAATAATAAAGGTAATATCTATGCAAAATTTAATGACACAATACTAAAACAAATTGCAAAACCTATTGCACTACAGATAAGAGGTGCATTAGGATACGGGCCTGACCAAGGACCTGGAGAGTTTTTACTAGCACTTACAGGAAAAGGAATAGGACTTGCAGAGAAAAGTGACCTTATGATTAATGGTGTTGGTGTAGAAGTCAAAACAGATAACGGCGGAATAGTAAATACTCAAACTGGCAAGAAGAGTCGTGCTGGTGGCAGATTATATTCTACAAGTGGATACGGAAATGCTAGTAGTGCTAGATTAGCAATGTATAAGACTATGGCAGACAACGGAGTACCTACAGAATTACTTGCACAATATAACTGGCCCAAAAAAGTTGCTGGTGTAAAACCTCCAACAGGCGGACTTAATTTTAATACTGCTGGTATAGGCAATCTAAATAGTATCTTCAAGCAGTATCTTGGACAAGATGGTGCTCGTAAAGTTTTAAAAAGTATGGTAGATGCATTTTACACAGATTTACCAGAAGGTATGGATTCACAGTTTATAAGTTTAGCACAGTCTGATGGCACTATAGATCCAGTACAAGCACAAGTAGAACTTATTGCAATGGCACATGATTATTACAGACATCAAGAAGGACATGATTATATTATGGTGTTCAATAGTAACAATGGCGAATACGTTATGATTAAAGATGGCAATGATGTTAGGTCCTTAATGAAAAGCGGAGACTTAAAGTCTACTGCCGCTTTTGACTTCTTTGATGACAGAAGTAAAGGTAGTCCTCAACTACTTACCAAGTAAAACATTACTGCTTAATCTTATATAATATATTTCCAAAATACCTTATTAGTGCTAAAAAAGCAATGCCGTCTTTACACTTTAACCCCCCAATTTTTATTGATTCTCCTATAAGTATTAGTGTATTATAAGACAATGATACAACAAATTAACAAACAAACGGAGTTAAAAAATATGTGGTCCTACACAACGCAAGAACATGACTGGATTTCCAGTAACCCTAAAAAGACATTCTTAGAAAAGATATTAAAAGTAGCAGAAAAAATGGGTACTGCTAGAGTAAAAAGAGACATACAGTTTTATAAAGAAGAACTAAAGGTGATACACAATGTTAAATAAAATTATAGAATTTCTTAAAAAAAGAAGAATGTCCGAAGTTGAAAGATACTTAGCAGGTTCAAGTGACTTATGTCATTTAGAGTCAAGATTAAAAAAATTAAACAATAAAGGATTAATTGGATGAGTACATTAGTTTTAAACACAGTTTCAGGATTTGAAACACTACTAAGAAGTTTTCTAACTGGCTGGGCAATTGGCACAGGCAAGATTATGAAATCATATACAGAAAAAAGAACAATACATGCAATGCAATCACTAAGTGATTACACTCTAAGAGATATTGGTTTATCAAGAGAGCAAGTATTAAGAGGCGACTTTATAAAGAGAGAACTATAACATGACTACTATTGCATTAACATACTGTGTAGTATGCGAAAAGATGTCTCAATTTGCAAATAGATTTAGTGATGCATGTGTAAGACTAGGGTATGCTAGAGCAGCCGCGGATCTAGCAAGACACGGATTACATGAAGAAGCAAAAATGTTATTATTAGAAAAAAATAAAATATAACTAATTATTCCATCCTTTATTTCGCTAGTGGATTGTCAAGAGCTCTCTGAAGTTTGTTATCCATATACTTTTTAAGTTGCTCTACTCGTTGTATTAGCAGATCCTTTTGTGCAACATACTGATTCAGCAAGTTATCACGTTTAGTATCAAAACGTTCTTCAGCATCATCGACGTATGTACGAGTTTTATCTTCTAACTTGTTCATATCATCTTCTACTTTGTCAACAATACGTTCTAATCTTACAATGTCCTCACGTAGTCCATTTTTAATATCACGTGAATAGTCTATTGCATCAGTTAACTGTTGATTAATTTGCTTTTGTTGTGCTTCAATTTTTTGTGTGTCAATGTTTGCAATTATCTCTTTCATATCCGTATAGTCTTTGTAGAATTCAAATGTTGCCCAAGCACCCCCACCTAGTGTGGCTAACAAAGGTAACACTAATAATAGTTTTGAACCTCCTAGTTTTATACCACCATATTCTATTTCTGCCATTTTAGTTTCCTTTTAAATTATATTGTAATGCTTCTAACTTATCATAGTTTGGATCATTTATAAACCATCTTGCAAAGCCATGGTCAACAATACGACCACCTTTAAGGTTTACTTCCTTTTGTAGTTCTCCACCGTATAGTTGTGCTTTTTTATAGTTGTTAAATTGAGGTACAAAATTAAGCATTGCAATTAACCTAGTTTGTACTTGTTGCTGGACTTTAAACGTAGCCGCATTACTCATTTTATCAGCAAGTGATTGAGTATTAACTTGCTGAATTTCTTTTATCTTCTTTGCCTTTGCCTTCTTAGTTTCTTTTGGGTTTATAATTGTTGTTTCTTCTACAACTACTTCCTCAACTACTTCCTCAACTACTTCCTCAACTACTTCTTCTATAACTACTTCCTCTATTACTTCTTCTACAACTGTTACTGGTTCAACAAATGTTTCTTGTACAGGTATTGTTATAATTGGAGTTTGAACACTAATAGCCTCTGTAACTATTGGATCAAATATTGCTACTTCAGCAGGAGCAACCTCACTGATATATCCTGTACACTGTTCATCATACTGTGGATTATATAAACACTGTTGATTAAGATATGCAGTATCATAGCCAGTACATCTTATATCGTACAAAGGATCGCTATCACATTGTGCTTCAAAGTATCCTGTACAACCGCTATCATATAATG
>Ga0209830_10001839_pt1 | contig 18014 bp, 13 predicted proteins | sample ArcticOcean_MG_C_12_FD_187439 | JGI IMG/M metagenome (GOLD analysis project Ga0209830, IMG submission 187439) | Marine microbial communities from western Arctic Ocean - ArcticOcean_MG_CB8_130 (SPAdes) (version 2) | ecosystem: Environmental > Aquatic > Marine > Oceanic | place: Arctic Ocean...
ATCCGTACTCGTAGCATCCGTACTCGTAGTCCTCTCTGTGACCCTCACGGCTAACGCTCGCGCTAAATCAACAACCCGCGCGCGTACGTCCGCGGGCGTTTCCCCGCAGTTTTCCAAAACGGACACGACCCTGGCTGTTATTTCACCGGTGACATGGAACACGGCGGCGGTGCTGGAAATGTTACCGTCCAGCGCCTCGGTGATCGCGGCGAGCGCTGATGATGAGGAAGACTTTTCGGTTTCTTTTGTCGGTTTGTCAGCGCGCGTTTCGTCGCTCACCGCCTGTAACGCCGTGCGTACCAGCAAAACGACGTCTTCGTCGCTCAGCCGTTCGGCGATATTTGTCGTCCGTACGAACGGAAACGACACCAGGGTTTGGTGAATGGAACGCACATGGCGGTTCGTATCCACGTTACCCGAGTCAGTGGCGTCGGCTGTTTTGTTGCCGAAAACGCGCGAAAACGCGACGAGCGAACACAGGCGAATCGAAACGCTTGTTTGGTCTTTGGAAAAAACACCGCGCGCGGAGACGATTTGCGCCAGCGCGGACGCGTCTGAAACGCGCCACGCTTTAGGTGGAAGCACGGCGAGAGGATTTAACAGCTCGGAACGAACAGTTGACACGACATCGGGTGGTGTGCACCGAAGCGCGGTCGCCGCCGCGGCCAGCGCCGCGCCGAACGCGCGCGCTTCGCTTGAATCATTTTTCGGAGAGTCACCCCGCGCTGCTCGCAGCGCCGCGCCCACTAAGCGCGCCACTCTGTCTTTTCTCCCCCAGGTTTCCGGCCTTGCACGCAGCAAGATCTCCACGACACGACACACGGCGACCCGCACCGACGTGTCTGATGAGTCGTAAATAGCTGGGCTTTGCAGGAGGGATAAAATTTTGTCAATCGGCGACGCGCCGGTTTCGGGCGTTTTCTCCATCGCGTCAATCGACGCGCCGCCGCACAACTCTGCTATCACCACGAGCGCCCCCGCTTTTGATGGCGATTCGGTTTCATCACCGCACATCCCGAGGGCCACCTCAAGCCACTCGTTCGGGGTAACAAACGCGCCAATCAATCGACAACACTCGCCGATCACGGGCACCACGTCGCTCGCTCTTTGCCGCGCGGAGTCGTTTTGCGAGTTTGCGTTTGCGTTTGCGTTTGTTTGGTGGTGAGTATCACCACTCACCGCGCTCATGACCTTAACAAAAGCAACGCAAAGCTGCTGGCAGTGCTGCGTGGCGTTTTCTTCAAGAAACACGAGATTCGCGCGTAAAAGCTTCGCCGCGCGGACGCCTGAGATTGTAAAAAAGAAATGTCAGTCTTGTATGGGCAATCAGTCGGCGGAATGGGTACAATGGGAAATACTTACGCGCCTCCGCTTGCCACCCCCCGATTTCCGCCAGAATGGGATTCACCACCGCCGGGAAATTGTTTTTCACCAGAACCCGCGCCCCCAACCGAGGCCTCTCAAGGAACGGCGCCGGGTACAACGATTTTACGTGGGTATTGTGAAGCGAAACCCCTTCGAGAAATTCCGGCATGTACGTCATCACCGGCTTCAAATCCTTTTCGTGTTCCATCTCGTACTGTGCGCCCAGCTTTTCAATCAACTCGAGGGCGTACGTAGACACTTTGGTATCGCCGTCCGCCACCGCGCTCACGACGTACGGCAGTAACCGGGGTTCGTGGTCCACGCGTTCCACCAAACTCGTCATCCAATCCCCCAAGGTTTGAATAAACGCGAACCGCACCTGAGGCACCGTGTCTAAAACTAGCTTTCCGAAATAGTTAACCTTCAAGTCTTCGCCGTAAAACGCTTTGATTGTGAACGAAAAGTGTCAGGGCTGTATACGCAAACAGGGAGGCGGGATTTGGTGAAAGGACAGAGGCCGTACCTTTAATAGGCACCAAGTTGGGGTGCTTAAACGCGCACAGATCCAAAATCGTTTCGTGCGCGCCGCAGTGCATGAGCTGGCGAAGCGCGTCAAGCGTCGCGACGCGGACTTTGCTTTTTTTGTGCGTCAAGTTGGGGGCGAACGTCCAGGCTAGTTTCTTCGCCACTGGGGCTAGCCTGCGCCCTAACGTCTGCGTCAGGAAATCCAAACCAACACAAGCCTCGCAAACCACCTCGGAAAACGAATCGTCCGCCGCGTACGTAAGCGCTACGATTGTAAAAGAAAAGTGTCAGTACTGTATGGGCAAACAGTGTTGGGATTTGGTGAAAGGCCCAATACGTACCTGACACCAAATCCGACGCGTACGCGGCGATTGCGTTTTCGCTTCCGCTTGTTGACGCAGCGCGTAAGGTGTTTATAAACGCAGTTAGTAACTTCAGCCTTATTTCCTCCGAGGGCTCGGTCGGGTCGAGACGAGTTACTTTTTCTTTTTCCCGGGCAGGGCGCTGGCGGTTTTCGTTTTCGTCGTCGTCGGTATCGCCCCCGACCGGCCCCAAGCGGTGTCGCAGCGCGGGCACCGCGTACGGGAGTATTTCAACAACACCGCACCCACCTTCGTCCCGTTGGCACTGCTGTACGACCACCACGAACAAATCGATGGCCCCTTCCCGGACCCGCTCGCTTTTGTCCTCCAGCCGCCGCAGCGCCGGCTTGGCGAAGCAATCGACCGCGACTTGGGTTAGAAACCGTGGGTCGACTTGGGTAGCCACGTTTTGTATCCTGCGAAGCGCGAGCACGCGCGACGTCGGTGGAGACTGCAGGTCAGATAGCACGTTCACATCGCGGGCTACTTTTTTTTTGAGCGAATCAGCGGACTCGATCGCAGGTACCGCGGAGTCGATTGCGAGCTGTTTTTCGTCGTCGGCGTTTTCGTTGGACGAGGACGCATTCGGCAATTCGTCGCCCCTCGCATCACCCGTCGCCGTCGTGGCTTGTACCGCGTCTTTGGGTTGTTTCGGACCACCGGCCTCGCCGCCCTCGACTGTGTTGGTGGTCGATTCGGTGTGGGTGTCGCCTGTGCTTGATTTGGTGACAGACACGCGCGAAAGCAGCGCGCGACACCCCTCGGCTTTGCCCGCAGCAGCACGATCAGAATGCGTTGACTTCTTCGAATCTGACGACACCCCCAGTGTCGCGTCTCGCAGCAGCGCCTTCGCCCTCGCCGCGTGCTGCGACGGCGCGGACGTCGCCTTGAGCGACGCCCATATCGCGTCCACGTCACTGGCCATGGCGTGCCTCCCGCCACGGCGCGGCGCCGCAGATCTGGCGGACGATTGTGATGGTGCCCACTTGTGCAAGTCACGGAATCTGAGTTTCAGTTTTCATCGGGATTCGAGAAAACCCATCGAGAGCTCCTGCCCGAAAAGCCCACCGGGTGAGCCGCCATTCCGCGAGACGCCTTCGCGCCTTCCCCGTTCCCACCAGCCACCCAAACATGGCTGCTTTGGCGCAGTTCTCCGTGTCCTCGGTCGTCGCCAGGACCGCGGGTTCCAAAACCAGGCGGCGTAACGGTACGTGCTTCCCCACAGCGTGAGGAGGCACTCGGATACGATGGATGATGTAGCCACACGCATTTTTGCGTTCCCGGAATCGGCGCCTTCAATCGTCGATCGATCCTTCCGAGGGGTCCGGTCGCGAGACGAACCCACAAACCCCACGCGCTGCTTGTGTAACCTTTCTTTACGAACGTGTTTAGCGACCGCTGTGTGACTCGCACGTGCCTCGCCCCATGAAGTCACCGTAAAACTCACCCCCCATCCCCTTTCAAATTCACTGCCCTTCCCGTTTCCCAATCACAACACAGTCACCAGCCGCGCCATCTCCGCGACCGCGGTCACTCCGAACGCGCAATCTGTTCCAAACGGATCAACCGGCGCGGAATACGCCAAGGAACTGGAAGTCGCCACGGATGCGGTGCGCATGGCGAGTACGCTTTGCCAGGAAGTGCAAGGCCAGCTGATGCGGCAGGACGAACAGGCAGTGACGAAGGATGACAAATCGCTCGTGACCCTTGCCGATTACGCGGCGCAGGCGATAATCTCCTGGCGCATCCAACAGGAGTGGCCTGATTTCACGATGGTCGGCGAGGAGGACGCGGAGGCGCTTGTGGAGGGCGGTGCGGGTGGCACCCAGACGCTTGATAAAATCACCGCGCTGGTGAACAAAACCTTGCGGCACCACAAAGGCGACGCCGCGCCCACGTTGACGAGTGGGGACTTGGTCACTCTTATCGACAAAGGTACGTCCCCGCATTTCCCAAATTCCGCCTCCCTGTTTGCCCGTACAAGGCTCTGACACTTTTCTGGCAAAACTCCAAAGGCAAAGGCAGGGGCGGCAACGGCCGGCACTGGGTCCTCGACCCAGTAGACGGAACCCTCGGGTTCGTCCGAGGCGACCAGTACGCCATCGCGCTGGCGCTGATGGAGGACGGGGTTTTGAAAGTCGGCGCCATGGGGTGCCCGAACATGCCCAAGATGGGCGAAGGTTCGTGTTGCGCGTTTCCCAAATCCCGGACGACTGTTTACGGACCCTACGTGACGTCCACGGCCGTCATTAAAAGGAGTACTACATACAGCACAAGTGCACTGTTTTACCTCTAACGCTGGTGACTGTTCAGACCGATTACGGTGACTGTTGTCCATACATCGTCCAATACATCGCCCAATACAGTACACGCGTACTCAAGACGTGAAGACTGACCCTTTCTTTGTTTGGTCTCAGTCCTGGAGTACGACTCTTCCTACACGTACGGGTTTTCGCCGCGGCTGGTGAGCAAGATGCTGGCGGGTGAATCCTTGGGGTGGTTCCGGGGGTGTCTTTTCACCGCAGTACAAGGCCAGGGGTGTTTCATGTCCCCGACGGATACGAAGTTAAACGTGGAACCCATCGCGGTACGGGTTAGTGAAACGTTCGAACCGAAAACCGCCAAGTTCTGCGAACCCGTGATGAAAGCCAACAGCAGCCAGGGTTTCACGGCGAGCGTGGCTGATAACCTGGCGATGACGAGCAAGCCACTAAGGGTGTACTCGCAGGTCAAGTACGGATCAGTAGCGCGAGCGGACGCGGACGTGTTCATGAAGTTCCCGAAAGCGGGGTACACGGAGAAAATTTGGGACCACGCGGCGGGGGTGATTATCGTGGAGGAGGCCGGGGGGGTGGTAACCGACGCGGGGGGCGCGCCGCTGAACTGGGCGGGAGGAAGGTACCTCGACACTCTGGACCGGGGAATCATCGCCACGTCGAAAACACTGCACGCGCGGCTCATGGACGCGGTGTCCAAGTCGTGGAGCTCATCGCAGCTGTGACGTGGTTGGACGTGTTTGCGTGTGGTGGTAGTTGCGGAAACACAAACAGCGGTGGCATTGGTTGCGTGTTGCGTGTATCGCTCCGAGAGCGATACGGAAAACGAAAACCAAAAACATTCGCACAAGGCGACTGAAACGCGCGTTCGCAAATTCGAACGCGACTGGCGCCGGCGTAGCGGGGACCGGGACTGGATGAAAATAGCCCCCGAGGCGAATCTTGTCAAAGAAACTTTACCCTCCAATTACTTACTAGTCTACTCAGTCACGTCGTTCACGTCAGATCCGCATCGGCGATCCCGTTTCTCGTCGTCAATCCAATCACTTGGCGTACTCGTTCCAATCACGTCTCCGTTTAGTACACCAAGTCCTTCGGGTCTTCGATCACGGCTTTCAGGGTTTTCAGAAACGTCGCGGCGACGTCGCCGTTGATGTGCCTGTGGTCCGCGGTGAGGTTCACGGTCATCATGGTTTTCACGCCGATTCCGCCGTCGATAGGTACGACGGTTGGTTTGCTTCCCCCCACGGCGAGAATACAGGACTGCCCTGGGGGGAGAATCGCGTCGAACACGTCCACGCCGAACATGCCCATGTTGGAGATGGTGAAGTTGCCGTTGGCGTAGTCCGCGGGGGCCAGGCCGGGCCCGCGGGCTTTCTTGACCAGGCCGGACCACACCCGGCCGAGTTCGTACACATCCGTGCCCGCGGTGTCAACAAGCACCGGCGTTATTAACCCACTGTCCAGCGCAACCGCGATGGCGATGTTCACCTTTTCGTTGTACACGATCGACTTGCGATGGGTAAAACAAAGTGTCAGTCGGCCGTGTGGGAAAACGTGGAGGCGGGATTTGGGAAAGGATGAAGACGTACCTTCGCGTCAGGGCTGAGCGCGCTGAACATGATGGGGTGCTGCGCCAGCGCCACGCCAACCGCCTTTGATTGCAAAAGAAAAGTGTCAGTCATGTATTGGGCGATGTATGGACAAACACTCACCAGCTTCGGTGAAACAGTGTGCCTGGATTTGGGAAATGCAATACGTACCTTCGCGAGCAGCGCGGTCATAGTGACGCCCTTGGGTTTCACTTTTTTGTAAAGCGAATCCAGGTCGTCTGTGCACATGGTCATGGCGATTCTCGACACCGGGACGGCGAGGCTCGGGAGCATGTTCTTCGCCACGGCGGCTTGCATGCCGCTGAGGGGGACGCCCACGCCGGGCGCGGCGGGGAGTTTGGCGGGGGGCGAGCTCGCGACGGACGGGCCACCCGCGGGCGCAGACAAGGGCGCACCCGCAGCCGCGGTCTTAGGCGCGGTGCTGGAAGGCACCCCCGCTTTGGCTTCCACGTCCCCCGCGGTGACCCTGCCATTCATGCCAGAACCGGCGACGGTGGCCAAATCAATCTTCAGCTTCTTCGCCAGCTTCTTGGCGTAAGGCGTGGCGATTATTCGGCCGTCCGCGCGGCCCGCAACAGGGGCGGCAGGGGCGGGCGCGGCGGGGACAGGCGCGGGAGCAGCCACAGGGGCAGCCGCTACAGGGGCGGGGGCGGCGGGAGCCTCCGCGACGGGCGCGGGCGCGGGCGCGGCGGGCGCGGCGCCGCTAGCGGCGGCGGCCATGGCCTTTGCTTGCTCAAACTCCGCTTCCGTGGTCGCGACGTACGCGATGGGCGCCCCAACGGTGGCCATCTCCCCGTCCTCCACCGCGATAACGGCGAGGTAGCCGTCGAAAAACGACTCCACGTCCATATCCGCCTTGTCGCTCTCCACCACCACCACGGCGTCGCCCTTGCTGATGGCGTCCCCCTCGCCCTTGAGCCAGCTCACGATCTTGCCCTCGGTCATGGTCGACGACAGCGCGGGCATGTGGATCTCCTGGACTTCCGCGCGAGCGGTCACCGATCGCGTAGTGCGCGCAACCTTTTTGGTGGCGAGCTGCTTGCGCGACCCCGAGAACGAGCTGCGCGTCGCGGCCAGGGACGCGGATCGCGCTATGGCGGACATGATGACTGTGATGACTGTTCGACGATCGTTTGGTGACTGTAAGGTTCAGCCGTGACGCGCGACGACGAACGGTTTGGATCTTCGCTTCGCGCGCGAAACAAAGGACGTGGGCGTTAAGGCGTTGTCGCGCGGTGGGCGTGACGAAGCGCGTGCACAAGTGGCGTCGTGTCGCAGGCCGCGGGCGATGGGAAGACGAGATCGGAAAAAGCGGCTCGCGAACAACTCTTGGCCTCCCAAAAAGCTGATCCATTTGACATCCAAACTTCTCTCTCCAATCATTGATTGGCTGTAAAACGTAGGCGAAGCTTGACCCCGGTGGACGTTTCGTTTCTTCGTGTTCTCGATCAATCGGCTGGAATCAAATTGGGTTCATCGTGCACGTCGACCGACGGTTGCCGATGAAAAGGCCGCGTCTTCGCACTTGCCTTTTTGGGTATTTTTGGTCAACGGAGAATGATTTTTTTATTGACCGAGAGCGGCTTTCGCGTCGCGGCTTTCGCGTCGCGCCGTTCGCTTACTGCTGGGACGAATTATTCACAAACTACAGAGACGAAGCGGCGACGACGAAAAACAGCGTCCCTAGAGATAGCGCTAGGTAGCTTCGTGACTCAATCGGAAACCGGGGGGCGCCGTGAAACACGCGGCGTGCCCCGTAAACTTTTGAATACATTGCCTTCTTTTTTTGAAGGTATTTCTTTTCATCGTTTCGCTCACACAGACAAGGGCCAAGCCCTCCTTCCCCATTCGCTCGCTACGTGTTACCGTACCCCGGTACCGCTTCTCTTTCAAACACCACAAAACAACTCAAAACATATCCCCACCCCGTACCAGCAAGAAATCGAAATCAATCCACGAACGCGGGGTTCCCTTCCTTTTTCCTACGCTTTTTGTTTTTCCACGCAGGCAGCGCCTTGGCCTTGTCCTCGCGTTTTTTGTCCGCTTTGCACGGCCCGCAATGCCTCTTGAGCTTGCCGTGCGGGCACGGGTTGCACTCGCCGCAGCTGTACTTGACCTTGCCGTGTACGCACCCGTTGCACTTGCTGCAGTTGGCTTTGCGTTTGCCGTGCGGGCACGGGTTGCAGATCGAACAGAGGCGCTTGAGCCGGCCATGCGGGCACGGGTTGCAGTCCGCGCAGTCTCGCTTTACTTTTCCGTGTGCGCACCGCTTGGACTCGGGGTTTTGTTTCTGGGTCATGCCCATCAGCGCGGCGACGGTTTTGCACGCCTGGCACTCGTACTTCACCTTACCGTGCGGACACCCGACGCACTGCGTGCAGTTGCGCCGGAGCTTGCCGTGCGGGCACGGATTGCACACGGTGCAGTTCTTCTTCAACTTCCCATGCGGGCACCCGTTGCACTCTACGCACTCGCGCTTTTGCTTGCCGTGCGGACACGGGGTGCATATCGCGCAAGCGTACTTAAGCTTGTCGTGCGGACACTTCTTCCGCTCCATGGCGCACGCCGCCCCGCCGCGCCGCGGGATCTGGACGAATTTTCAAGAACTCGAGAGATCTGGCAAAAATCGTGGCGGTTTGAAGTGTTGCTTTTGAAGCCGTTTAAAAGGAACTTCCGAGACTCCCGGCTTAGACCGCAACGCGCGCGAGTTTCGGTCGCGCGGACTTTTGCGCGGCACAGTTCCGCGCGAACGGGAGTGGACCCCTGGAGTACCGTCGCACGACGTATCTCGTGGTCGCGCCCGTGGTACACGTGGTGCGCGGAGAGTTCGCGTTTCTTTCCTTGACCGAGACCGGGTGCTGTCTCGGCTCTCGGAAGGTTCGCTACGATGGAGTCTTCCCTACGCAACGGGTCGGACACCATGAACAAGACCAAGGTATCCACGCTTCTCGGCTCCACTAAAAAGGTCTTCACGAGTAGCATAACGAGTACCACCACGCACGGTACTAAGAGCCGCACCACGCAAGGTACACGGCCGAAGACAGGCTTGGACTCGAAACGCAAACAACTCAAAGTGCCAATTGGGAAGTTACTGTCGATTCCCGAGAAACTCAAACGCGGCGCGGGGAGTGACGCGATCATCGACGACGCTGAGGAAAAGGCGGCGAGAAACACGCGGGTAAGGCCGTTGCCGTTACTGCGTCCTGTTGTGGATCCGAAACTCTCGACGTTGACGCCGACGCCTTTCATTGGAAACGACGGCGGCGACGACGACGATGCGCAAAATAAAAATAAAAACAAAAACGACTCGCAACACGAATCAACCGCTGAGTCGCTCGCGTCCTTGGAAGGAAACCTCCGCTTAGCGGTTAAAAAGCTCCACAGCGTTCAAACGAGCGGCAAAACGTGGTTGACAAACGCATTGACTGACGTGGATTCCTTCGGAGTAGGTGTTTTATCGCGTGACCAGTTTACACAAGCGTTGAGTCAACTGACCGGGATACAAATTTCAAAAAAACAAGCGCGCGCGCTGTGCGTTGTCGCCGACGCAAACGGCAAGGGAGACACCGTGGAGATCGGTAAGTTCGTGGCCCGGATTACGTGTGGGGCGTCAAGGGCTGACAACTGTGTCAAAAAAATACCAACACTCCGTGGGTACCCGGTCAAAGACGACGAGTTCATCGGCGGAAAGATCGCCTACCCGAAGTCTCGGTCGTTGGTACGAGCGCCCACGAATTTTGACGTTAACGCCGTCGACGCCTCCATGTTCCCGCCAGACGCGAATTTGGTGCTGCGACACGTGTTTGGGTACGACGGCGGCTCGAAGTGCACCTCCCAGAACCTGTTCGTCACGGGTGACCAAACCGTGGTGGTGTTTGTCGCGGCCGCGGTCGGGGTGGTGCACGACACGGTTAGCAAAAAGCAACGCCACTTTTTGGGACACACGGGTACGATCACTTGCCTCACAATGTGCGACTCTTCCGTTACGTACAAAGGCGTCACGTACCCGCCGCGCACGTTGTGCGCGACCGGGCAGACTATTGCCCGCAATCAAGGGCAGGGTGGGGATACAAGCTGGGAGGGTAAGGAAAATGCAAGTGGCAACACTCAATCTCAATGTCCTTTCGTCGCCGTCTGGGACGTCCGGACGCTCCAAGAAATTACCCGCGTTCCGCTCGCGCGCGACACTCAATCCGTCGCCGCGGTCGCGTTTTCAACCGACGGCAATTTGCTCACCACCGTGGGGAACGACGCGCACCACACCGTGCAGGTTTGGGACTGGAGAGTTGATGACGTGGACCGAGTATCAAACGTGGGATCTGTCAAAAAAACGAAACTGGGCGACCTCGAAAAGCCAATCCTCAAAAAAAAGCCAAAAGGCGTTCACGAAAACGGCTCGCCCGGAAGCGTTTTCGGGCTGCGGTTCGATCCAAACACCGCGACCAAGGTGACGCGGTTCGTGACGTGGGGCAAGAAGCACGTCAAGGTCTGGACCCGTTACTCGGAAAACGGACCGTGGGTTTCGAGGCAAATGCGTTTCGGGAAGTTTGGCGTGATGGACGTCGCGTTTTTGCCACCCGTCGTCGCGGAAAACAAAGACGTGCCCGGTGACGGCTGCGACAAAAAAGTAACGCACAAAAACTGCTTTTCCTCAATCGTCACCGGGCACGACGACGGGTCCCTGCTCGTGTGGGTTAGCGGCGTCGCGGTTCGCCAGGTCAACGACGCGCACGTGGGGGGGGACGGGTTCGTGAAACGTTGGTCCGTTGTACGTCACATGATACGCGGTGATACGGACGGGGTGCCCCACGAGTTTCACACGATTGGGGACGCGATCACGGACCCGGTGGCGTTGGCCGAGGCTGAGTCGGCTGGAACGAGTCAGTCCGGTGGTTTCAAGTTACGCAACACTAACAGCGCGCAAGCCGTTTCCTTTAAAAAAACCTTTCCTCAAAACACAAACGCGATCGCGTCCCTGGACTCTGCGCTAGACTCCGGTGTTGTTTTCGCGGGCACTCGGAACTGCGAAGTGTGGCAGGTGCGCGGCCTGGGCTCTGAACGGGAAACGACCGCGGTCGTTACCATGGGGCACGCCGGCGCGGTGACCTGCGCGTGCTGGCACCCGACGGACCCAGACAAAGCGTTCACGGCATGCGAAGGCGGAGTGGTGCTTTGCTTCGACGCGAGTACAACATGCGTTGTCAAAAAAACAGGGCTGCCGTTTCCAATCACCGCCATCGCGGTCGGTGGGCGCGGGTTTCATTTGGGAAACGAGGCGAATGATGGGCAGACGCAAATGGGCGGAGGTGGGGGTGACGCGACGCAAACGCAAACGCGGCAAATGCACGTCGCGATCGGGGGTTCTCGCGGCGAGCTCGTGGTGCTACACGAGCACAATTTTTCAACGCTGTGGAACACCACGCACTCGCAAAAGTCCCAGGTGGAGGACGTGAAGTTCTCCCCGGACGGCGGAACGCGGCTGGTCACGACGCACAAGGACGGGAGCGTTTGCGTTTTTCAACGGAAACGTCTCAACGGCGAAACCGTGTACGCCGCGGCGCACAAGTTCTTCGGGCACGGCGGTTCCTCCGCGAAACACGTTGACTGGTCGAGCTGTGGTAAGATGCTCGCCACGTGCGGGGGGGACCGGGAGACGCTGTTTTGGGACGTCGTCGCGGCGGGGGACCAAACACGGGTAGGTGATGCATCAAAAAAGGGTGACCAAGTAGGTGGTACGTCAACAAAGGGTGACCAAGCCGGTGACCAATCCAAAAAAGTAAAGTCTCTCCCGACAAAAAAATACGGCCCGAACAAATCGTGTCACCGGGACACGCGCTTCGCGACGTGGACGCGCCCGCTCGGGTTCCCGGTGATGGGCATTTGGGGTTGCGACAAATCCGGGCAGGTCAACGTCAGGTACGGCCTTGCGCGTTTCCCAAATCCTTTATGTATTTCCCAAATACTTCCCAAAAGACCGTTTGCCGATTGTCCGCCCGTGATTACGCAATACACGCGGCCTCACAAGACTGACACTTTTCGTGGACACGACCGCAGCTCGATCGACGTCTCGCCGTGCGGTCGTTTCTGTGTGACCGGGGACGATGTCGGAAACGTGACCCTGCGTCCGTACCCAGCGCTGGCGAGGAACGCCGGGTTGAAACAATACCGCGGACACGCCGGGCGGGTCACGAACGTCCGGTTCAACAAAGACGGCGCGCGTTTACTCTCCGTCGGCGGCACCGACCGATGCGCTTTTCTTTTCGATGTCGTCCAGGAAGACGTCCCAGAGCCGGTAAGTGTGGCGACCCCGGAAAAACAGTGGGGGGCCCTGGACGACACCGGGAAACGGTTCGGGTTCCGGGTGCCGACCGAGGTTGGAGGATTTGAAGGCGTACGCGCGGAGGTTTCAGAGGAGTTTGTGGAGAAAACAGATTTGTGTGTGGAACAGTCTGAGGAGTACGTTGATAAGTCAGGTCCGTATGAGGAACAGTCAGGTGAGTATGCACAACAGTCCGAGGAGTATGCACACACGTCAGGTGAAAACGTTTTTTCAGAAGAGCCGTCCAGCGCTGATGACGATATCGCCGAGGAGGATTCGGACTCCATCGTGCCGGAGGATCCGTTCGCGAACGAAACCGTTTTCGTCCCGCCGGTTGGGCTTTTTCAAAGCCTCGGGAACGCTTCGTCCGAAAAAGAAACCGTCGTTCACGGCGGCGTGTCTACGCGACACCGAGAAATCTCGATTGGTAGATCGATCGACGACCTCGGGGGTGGCGTCGTATCCGTCCGCGACGACCGAAACGACGACCCTCCCTTCGTCGCGTCCCCAAAAGTACCGATAGATGATTCAGAATCCGAGCCCGAGATTGACGAAGATTTAGGGGAAAGCGTAGGGTACTCGAGCGAAGAGGTTCTTTAATACATCTATCGCCTAAGTGTCGTCGTCGTCACTATCGTCGCTCATCCGCTCGATCCATTCCAGCGTTTCCCAGCATTCATTGGTACTCGCTTCAACTTTGCAATCCCACTTGCTCCACGGGCAGCCGTTCGCGCGCGCCCACTGCAGCACCTCGAGATGCCCGCCCTTCGCCGCGTGTAAACACGTTTCCTCGTCCCACGGGCACCCGTCTCGCTAATCTCTACTCAATCATATCATCGCCGCACGTGCGCGTCGCGTCGTTTCCGTCGTCACACCGCGCCGGCATCCCTGAGAATCTGAACCACAGGCTCATGACCAATTTCAGCGGCGATCAACAGCGGCGTCGCGCCGTCATCCATCGCCATGTTGACGTCCGCGCTCGCCTCAATCAGCGCACGCACTACCACCTCGTGGCCGTTTGCAGCGGCGATGAACAGCGACGTCGCGCAGTCATTACTTGCCTTGTTGATGTCCGCGCCCGTCTGAATCAGCGTCCGCACCACAGTCTCGTGGCCCTCTCCAGCGGCGGCGTACAGCGGCGTCACGCCTTCATTACTTGCCTTGTCGACGTCCGCGCCCGCCTCGAACAGCGCCCGCACCACCGCCTCGTGGCCATTTTCAGCGGCGACGTACAGCGGCGTCTCGCCGTCATTTTTCGTCTTGTTGACATCCGCGCCCGCCTCGATAAGCGCCCGTACCACCGCCTCGTGGCCCTTATGAGCTGCACAAGACAGTGGCGTCTCGCCGTCATTTTTCGCCTTGTTGACGTCCGCGCCCGCCTCGATCAGCGCCCGCACTATCGTCTCGTGACCCTCTTGAGTGGCGATTGACAGCGCCGTCGCGTCGCCATCCATCGCCTTGTTGACGTGCGCGCCCTCGTCGAGCAGCGCCCGCACTACCACCTCGACGCCCTTATGAGCAGCGACTAACAGCGGCGTCGCGCCATCATCATCCGCCTTGCTGACGTCGGCGCCCGCCTGGATCAGCGCCCGCACCACAGTCTCGTGGCCCTCTCCAGCGGCGACGTACAGCGGCGTCACGCCTTCATTACTTGCCTTGTAGACGTCCGCACCCAACTGAGTCAGCGCCCGCACTATCTCCTCGCGGCCGTTTCGAGCTGCGATATACAACGGTGTCACGTCGAATTGATTTGCCTTGTTGACGTCCGCGCCCGCCTTGATCAGTACCCGCACAACCGCCTCGTGACCCTGTTGAGCGGCGATGTACATCGTCGTGCCATGTATAAACCGTGCCTTCTTGTTGACGTCCGCGCCCGCTTCGATCAGGATCCGCACTACCGCTATGTGGCCTTCTTTAGCGCCGATGTACAGCGGCGTCGCACAAGCATTACACGCCTTGTCGACATCCGCGCCCGCCTCGATCAGCGCCAACACCACCGCCTCGTGGCCCTTTTCAGCGGAAACGTACAGTGGCGTCTCGTCGCGAAAATCCGTCGCTTTGTTGAAGTCTAAGCCCGTCTCTATCAGCGCTAGCATTACCTCAAGGTGTCCGCCCTCTGCCGCCGCCGCAACCGACTCCTCGTCCCACGGACAGCCGTTCGCGCGCGCCCACTGCAGCACCTTGAGATGCCCGCCCAGCGCCGCCCCAGCGCACGTCCTCTTGTCCCACGGGCAGTCGTTCGCGCGCGCCCACTGTAGCACCTGGAGGTGTCCGCCCAATGCCGCCCCGGCGCACGTCTTCTCGTCCCAAGGGCAATTCTCCGCGCGCAAAGCCTTCAACTCCTCGAGTTGTCCGCTCCTCGCCGCAGCCTAGCACAGGCGTTCTTCACACTCGAGAAGACCTCGCCGTTGCAGGCATCGAAGCGTGGTTAAGCATCCGCGTTCGACGGCGGCCCATTGCCCCCATTCCATGGCCCATTCAGCGAGCTCCGCAATTCGGCGTCCCGTCGCATCCACCGCGTCGCGCATCCCGCGGCTCACCCCGCGAAGCACCGCGAGGTCCGCGGGGTCGCGCAGACTTTCTTCTCGCAGGACGTGCGTGACAACCACATCGAAGGGCAGACCCGGGATGGCAACGCCCGCTTGCGCATCCAGATGCCGCCTTCGCTTGCGCGCGCGCGTTTCCACACCGCGCGCCGCCCCGGAGATCATCGCGGTGGCTGGCGCCGCACCAAGGCCGGGCCTTGGCCGCACCGCGCGCGTCGTTGTGCGCCCCGTGTCAGATCTCACCGAGATTCGACCGACAAACAAAAAAAAAAGCATCTGATTACACATTGACATTGATGAGATTTGTTTGGTGGATGAACGATGTACTACTTTCACCCATGACTGCTACTTCTATTTAATAACCACATGACCTCCATCTATACCTCCGACGATGTACTACTTTCACCCATGACTGCTACTTCTATTTAATAACCACATGACCTCCATCTATACCTCCGTGTCTGTTCTGGTCAGCACCAGCACGTCGAGCATCTCGCGACCCGGCGCGCGCCCGGACCAAAAACTCCCGAGCGTCATCCCGGTGGTTTTACTTTCGCCGTCCATCCATCCGCTCGAGTTACCGTCCATCCCAGTCACGGTATCTTTCGGGCACGTAAACCCGGCCTTAAATTCGCCCGTGAAACACTTCCCATCCAGCTCCGTTCCCAGTGACCACGTGAAGCTTCCGATGGAGGCTACCGCGAGCCACTCGCTTATGGCGGCTATTTGGTAGTACCTTTTCAAATCCACGAAACACAGGGTGAAGAAACTTATCAGCGACGCGATCTCCGCGCCGACGCAAACACTTTTCAGAGCCAACGATTCACAGGTGGTACACCTCGGGTGCGTGTAGCGTAGCTGTGCCAGGACGCAGGCGTGCCACACCGCAGTGCCTGTTAAAAAAAACACCGCGAAGGAAAAGTGAACCTTCAGATTTTCGCGTTCGTTCACCGCGGCAACGACGCATAATGAAAAAGACGCGACGCAACCAATGAATGAATGCAGTGTCGTGACTACGCGCCAGGGTACGTTTGTCCGTGGTGGTGTGTCACCACACGCGAACAGACTCAAGTAACTTCTCACCACGCACACCGTGATTGCTAACAGGAAACCCACCAACCCTATTCCGACTCGCCCTACGTAACTCGCGGGTGGATAAACGAACGTGTCGCTTATCATCGGTACCAACACACCGGCCGGAAACTCGCCATTCATCACGAATGTCAAAACCGTGGTGGTGGCCACGGTGAGAAACGCCAGACCCACGGTGGCTCGAACCACGGTTCCCGCGCGAACCGTGGATACCATGTGTGGCATCGCACTCACTCGATGGCGCCTCCCGCGCGCGCGGCGTGGAGTGCGTACTGATGACTACTCTGAGACTCGCATTCTAATTATTCGAGGCCGGGAATAAATTTTCCGTTTCTTCCAGAGTTCATCAGTTCGGTCGTTCGTCGGTCGCGTGTGGTCTCCATTCGGCCAGGCGGCGGCCGTCGCGTGCGTGATGCCGCCTAAGAAGTCCAAGGAGGAGCAGGTTTTGGCGGGGAAACAGAAGCTGGAGGCGTTTAAACGGCAAAAGGCCGAGGCTGCTGCGGCGAAAGCGGCCGCGAAGAACGCTGGGTCTGTTCATCAGATTTCTTCGGGGTCTTCCAATGCGCCAGCGGTGTCCGAGGCAGAGGCGTTCGTCCCGAGTGAGCCGTTGATGGCTGGTGCGACGGAAAGTGACACGCGGTCGGCTAGTGACGCGACGGATGAAGAAACCCCGAAACCCGTGTCTAGCAACCCAGAAACCCCGTCGTGGACCGCGACGGTAGCGACGCCGTTCGTGCCGGCGACAGATGGAACGGCCGGGTTCGCCCCGGCGCTTCTTCATGAAAAAAACGTGCACCCTTCGGCGATACCGGAGGCGGTTCCCACTAACGAACCCGGAACAGACGACGACCACCGCATTTGGCGAGTCACCGATCCGCCGCCCATCACGGACGGCGCCGTGTTTCAAACCCTGTCCACCCCGAACTCACCCAATCGGGGGGGCGGGAACGTTGCACACCGTGACCATGAAAGGATTGTGGAAAAGTGCACTGCCAATGCGAAAGAAAACGCCGCGCGTCTTCTTCGCGAAATCAAAGCGTTGCGTTCGGATTTGAAAGAGGCACAGTTGCAGAATTCGCAAGCGCTCCATGACTTAGCAACGTCGCGCAGAGCTAGCGCGGACGCCGCGGCAGCCAGAGCCAGGGCGGAAGGCGAACGGGACGCCGCTTTACGAAGAGCGGTCGCATCCGAGCGCGACGCGCTTTCCGTGGACGACGCGCGCTCACAATCAAAAAGCGCCGCCGAGACGATTGGGAACTTGCAAGGGAAACTGTTAGAAATGCAAACTTCTATGGATGCGTTAAACACTACGCTTGACTCTGAGCAGGCCAAGGTGTTGAGCCTTGAAACGAGCTTGGCAGATTCAGAGACCGCCGGGACGCAGATGTCCAACCTGGTCGCGGCGAGTGAGACCGAGTTGGCAATCGAACGTTTGGCTCGAAAAAAACTGGAGGCGACTATTAACAAATCTTACCAGGAAACAGAAACCACCCTCGCGACCCAAAAACACGTTTGGGAAGAAACCTGGAAAGAGACGCAAACCGGGTACGCCGCGAAAACGCGAGCCGCGGAGGTTATCGCCCGGCAGGCGGAGGATGACCAACTCAGGGCGGAGGTAAGGGCCTTTCCCACCCACCACATTCCGCCGACTGATTGCCCATACGGGACTGACATTTATTTTTTTACAATCAGGAGGACGCCGCCGCGACGCGCACCGAGCTGGCGGCGGTGCGGGTGGAACTGGCGCAGGCGCTTTTTGAGAGAAACAAGTCTCATATAAATCAGTCTGTGACTTCTGAAGAAAACAGGGAAGTAGTTAACACCGATGCCTACGACGACGAGCGTCGCGCGTTCGTTTCCGAGATTCGGGGGTTGAGTAGAAAGCTGGAGGTGGCGCGGGGCGAGGTTCATAAATT
>Ga0209830_10001848_pt1 | contig 17946 bp, 1 predicted proteins | sample ArcticOcean_MG_C_12_FD_187439 | JGI IMG/M metagenome (GOLD analysis project Ga0209830, IMG submission 187439) | Marine microbial communities from western Arctic Ocean - ArcticOcean_MG_CB8_130 (SPAdes) (version 2) | ecosystem: Environmental > Aquatic > Marine > Oceanic | place: Arctic Ocean...
ATTTGAGTAAAACTTCTATTATCGTCGCCTGGAGCGTGATAGGAAGAACTCAGACGCTGAAAACTACTCTATATGTGTCAGGTGTTACTATTATGATATGGTGAATGAGTGTTGTGCTGCCATGGTGGCCCTGACGGGTACCTGGAGCGTGATAGGAAGAACTGTCAAACTTGGTTTGGCAGCTGCTTTTATCTTGAATGTTCGACCAGAATAAATTATTCAACTGACTCGGGTTTCAGGATCTTCCTGGCGGGGGTTCAATTCTTGGCTCCTAGACGATTCCTTTTTGACCACGATTTTACGGGTAATCCGAGAATCGATTTGAGATTCAAAATAGCTTTAATTAGATTGGTGAAAACGAGGGCCTTAAGGCTAAGTGAGATTTCATCGCCCAGTCTATTAGGTTTGTGTGACCTGAATAGACTGGGGTGCCGCCGCTGGTCTGAGCTTCGGGCTCTGACTAGTGTTGGCTTTGACTATTCCCCTAAGGCCGTATTCTGAATCGCAGAATGCGGGTGCTTACGCTACTGTCGCATAAGCTTAGTGTTTGAGCGGGTGTTTTTTTCTCATAGGGTGGGTGGGAACAACTGTCAAGAAACAGTTGGGATTTGAGTAAAACTTCTATTATCGTCGCCTGGAGCGTGATAGGAAGAACTCAGACGCTGAAAACTACTCTATATGTGTCAGGTGTTACTATTATGATATGGTGAATGAGTGTTGTGCTGCCATGGTGGCCCTGACGGGTACCTGGAGCGTGATAGGAAGAACTGTCAAACTTGGTTTGGCAGCTGCTTTTATCTTGAATGTTCGACCAGAATAAATTATTCAACTGACTCGGGTTTCAGGATCTTCCTGGCGGGGGTTCAATTCTTGGCTCCTAGACGATTCCTTTTTGACCACGATTTTACGGGTAATCCGAGAATCGATTTGAGATTCAAAATAGCTTTAATTAGATTGGTGAAAACGAGGGCCTTAAGGCTAAGTGAGATTTCATCGCCCAGTCTATTAGGTTTGTGTGACCTGAATAGACTGGGGTGCCGCCGCTGGTCTGAGCTTCGGGCTCTGACTAGTGTTGGCTTTGACTATTCCCATTTTATACCATGTTTTAGCTATGCCATTACGGCCTCGTTTGATCACCTATACTGCAAGTAGTTTGGTGTGGACTTTAGTTGCTTTCGAACCGCATGCCCAATGCGGTTTGGTGTGCTGCATCCGTTTTGGTTGCCCACGACTTGATGGTGTGTGCATCCATTTGGATGTAGCGTTTATAGCAGTCAGAGGACCAGCGGCCAAACCTTTGTATGACTTCGTCTGGCACTCCGGTGGCTGCCATGTACGAAGCACCGCCTTTTCTAAGACTGTGCGACGAGAAACGAGCAGGGGGTAGCCCTGCCGCTTTCGCTCCTGCTTTGAGCCATGCCGAGATGTCGCGTCTGTGGAGTGGCTTGCCGCTCGGCTTCAAGAAGAGCGGCGCGTCATGGACCGGCAAGGAGCCTCGATCTCTGTAGAAAACCAGCAGGAGATTGATGACGGCTTCCACTGCACACAGCGCTCGCCGGCTGCGAGGCAGACTGCGAGTGGAATCCACGTTCTTGTTTTTTCCACAGCTGATGTGAAAAGAAATTTCCGTCACCGACGTGAGCAGTGTGGGCTGTGCTCGCAAAGTCTTATGCGCAATGACGGCGTTAGTGTCTGTACGGAAGGTCAAGTCCTGCATTCTCATACCTGGTTTTTTTCCATCCGCCAGGTACTCAGAGGCGCGTCCCATCAGTCCTAGCCCGTAGGCGAAGGCCGCTATGATGTTGGCATGGGACAGTTTTTTGGGGTCGAGTAGCATGCATATGCCTTCTACTAACTGCAGCGGTACTGGCAGGGCACCTTGTGCAGGGCCATCTAGACGCTGCCAGTCATTCAACCAATTCGTCAGACCTGGGAGGTTCTCGAACGGGTCGGGGAGCAGTAGGGGTGCCGCTATGTGCAGGTGCCTGACTGCTGAGATTTTCTTGTGGGCTGTGCTGGCTTTTGACACACCTAGGCCATGGAGGTGGGATAGCCACTGTATCATACGCTGCTGGCGGGTGGGTGTTGGTACATCGTCCAATCTCCATGGCCATCCATTGTCGTGCGCGTAGGTTGCCCATTGCTGCCCATCACGTGCATAGTTAGCCAGCGTCTGCGCTGATTTTCCTGTTTCTTGCACCGCTTTTGTGAAAGTAAGCGCGTCTGCCACTGAGCCACAGCGCCTAGCGCGCTTGCTGGCGGTTTTCACCAAGGAGGCGGAGTTGGGACGTTCCGGGAATTCGTTGCCTAGGCACTGCTCGTTGGGGGTGAGAGGGCGGTGGTTAATGAGATCGTTAAAGAACGCGTCCTCCCACTCATCATCGTTGATTTGACATGTGGAGCCTGGTACCTCGTGGAAGTTGCCTGGTACATCGTGGAAGTTGCCCGACACATGCTCGCGGTGCTTTCGCTGGGCGGGTGTATGCAGTGCATAGTGACGGAGCTCTGGTTGTAGGTTGTCCGTGACTGGATAAGGAGGGACGTAGTCCGTCGGCATTGAAGTGTTTGGCGACGCAGTGAAGAGAGCCGTAGGTTCGGTGACGTACACGCATGGCGCAGTTCCTGTGAACACTGGGGCGGTGCGCTCCAACTGTAGCTCTATGAGCGGTATGTCTGCCTGGCTTGCTTCATCACGGTGCAACCGTTCCAACAGCCACAGCCATCGCTGGGTCATGGTCGAAGGGTCGAAGGGGATCGATGCTGCCAGTGCTGCATTAAGCTCATGCCGTCCTACTTGGACCAGAATCTGTTGCTCCAGACTGGCCATGGGGAAGCGGCCACCTGCATAGTGGTCTGCGAGGAGGAGTAGGTTATGCTCAACTACAAAATCTCGAATGGCACCGCGGCGAGCGATGATAGTGTTTACCAATTGTAGAGACGTGGGTATGTTTGTGCCATTCAGGAAGGTGAACACTTGGTTGGAGCCGCCTGGATCGGGAACATGTGTGTCTGATACCAACGGAGAGTGTGTGGTGGTCGTATTGTGACCACCAGCTACTGGGGGGCGGGCCTGTCCTGAGTCCGAGGAAGGGTCAGGTTCAGGATGGTCTTGCGAGTAGGCCTTGCGTTTCCGTGAGGTTGTCGGATGTATGGAGCACAGGAAGAGTTGTGTGCGTCCATGTTCGTGCAGCATCTGCAGCACCACTTCCGAGAGAATTCGTGCCAGGCGGGTATGGCTGTCCGGAAGTATATATGCGATGTCGCTAGAGCCGAGCTTCTTGACCACTGACATGTTGCAGTTGGTGATGCCAGGGATGAAGAAACCACCTGGGAGAGGAGCCAGCCCTTGGAATATTGGACCTGCAACTGCTAGGTAGCAGCCTTGTTCGGTCGCTGTCGTAGACACTAAGTCTATGGCACTTTCCCACACGATTTCCAAGGCTTGCTTTGCCAAAGAAGAGACAGTGCTGCCGGTGCGTTCTTCGTGGAATCTCTGGAAGTATGGTGAGGGCACCTCAAGGGTGTGCCACTCTCCATCTGGGGTGAGTTGCCTCACTCGACAGAACTCGACTGGAAAATCTGGGCCAGTGAGTGCGACTGCATCAGTGACCAGTTGAGTGCGGAAACGAGCGGCGCTGCCACTGGAGGAGGTTGGCTTACCACTTGCCTTGCGGTCAGGTACGCGTCGTTGCCAACGTTCGAACGCTGTGACATTGTCAGATTGTACTGTGGACGCCGCTGTGAACGCTTCCATCCAAGACCAGTCTGCTTGATTCTGTGGTATGTAGTTACCCACGGCGTTGTAACCTCCTTCTGAGTTCTGTAGTCGCCACGGAGGTGGGACTCTGCGAGCGGCATAGGCCCGCCAGGTCTCCATGAGCGATGTTTGTATCACTCGAGGGGTGCCATTCAGCAGCCGTTGGGTGAACGTGTCCCTACCACTACCTGTATTTGGAGAGCGAAGTGCGCAAGTCAGGTCCTTGACTTCGTTTGGGCAAAAGCAATTGCCTCTACCTGCTTCTGGTTCATGCAGGGTAGCTACTGTTGCCGAGCCGCTTTTGCCCAGATTCACCGGTTGCCACCGTAGGTGCTGCTGGTCCTGGAGTGGTAGGCATCTGTAGTATGGAGTTTCGTTTGGCTCGTCAAAAGTGTGTATCGCATTCGCTGGAGGAGGCGTGTTGTTGGCTTGTACTTGTGGTGGACCATCCTTGAAGCAGTCCTTGCGGAAGCAAAACACATGTGCTCGAACATGGTGCACTGCGGCCAGGGAGCCATTCAGAGGACTGCGGTTCATACTGGCGTTCACCTGTACAGGGCATATGTGGTAACTGGGTGCTAGCACCTTTAAGCGCTCTAGAGGAGAAGCTGACCCTTTGAGTCCTCGAACTCCTGTGTTAGGACGCAGAACTCCAATGGTGCATTCAACCACAGCTACTGCTGGCTGTGTATGCTCTAGTATGCGGCCAGTCTCTTCGAATTCCTGCCCCAGTAGCGAGGCGTTCCCCTGCTTGTGGTTGTTCGCTGAGCTATGTTCTTGACATGGTGGGCTCAGCAGATTCACCGCTGATTCTAAAGCACCACCGTGTCTAAACTGAGGACCTCGGGCCTCTGACACCCACTTATGAATCTGTGGCGGTGCCAGAGCGGTTGTCAGGTGAGCGGACTTTGCTGACCTTGTGATGAGTTGGCTAGTTAAGCCTCTCTGCTCTGGGTCACGCTCGAAGCAGGCTACTACATGACCTAGTTGTGAGTCTGTGACTGCTTGCCCCCACGAGTGTGCTCCTGAGTAGCACTCTAAGACCGGTACGGACCAGTTAGGTGCGCGACACCCTAACTGGAGCTGAGGAGGCTCGGTAGGTATCACTGCCAACCTGGGGTTTACGCCAGGTGTGTAGAGGAGGTTGTCTACCCGTAGCACATCACTGCGAGTCTGAAACTGCGCTTGAAGCACCTTGTTGACCGTCAGCTCTGGTTCCTGACCAGGGGGAGCTTGATGCTTGGCATTGAACACGGAAGCTCCTTTCGCCTCACCGAGGTTTTGTTGCAGTTTGACCAAGCTTTTGTGGAGCTGGTTGCGTGTGATGGCTATTGGCGTCGTCACAGCTTTACGAGCACTGGAGACGCATGCCTCTGGGATGTCTCCCTTTTCCGTGGAGAACGTCGAAGCTGGGGGCAGCTTGCCTTCCCACGAGTTGCGGATTGCCTCAATGAAGAATGCAGGTGATGAACCGGAGCTGGTCAATATCACGCCTGGGTGGGTGATCTCGATGTTTGTGACTACCCATACCGCCAGGTTGAACCATGTATCATCCTCGTCTTCTTCCTTTGAGAGGAGCAGGCCTTTTTCCAGAAGATACGGCGGGACCGCCTGGGGTACTGAGACCCAGCCATGTTTTTGCTCCAGCTCGCGGAGTTTGGTTAGGTGCTTGTCTAACATTCCTGCTTCATCCAGTCGGGTGTTGTAGTCAGCGAAATTATCTTCTGATGTAACCCTGGCACCCCATATCGTGACTCGGAGCATGATCTCCACTAGACCCATGATGCTTAATATACGATCGACCCTGCTGTCGCGGTGTTTGGAGGTTTCAGTCTGACGCTGAGCGGTAACGTTGTCATTAATCATCTCCAAGATTTCGCCCGCGTGGTCTGGTCCTAGCAGAACCGCTGCGAACAGCTCGGAGAGAAGTTCGCAGTGATTGATGGTTACTGCATGCTCTGGATCGTCTTCAAAGTTGTTGAAGACCTGCATCATTTCTGCTGGGAAATCCACTTTGATAGACTTGCCGGAGGACAGATCAATAACATAGAGACTTTTGCCACTACTGTCCATAAGATAGCGATGTAGGCTCTTCTGCTCCGACTCGTTGCCTGGGAAGGAGAGGCGTATATCCTTGGGCAGTGCTTGTTCCATGGTGATTTCGAACAGCGCTCCTCTCCTCTCTACTGCCAACCAGAAGAGGAGTCTCAAAGCGGCTTTTAACATCCGATGTCCCTGAGTGCGAGATTCGCCTCTTAATGCTGGATGAGTCTTGTCGCTTGTTGGTATCGCATGGCTGCCTCCCCTGGCTTTTGCTGCATGCGAGAGGGCCATGTTGAGCCGAGGCAGCGTCATTCGAGCCAGCCCGGGGCAGCAGAATAGGACCACTCTGGCAACCCCGGCGATTTTGGTGGTCTCGCCATAGGTCAGCGGAGCTTCTGAATCTGCGATGTAAGAAGCTGAGCAGAGGTCCCAGAGCTTCACTATCTTTGACCAGGACGTGAACATCTTCCTGTCTAGGCAGTTCAAGACAGGCCCGAAAGCGTGGGTGAAGTTGCTGAGCTGGCCCTCCACTGCCTGCTTGTCTAAGTTGATAGACTCAGGGCCCAGCAATCCAGTGATTACTCTGCGGAGACGAGTCAGGTGATCGTGAGGGCGATTCACGTAGGTAGCCGTCAATGACAGTATGTCGTCCACAAATCTTGAAGCTGAGGGATGTTCTTCTCCAATGCCTCGTATTGGCTGTAGCGGTGGGTCACCTTGACATCTGCTTTCGGCGAACAGTGTAGGTAGAATAGCACCACCTTGGATTTCGAATTGGCCGGGAGAAGAGGAGCTCCCAAAAACCATCACTAGGTTGACACTAGTGTAATCGTCTGCTGCTATGGCAAAAGTACCAACCTTGTTGGTGGAGGTTCCTATCAGTTTGAACGCCGAAGCGACGTCCTCCTTGCAGACAATCAGTTGCCTGTCCGGGTGCCTTCTCTGTTCTTGCAAATACAGGAGAGCTACATGCTCTGCACTGGTGGTGCATTGGAAAGGATGATCCAAAGAACTAATCTCTGTGTTGGCTGCTGCCTCATGTCCCCCATCAGTGCAGTCAGTGCAGGTCCTCAGCTTAGGCTTGTTGTTTGCATCCATTCTTGGTCTGCCGGCATTGTCCAACTTGTGGACAGTGACAATAGGAGCCACCCTGACTCCTGCGGCGATGAGAGCTACTCTCAGGAAACTGTCAGATGTGTCAAAGAGTAGCAGCCTCTGGTGACCTATGTCCTCCATCTGATCTCTCGCGATGCTTTCGAGAGCTTCCTCTGGCAGAGGGTAGGACTTGCCAATGTAGCCTGTGTCTGACGGAGCGAGGTGCAGTGGGTCTGCTCCATGAACGATCTGATCCCTGATTGCGGCGACATGACTGCTGGGCAAGGTGCCTCCTACTAGGTCCATTACCTCATTTACTGGGGGGCCTGGTGCTACTCTGCCTTTGTAGACCTCTCGTAGCGCCGTCACTATGGCTTCGAGAGACATCTTCTCCTCATTGTCAACGCTCAATACTTGTTTTTGGCGGTTCTTGAGTTCTCTGATGAACCACCGGTTGAACAGTATCCCAGTGACAGCTTGCCATTTTTTGATCACCAAATACTCGGTAGTCTCCGAGATTTGGCGAAGTTGGGGTAGCAGTGTGTCCTTCCATAGCTGAGGCCAGTCCATTTCCTTCCCTGACTTCCCTTTTCCAAGCCAGTCGTCGAAGATTTGTTGCCGGGATTTGGACTGCTCCTGATCTTCCAAGCTGATACACACGATGAGAGGGGGCGCGTGGGCCTTTCTTTCCTCAGGAACCACTGTTGAGAGGCCCTTCAGATCGAAACTCTTCTCACGTAGTGCTATTCCATCCACGTATATCGAGTGCACTTCTTTGTCTTCAATATTGGTAGCTTCTTTTAGTTCTGCCAGCAGAGACGCGACGGAGCTGCCTAAACGGAGCTTCAGCTTGATGCTGGTTTGCAAGAGGCCTCTCGCTATTGAGCAGCGTTCCGTGGAGTCTTCTTTTCTCCTGATTAGTACCTCGACTTCTACTTTACTTGAATGTTTTCCTTTTCCGTAGTGGGTAGATGCCTGGGTGGTTGCTTTCACATCCTTATCGTTTGCCGGGCGATTGATAGCGACGGTGTTTTTCTCTGGCGGATGGTGCTTCTCTGCGGGATCGTTATCCACAGGATCGTCTTTCTCTAAGAATGAGACCAACTCTGGAGACTCGTCGTCTACGAGTGAGCCTAGCTCACTTGTCCCATCCTTGACTGACAGATCTACTGGTCCTACTGGCGGACTTAGAGTTTTGGTAATGGCCAAAGGTAGGGGGGTCTTTCCAGCAGCTAAGCTGTCTGACACTGATGCGGTGCTCATGCAGGTAGGATCTTCCATCCTTGGTGGTGGATCCGGGCTCTTTGATGCTGAGTTGTGTCTCTCCAACAACAACTTGATCTGCGCTTGGTTCTTCTTGGCTGCTTCGAACGCTTCACTTGGCACAGCCAAACCACTTCTCGAGCAGCCTTTTTCTAGCTCATGATGTTCACCCCGGCCTGTAACTGTAAGAATCCCCTGCCCGGCTTGGACCATGCTCACTACTTTAGCAATGAAAGTAGCTAAGTTCATCTTTTTATCCAGAAGGGCTGCTTCCGCGTGCCTCATCCCTGGCTTGAAAATCGTGTTGGTTACCAAGGACACAGGAAATTTTGTGGCACTGTATGGAAACTTCCTCGCTACCAGGCGGTGAATGTTGGCTTTGGAGAAGGTGGTCTCTCTTCCCCATCTGGTGCCCGCTAAACTGATGTAGAAGCAGAGAGGGCTTGAGACGTTCTTCGGCACTGTAATAGTAGCGCAGTGATGCTGGCTCAGGAGGGGAGGGTTGACGATAGACCAAACGGAGTCCGGTAGTCCTGGAGCCCAATCCTCTTGCACCAGGGCTGTTACTACTAACTCCGCGAGGCGGCTTGTGGGATTCTTTGCCAGTTCGCTGAGCGAGATCTTGGTGAGATCCTCCATCACTTCGCACCACAGGCGAACGTCTGACCTCGCGTGAGGAATCTGCGGGGTTGAATGTGGTACATGTCTACAAGCAGCAATCCTTGCCTTGATCTGACACATATGATGGATTTCTTCTGTGACGGGACCCAGAGGCAGGGTCAAGCAGTCTCCCACGTCACGCAGGTGTAGAAGGAACAGTGCATCCTTTTTTCCTATGAAAGCTAACGAGCTGCTCTCCACCTCTATACCTGAGGCGGTGGAGAAACGGATGCCTACTTCACCTGGCCAAATTACGGTTCTCGTGATGAGGCTATCGCCATCTTGGATTGGACGGGCCGAGAGTGGTATGGAGGCTGGCATAGCCACTTGCCTCAGCACCGTGTCCACGACCCTTCGCGAGAAATGGATCCTTTCCCCCTTTGACAGCTTCGCAGCTTTCTCTTGCTGCGCTGGCGAGAGTAGCTTGTCCAATTTCCTCAGGTCAAGGCTTCCTCTCAAATCCTGGTGCCCCCCATGGAAATTCATGAGCGAGTGGTGCGCAGGGGTAAGGTGTTTGGACGCTACCAGCACATGTGAGTGGTTGCAATCTTCCCTCGAGCACCCCCTTTGTGTTTGATGGAGGAGGCAGAATTTTTTGGCATCCTTCCCATCCAGCCCTTTTACTTCAATATGAGGCATGAGGTACTGCAGCTTACGGAAGTCTGGCGGTGAATTTAGACCAGCATTGTGTCCGTAAAGAAGAGGCAGCCTGTCGTCAGGCGACTCCTCTTTCCCTGATTCTTCTTTGGTTTGAGCCTCCTCCTCTTGCTCATGAATCTCCAGAGCGCTGTAGTAGTTTGAAGACTTTGATCCAGGACGGGCGGCTGCCTTCATATCGTCCATGGCCATAAGGAACTCGTGATCTGCCCAATCTCCCTGCAGCTGGGGATTGATGTTTGCGACACTTTTTGGGCCATGGACCACGTATTGATGTGTGAAGAGTAGTCTTCTCTGGAAGACGTACCTCGCATGACGATTCCTATGACTATGTAACCAAGAATCTTTCACTCTGGCTAGAGCCAACGGGTTGTAGGACAGAAGCTTGTGGTTGTGGACCCCTGGGTCAAACGTCGCCTTAGTTACTCGATGAAGTTGCAGCTCCTGAAGCTTCATGCTCTCTGAGAGAGCTTTGTTCCGGTACCTGTCGCATCGACGAGGTCTTGGAGGTGTCGCATCTGGATCGTCGAGAAAATCGAAATTTTCCGAAATTGACCTCCCGAACCATTTAATTCCATAATATACATCCATAATATGAAGTACATCCTCCAGCTTTGTTTTGAAGACTTCTTTCGAACCTGAGAACCCCTGTGAAAGCGATTGTGAGGCTGGAATCTCTGAGTTTTCTTCAACACAGTGTTGAGTTGCCTTAACTTCTGTCTCTTGTAGGGTCTGACAGGGTGAGAGAGGGTCGGATTTCCGGTTGTAGTCGTCTCCATCTTCCGAACCCTCAGAGCTCGGATTTTTCAAGAAGTTGAGATTCTCTGAAAATTGATTTTTGAGATTGACTGTGGCAGGATAGCGGTGTTCCGTGTCATATAGGTCGACCTGGAGGGTGCCCTGTATTACATTCTGCTGTTTTTGCTCATTTCCTGCCTGGTTTTTCGCAGATCGTTGCTCCTCTGCCTTGTAGATTGGTTTTGCTTTTCTCGATGCCCTTTGTTTTGCAAAACCTTCAAGTTTTAGGAGCATGCGACCTGGAGTAGCCGATGCTGTAACAAGGGGCCAAGCTGGGTGATCGTGACAAAGAGCAGCCAGGACCTCCTCTTGGGCATCAGACAGTTTATCTGGCGTAGTTAGCCGCTGGTGAGGCGTCTTGTGCCTAGAGAAAAATTTACCTGCGAATGAGTATACGAATTTCTTGGACTTGTTCCCCGACGGCTTACTGAATTTTTGATCTCTGCCTTGTTTGGGCAGGCCATCGAGCGAGGGCGATTTGTTCTCCCGAGGTGGCATATCTTTGCTTGACTGATTCCCTGAGGTCTCCTCTGGCTCCTGCAGGTTTAGAGAGCTGTAATAGTTTTTGCTAGGGAGCGAGCTCCAGCTTTTGACGACAGCGACATCGTGAGTGCCGGTAACTACCCGGGAGGCTGAATCAAGTGTCAGCAGCTCGTCTGTCGAAACCAGTATGCTCACTGCTCTTTCCAAGTTGTCTTCAGAGGTGGTTAGGGCGTTGTAAGCAGCGTCTCTGTCGAAGCCCATCGCAACTAGTTGTTCGATGGGTGGCTCTAGGTCAGCCAGGGCTGTTTCTTTGACGGCAGCGGCTTCTTCAGAGGCCTGTGGTTTTGCAGACATTCCAAGTTGGATGTTCCTCTTTAGTCGAGCTACGAAAGAGCGCCCTTCTCTAACCTGATCTTGAATCTCCTCCCAGTAGAAACTGGTAATGACGACGTCTGGACTGGCCGCAGAGGATTCTTCGGAGAGTTCTTCTGGATTGTAGTCATCTTCATTTTCAGAGCTACTGAGAGTGTCAGTATCGTCGCTGTCTGACACTAGCTCCGGCATATCGTCGTCGGACTCAGGGGCGAACGAGGGATCGGCAGGGAGGGACATTAATTGGGAAGCAGAGTTTGGGCGATCCTGAAAGCAAGGCGTCAAGCATTGTTCCGTTGGCGAGAGAACCCTTGTATCTTGAGGAAGAGGGGTCGACTTGCTTTCATTTTTTGCAGCGGTTTCAGCTACCACGGCAGGAGGTGTTGTTTTTGGCTGAGCGCCTGATCTGAATTCACTCTTGTTCTTTCTGACTCCTCCCCTTTTCTTTTGCAATGGAACCTGCTGTCTTCTCCGTAGAGGTCTCGACACTTCACGCAGGATTGGAAGCGGTGTATGATTCTTTGCACGAAGATCCATGTTGAATTGCAGGTTATGACTGAAAGAAATTCCGGCGGCTTTGTAGTCTGTCGGGGGGCTTAAGTCCGAGATCGAATCCTCCGAAGGTGAGAGGTGAGCATCCAAGGTGTCCGAGCGCAACTCTTGAAGTAATTTTCCTACCGAGATCATCCTTGGCTTTCCACTAGCCTTAGAATCTGGATAGGATTTGTGGCTCCCTTTTCCACCACCCTTGACTGCGGATTTGACAGGTGTCTTCTGCCGAGCACTTTTCTCCTGTGGAGGCTTGCTGGATGGAGGCTCCACCTTTGGTTTTGGAGGCTGGAGAGTTTTCGCTACCGTTAGGGATGCTGCTTGGTTGATGGCGGTTTCAGTGGGCAGAGCAATCCTTTTAATGAATTCGTGATTGTTAGCCACAAATACGAAGCGAAAACAGCTGCCCGCCTCTTTTTCAGAGAAGTAGAGTAGATCTGTTCCTGGATTGGTCATCTTCTTATCTAACCTTTTGCTCAGGTCAACCAGGGAGGCCATCAGCTCTGAGTACACCACCTCTTGCTTTAGGAGCGGCAGCTTGCTCGGCAGGAGGAAATGTTTCGACAGAACCTCCCAGTTTACGGCAGGGTCGAGGGCAAAAGCATCTCCACAGATGTCTGCCAAGAAGGTCATGATGTTTTGATGAGCTTGACACAACTGCCTGATCTGATCTTGCTCTGGTAGTCGCAGGAACCAATCGGGCGTGTAGCACGGGCCAGGTGAGGTTTTTCCTTTAACGAGGTCATTTAAGGCGGCAGCAGTGAGAGTTTTTGTTTGTGATCTTGGTTCTTGAGTAACTGAGAGACCGTCCATTAAACATAAACCCTCTGATCCTCCGTAGTCGAAGAAGATCCTTATCCCATAGGTGAGTACCCTGTTGGTCAAAGTAATGGAATACACATGGCTGGAGATCGACGGATCTAGCGAAGTGTCATACAAAGCTCGGGCCAATGCATGGAACGATGTGGCAGGTTTCCCTGGAGCATCTGCCCGACTTGAGTCGCTGTGGGCTCGCAGGTATTCAAACCTCTGTTTGTCTGACTGTGCTGAGACGTCCAGGAGAGAGCCCTCTTTTTGTGACGAGAGTTTGGTGCGGGCGTGGATGGCAAAGCTGAATCTAACACCACAATGCTGGCAGGCAGGAGTAAATTCAATTCCTGAAGTTAGGAACCATTTTCCGCAGTCGGAGTTAGGACAGGCTACGAACGACCTTAAAGGAGGTGTGCCCAGTTTATGGCACTGGCCACAAATGACTCGGTCTGGCCCTAGGGTCTTGATTTTCCCGAGAGTGCGATCCGGGAGCGGTAGTTGAACATCATTCCCTATCTGTACCAGGTAAGCTGAGAGTGTTTCGCGGTTCGTAGCGCAGTGAAGGCAAAACCATTCATGCAGAGCCAAGATCAACTCTTCAGGTTTTTCACTTATCCCTTGCATTACCCTGTTAGTGGCTGCCTCCTTGATTCTGACTGGAGTTCCCCTAGGTAGGTGAGCGCCTGTGTGGCTGTCGATTTCTTCGGAGCAGCTTGCCGAGCGGATCTTCTGAAGGCTTGAACGGTCCTTGCTTTCCCTCGTCATGTTAGCGGCGCAGTTGTGTGCTGCTTTGAAAAGTACCGAGGTCTTCCCCCGCCGTTTTTGCGATGCTTCGTAACCAGAGAGAGAGCTGTCGACCAACTTCTCCAGGTCATCCCAATTGCTATTGATGCTTGGCGAGCGACTCCTGCGAGAGGAGAGTATTTCACTTGATGTTTCTGAGGCTTGAGTGATATCGTCCTCAGGTTCGTCTTCAGCATCTTCAGATGCTTCGTCTGATGAGGAGAGAGAAACCTCCGAGTTCTCTGTTGCACTTTCTTGCGCCTCGAACCAGGCGGGATCTCGGAAATCCAAGCTTTCTTCATCATTTAGGAAGAAGAGTGTGCCTGACCTCCTGTGTTCCGCATTTCGTAGTTTTGCCGTTGGAAAGTCTGTGCAGGACCTGGCGAGATGCCAAGGAACGTTTTCCAGCTTCTTGTAGGTGCCGCCGACCTGGATGGTGTCTGCTTTTGGTGCAGGAGGCGACAAGTTGAAAAGATCTACCTCGTGGCAGGGGTTGTTGTCGGGAATAGTACCTGGAGCAGCTCCGATGATCGCTGCAGGTATCTCCTCCCACTTCGTCTTGCCTTTAGACTGAAGCTGAGGACAGAGCTGAATGCCCTGTCGGCCAATGTAATTGACAAGCGCCTCCGTCAATTCGAAGGTGACATGGCTTGTGGTGCCATGCCTTGAGGTGAGAAGTACCAAGAGAGGATTCAGGCGCCAGAAGCTTTCTGCACGGTCTCCGTCGGGCAGAGGTACCGAGCCATCAGGGGACCCCAGCTTCCATTCAGCTGAGTGGCCTGTTGCTGGAGAGCTCTCAGCGTCTCCTTCTTCCGAGTCGTCGAGGCCAAGGTCGAGGTCATCGTTAGACTCATCAGAGTCGTCGAGGTTAACTGGTTTGGCAGCTGCAGCTGCCTTCTCTTGAATCGCGGCATCTGCATCTCGCCTTTTCTTGGTAGGGGTACGTAGCCTGGAGGTGCGCCTTGGCACTGATGCTGCCTCCTCTTCAGAGGATGAAGAGGGGTCTTGACTTGGCGTGGAGAGATCTTGATCTTGATCTTGACCATCTTGGTCTTTAACATCGTTAAAAACGATGCCATCTTGACCAGATACCTTGCGGTTTTCTTGGCGGTTTTGTTTTGCCCGTGCGCTTTTGTCTCTCTCCGTAGCACGTGAGGCTGGCAGAGGGGGCGTGGAGTAGCCTTCGTCGCCATCTTGAGCGTCGTCCGATGTGGCTTGACGTAGGACGCGTTGACGCATCTCAGCCATGTAGCGATCATGTAGATATGATTCTGTTGGATGTCCGGTAGGAAGGTCTTGTTCCAAGTCGTCATGGAAGCGAGCTTCCAAGTCCCTCGACATCTCGATAGGACACCAAGGAGGATCGTTTTCTGAGCTGCCGAAGAGGGCGTCCCAGCCGTCTTGGTACCAATGCTGGGCGATGAGCTTGCGAGCGTCGTCGTTGGACTGAATACTGCTGATGGGTACTTGGGCGAAACGTGCCGCTGCTTTCTTCAGGGCGTCGTTGCCGAGAAGTTGCTTGTTCCGAGAGAAGAGTGCTTCCATCTCGGGGAGCCAGGAGGGTGTGAGATACCCCTCCGGCTCAGTTTGACGTTCTTGCGACATTTAGCGTGACCACTCGGGTTCGCTTTTCGCTAGTCGTTTGCGTGTTGTCTGGGTCTCAGACGGTCGCAGCGTTGATGTATACCACCACACACTTGTTATTTGAGTAAAACTTCTATTATCGTCGCCTGGAGCGTGATAGGAAGAACTCAGACGCTGAAAACTACTCTATATGTGTCAGGTGTTACTATTATGATATGGTGAATGAGTGTTGTGCTGCCATGGTGGCCCTGACGGGTACCTGGAGCGTGATAGGAAGAACTGTCAAACTTGGTTTGGCAGCTGCTTTTATCTTGAATGTTCGACCAGAATAAATTATTCAACTGACTCGGGTTTCAGGATCTTCCTGGCGGGGGTTCAATTCTTGGCTCCTAGACGATTCCTTTTTGACCACGATTTTACGGGTAATCCGAGAATCGATTTGAGATTCAAAATAGCTTTAATTAGATTGGTGAAAACGAGGGCCTTAAGGCTAAGTGAGATTTCATCGCCCAGTCTATTAGGTTTGTGTGACCTGAATAGACTGGGGTGCCGCCGCTGGTCTGAGCTTCGGGCTCTGACTAGTGTTGGCTTTGACTATTCCCCTAAGGCCGTATTCTGAATCGCAGAATGCGGGTGCTTACGCTACTGTCGCATAAGCTTAGTGTTTGAGCGGGTGTTTTTTTCTCATAGGGTGGGTGGGAACAACTGTCAAGAAACAGTTGGGATTTGAGTAAAACTTCTATTATCGTCGCCTGGAGCGTGATAGGAAGAACTCAGACGCTGAAAACTACTCTATATGTGTCAGGTGTTACTATTATGATATGGTGAATGAGTGTTGTGCTGCCATGGTGGCCCTGACGGGTACCTGGAGCGTGATAGGAAGAACTGTCAAACTTGGTTTGGCAGCTGCTTTTATCTTGAATGTTCGACCAGAATAAATTATTCAACTGACTCGGGTTTCAGGATCTTCCTGGCGGGGGTTCAATTCTTGGCTCCTAGACGATTCCTTTTTGACCACGATTTTACGGGTAATCCGAGAATCGATTTGAGATTCAAAATAGCTTTAATTAGATTGGTGAAAACGAGGGCCTTAAGGCTAAGTGAGATTTCATCGCCCAGTCTATTAGGTTTGTGTGACCTGAATAGACTGGGGTGCCGCCGCTGGTCTGAGCTTCGGGCTCTGACTAGTGTTGGCTTTGACTATTCCCATTTTATACCATGTTTTAGCTATGCCATTACGGCCTCGTTTGATCACCTATACTGCAAGTAGTTTGGTGTGGACTTTAGTTGCTTTCGAACCGCATGCCCAATGCGGTTTGGTGTGCTGCATCCGTTTTGGTTGCCCACGACTTGATGGTGTGTGCATCCATTTGGATGTAGCGTTTATAGCAGTCAGAGGACCAGCGGCCAAACCTTTGTATGACTTCGTCTGGCACTCCGGTGGCTGCCATGTACGAAGCACCGCCTTTTCTAAGACTGTGCGACGAGAAACGAGCAGGGGGTAGCCCTGCCGCTTTCGCTCCTGCTTTGAGCCATGCCGAGATGTCGCGTCTGTGGAGTGGCTTGCCGCTCGGCTTCAAGAAGAGCGGCGCGTCATGGACCGGCAAGGAGCCTCGATCTCTGTAGAAAACCAGCAGGAGATTGATGACGGCTTCCACTGCACACAGCGCTCGCCGGCTGCGAGGCAGACTGCGAGTGGAATCCACGTTCTTGTTTTTTCCACAGCTGATGTGAAAAGAAATTTCCGTCACCGACGTGAGCAGTGTGGGCTGTGCTCGCAAAGTCTTATGCGCAATGACGGCGTTAGTGTCTGTACGGAAGGTCAAGTCCTGCATTCTCATACCTGGTTTTTTTCCATCCGCCAGGTACTCAGAGGCGCGTCCCATCAGTCCTAGCCCGTAGGCGAAGGCCGCTATGATGTTGGCATGGGACAGTTTTTTGGGGTCGAGTAGCATGCATATGCCTTCTACTAACTGCAGCGGTACTGGCAGGGCACCTTGTGCAGGGCCATCTAGACGCTGCCAGTCATTCAACCAATTCGTCAGACCTGGGAGGTTCTCGAACGGGTCGGGGAGCAGTAGGGGTGCCGCTATGTGCAGGTGCCTGACTGCTGAGATTTTCTTGTGGGCTGTGCTGGCTTTTGACACACCTAGGCCATGGAGGTGGGATAGCCACTGTATCATACGCTGCTGGCGGGTGGGTGTTGGTACATCGTCCAATCTCCATGGCCATCCATTGTCGTGCGCGTAGGTTGCCCATTGCTGCCCATCACGTGCATAGTTAGCCAGCGTCTGCGCTGATTTTCCTGTTTCTTGCACCGCTTTTGTGAAAGTAAGCGCGTCTGCCACTGAGCCACAGCGCCTAGCGCGCTTGCTGGCGGTTTTCACCAAGGAGGCGGAGTTGGGACGTTCCGGGAATTCGTTGCCTAGGCACTGCTCGTTGGGGGTGAGAGGGCGGTGGTTAATGAGATCGTTAAAGAACGCGTCCTCCCACTCATCATCGTTGATTTGACATGTGGAGCCTGGTACCTCGTGGAAGTTGCCTGGTACATCGTGGAAGTTGCCCGACACATGCTCGCGGTGCTTTCGCTGGGCGGGTGTATGCAGTGCATAGTGACGGAGCTCTGGTTGTAGGTTGTCCGTGACTGGATAAGGAGGGACGTAGTCCGTCGGCATTGAAGTGTTTGGCGACGCAGTGAAGAGAGCCGTAGGTTCGGTGACGTACACGCATGGCGCAGTTCCTGTGAACACTGGGGCGGTGCGCTCCAACTGTAGCTCTATGAGCGGTATGTCTGCCTGGCTTGCTTCATCACGGTGCAACCGTTCCAACAGCCACAGCCATCGCTGGGTCATGGTCGAAGGGTCGAAGGGGATCGATGCTGCCAGTGCTGCATTAAGCTCATGCCGTCCTACTTGGACCAGAATCTGTTGCTCCAGACTGGCCATGGGGAAGCGGCCACCTGCATAGTGGTCTGCGAGGAGGAGTAGGTTATGCTCAACTACAAAATCTCGAATGGCACCGCGGCGAGCGATGATAGTGTTTACCAATTGTAGAGACGTGGGTATGTTTGTGCCATTCAGGAAGGTGAACAC